>Ga0307378_10003403_pt1 | contig 23374 bp, 12 predicted proteins | sample UN1MG_FD_202238 | JGI IMG/M metagenome (GOLD analysis project Ga0307378, IMG submission 202238) | Soil microbial communities from Risofladan, Vaasa, Finland - UN-1 | ecosystem: Environmental > Terrestrial > Soil > Coastal area > Acid sulfate soil | place: Finland: Risofladan, Vaasa | collected...
CCAAACAGCTGGAAAGCTTTTTCAAATCCTCGTTCTTGCCCACAGGAACGTCAGCATTTCCATGTGCTTCAAGAGCGTCGATTACATATTTTATCGTAAGCTTCTCAACATCGCGCCCAGGCTGAAAGGCGGGGTCCTTATCGTCGACCCCCGCCGACTTGGACAGAACCGAGGCTTCCGACAATTCATATAGAGTCTCTCGCACAAGTCTGATTGGAATTTCCAGGCGTTGCGCAAGTTCCGACGCGTTCGATGCCTTCCGACCCTCACAAAAATCCTGTACCAGAGTCCGCGCAAGCAAAAGCGAAATTAATCTCTTAAAACTATAGCTGGCGCTTAAACAGTCCTGTTCGAATTCGTATGTATCCACGTTTTGATGCGCAAAAGAAAGCTCCGCACCGAAAAAAACCACTAGCCAGCTTACCTGAAGCCATATCAAAAATAGCGGCAACGCCGCAAAACTGCCGTATATCGCCCCGTATCTCGCCGCGCCTATCTGAAAATTAATATAAATCCACTGAACAACTTGGAAAACCGTTCCTGCAACTATACCTGCTAAAAGACCCGATCTCAGACGAACTTTCGTGTTAGGCATAAAGATAAAAATAAATGTGAAAATAAACCAAATTGTACAATATGGCAGCAGCTTCAGAAGAAAGAATACAAAAGGCCCTATGGAATTGAACATCGGTATCTTCTCAATAATTAGCCGAATATGACTGCTGATCGCTACCGTGATGCTTCCGCTGAGCACAAGCAGGATTGGGCATACCAGCATAACCGAAAGATAGTCGCTGAATTTCCGGCCAAAACTCCGGCCGGTCTTGACTCCCCATATCTCATTAAATGAACTCTCTATATTGCTCAGGAGCTCTATTATTATCCAGAACAGAAAAACCACTCCTACCCCCGCTATAAAACCACCCTTCACATTCTCAAGAAGGGAATTCGAGAAATCTATAATTTTCGCCATCACCTCTTCCTGGCCCTCCATCCTTTTGAAAAGCTGATGTTCCACGCGTTTCTCCAGTCCGAAACCTTTCGCTATCCCGAATATCGTCGCCAGTACCGGCACAATCGAAAGAAACGAAAAGAACGTCAACGCCGATGCCCGGAACTTGCACTTGTCTTCACCGTAACCTCGTACCGCCAGAACTATAATTCGAAGCTGCCTTATAAGGAATGATTTGGTCGGAGGGTAATTCTTCAGAGGGATTCGCCAAATCTCCGTCGTGATAAAATGTATAACTTTTGAAAACATAACCGGCCTCTCCACAAGCTCAATTAAATAGCCTTCTTCTTATTTCACACTGCTCCAGAACTCAAATATACTCAACCCAGCCGCAATTTTCAACAACTAATATCGGTTAGTTTGACACCCCAGATAAGCCACAATATCGAAATTCCCTGTTGACGGCACCGCCTGCGTCCGTTAGCTTAAGCGCCAAAAAGGCCCTAATGCCCCCAACCTGACACGAACCTGCGAGGTCGAAAATGAAAAAGCGTTGGACATCTTTACTTTCACTCGCCATCCTCTCCTATTTAACCCTCTCGCTCTTCGCTCCTCACACGTGTCTTCCCGTAAGCGAATCATACATCAAAGCAAATCAAAATAAATGGCTCGAAAAAGCCTCCCGACACGAAAACAACGGCTGGATTTGCATACACATCGAAGGAACGCCTTTCCAAAGAGGATTCCAAAGAGGCTTCCTCACCGCCGGCGAAATCCAACAGTTCCTCAAAACCATCACCCATGTCCTCGAATTCAAAACCGGAAAAGAAATAGATTTTTTTATCGACAAGGCAAACAAACTTTTCAAACACAAAGTCTCAAGGGAATATGCGACCGAGCTAAAAGGAATGGTTGCCGGAATGCAGGCCGCCGGAAAGGACGTTAACTACGAACAAATGCTCTTCATGAACGCCTTCATCGACCTCTGGTGGTACTGGTGGCCGAAGGAAAAGGAATCTCTCTCATCCGGTTGCAGTGCCTTCATTGCAACCGGTGATGCCACCTCTGACGGACAAATTGTTATGGCCCACAATTCATGGTCTCGCTACGTCCTCCTCCGCTTCTGCAACATCATTGTTGACATCGCTCCCGACAAGGGCCACCGGATACTCATGCAGACCTGGGGGCCCTGCATTTACAGCGCAACCGATTTCTTTATCACCGGCGCCGGCCTCGTCGGTACCGAAACCACTATTGGTGGATTCAATGGATTCGAAAAAAAGGGCACTCCCGTCTTCGAACGCGCAAGACGAGCGATGCAATATGCCGACAACATCGACCAGTGGGCCCGAATAATGATTAAAAACAACAACGGTGCATACGCAAACTCCTGGCTCATCGGAAATATAAACACCGGACAAATCGCCCGACTCGAACTCGGACTAAAACATCATAGCCTCGAAAAGAAAACAAACGGCTGGTTCTCTGGCTCAAACATCCCCGAAAACATAAAGCTTCTGCGACAGGAAACAGATGCTTCCTATGACGATATAAGAGAGACTTCCGTTGCAAGGCGAGAACGATTCAAACAACTCTTTAAAAAACACTACGGCCGAATCGACACCGAAATCGCGAAACAAATGCTCGCCGACCACTATGACCTCTACCTGAAAAAACAAAACCCCTCCTCCCGGACAATTTGTGGCCATATGGAACTTGACGATGGCAGCGTCCCCGGAAGTCGGGGGGCCTACATCCCAGGCGGTGCTATCGACGGAAAAGTACTCGATTCGAACCTTGCGAAAAAATGGACAATCCTTGCCAGATGGGGCAGCTCTTGCGATATCGGGTTCGACGCCGAAAAATTCCTCCAGCACCACACTCAGTACGATTGGCTGAAAGACCACCTCGAAAACCTCCCTGCTCACGACTGGATAACTGTTAGCTTTGAAAAAGAGAAATGATTTTTCTATCTCGATGTTCTTGGGGATAAGACCGCTCTGAAACCGGACCAAATAAAACGATGCCTCTGATACTTCTCTTAGCTCAAACTGCCTTTCCAGTTCTTCCTCAAAAGAAATGACCGGTATGCACCCAGTAAAAACAGCGAAAAAACAATTGTCATGTTCCGCACAGCGACAAAGTAATTGTTGCTCTTAAGATACAAATGCAGCGACGCACTAAGACGTGAAAAATTCGAAACCTTTAGCGTCAACGCCTGACCTCCGCTTGTCGCAACACCGCAAACCGTCTCTGCGCAAAGATACCTCGTTACACCAAACGCACAAAGACCGACAAGAACAACCAGTATAATAAGAAGTAACCGTTTCATTTTGACCCCCTTTTTGCAGACCATTAACTTACCCCCAGTTGAATGTATTATAGCATCATCGTCCCCCGCCTTCAAGAAAATTATCGCCTGAAACCTTACTTGGTGGCCTTTTATGCCTTCTTAGTAGGACCCCGCCCCTTTTTATCGGCCGCTTGGGAAAAATTTTTTCCCCCACCCAAAATCATCCCTCTAATCAATCCATAGCGCTACAATAACGAATATGACCGAAAGCACCGCCAGAACGAGTATCACTTCCCAGAAAGGCCGTTGCTTTATTATCTTCTCTGTCTTGGCTATCAAACCGTGGCTTTCCGGCATATGAATATGTTTCAGCCACTCTTTTATTTCCGCACCTTTATGCATTGAACGTCCCAGAATATATAACGATTTTTACACGCTATAACAGGCATAAAAAAATCAACATACTTTTTTCTTCGGTTTTAGTTCGTTTTTACTTTAGCTCTTTCCAGAAAAAACTCCCCCGCCTATGAGAAAATCTCCCTACAACCTATACGATGAGCACAGTTCTTTATCTGCACCGCCTTCACCCCAAAATCCTCCTCTCAAAACACGACGCTCTTTCCTTATGAGGCCGGCAGCTCGTCGTCGCTTTGAACGCTCTTTTCAACTATTACACCCATCCGTATCGCGTCGCGTATTGCAGTTTTGTAATACGTGTTCTTGTTCTCATCCGTCACCTTACCTGAACAAACGTATGCTGCGAAGATTTGTGATGCACAGTTGAATACTGCCATTTCACTTGCCTGTAGCGATAAGTATTGCGATTGCTTCTTTTCTTCCGGACTCATTTACGCTCCTTTCATCTTTACTATTTTTTCCAAACGTTGTTCTAACTGTTGATTATATGGCTTTCCTCATGATACACCATCCTTGGGTAATATCTACTCTATTTCCCCTTGATTGTCTATATACACTAAGGTACAATCATATCGCCTTTTAGCGATTTGGAGCAGCTTGCTTGTTGTAGCCGGAACTGTAATATGGAAAATATCAGTTAAAATAATAAATTGTCATTGACTCTAAAATAGATATTGAAGCTATGGCAAGGAAATCAAAAAAACCGGCAAGTACCTTAAATTCGAAGCAGAGAAATCAATTAAAGGCTACTCTTCTGACCAGCCCGGAGGGGCGCCTTTTGCTCATCGGAGTCACCCTGGCATTTATATTCACTTTCTGGCTCGGAGTTAAGTTCCTCTTATCTCCTGCCGATTCTCAGGTTATCGTTGGAATGACCGCCACTCAAGTCATGTTCGGACGGGCCGCCGGAATGGCATTCGGATACTCACTAAACCTTAAACACTCCACCGTCATACCAATCTCTATTATAATTGAAACAATTCTCGTCTTTATATTCTACCCCTTGTTTGTCTTCAGTTGGCGACATCTATTGGTCATCAAATGGCCAAAAAATATTTTCGAACGAACAAGAAGGGCTGCAGAGGCGAGAAAGGGTATCGTACAAAAATATGGCATCATCGGCCTCTTTGTTTTCGTCTGGTTTCCCTTCTGGATGACTGGCCCAATGGTTGGATGTGTCATTGGCTTCATGCTCGGACTTAGGCTCTGGGTCAACATGGCTGCCGTGCTCGGGGGCACTTACCTCGCTATAATCGGATGGGCCTTTTTCCTCAGCCAGTTCCATGCACGCGTCGCTTCATATAGCTCATACGCACCAATGGTACTTATGGCACTGCTCGTCATTATCATTGTCGTTGCCTACCTGCTCCACCGAAGCCTGCAGGAAAACAAATCCTGAATCCCCACTCCCTGATTCTAAATTCAAATTTCTTTCATGAGCTATCTGCTGAAAACCCACAGAATAGCTCGGCTTGGGCGGCAAAAGGGCAGCAAAAACACTGCGGTTTGTTTCTAAAGATAGTGCCCGTAATTATTCGCTCACAATACTGGATGTATCTCCGGTCAGTCCCGCCGCTGTTGCGCTTAACGTAATTGTGCCCGCTTCTGTTGTGCTGCGCAGCAGAAAACTTGCTATGCCCGCCTCAGCCTCTGCTTCTGTTGGACTAACTATAATTCCGGGCCCGGATGTCACTGAAAGACTCACCGTCTCCGATGCATCCGGCACCATCGTCCCGGAACTGTCCAAAATATAAACATATACAAATACTATCTCGCCGTTCACACCAAGGCCGTCTGTGTCAAGTCTTATATCAAGTGACTCTGCCGCCCCCGGTGTCCTGATAATATGCGTTGCAGCAACCTCTCCTCCTATATATCCCTCTGCCTTCAATTCCCCGCTCCCCCACGTCAGATTCTTGAAGGTAAAAGGCGGATGCAGCAGGTTTGAAGTCGGATAAGAAGTATCGGGGCTGCGCGTACCAAGTAATACATCGTTAAGATACAGCTTCACCTGCTCGCAATTGCTGTAAACTTTCACCTCTGTCGGCGAGCTGCTCGTCCAGTAATTTGCTATATAAACCATCGGCCCGGAATCAATGCCAGGCATTATCAAATCCGGCCTGCGCTGTGATTGCCAGAAATAATAAGAAAATTTCGGGAGCCTGAAACTGTCAAGAGTACCTGAAGGATAGCACGCCAAATCTATCCCGCACCACAAAGCGTCACCGGACAAAAACGACACACCTCGGTTCAGATGCAAAGATTCCTGATGGTTCCACGCCTGCTGCAGCATCGCCTCCTCTCCATCCATCCGGTGCACATCACTGCTGCTGCCTCCGTATTCCCAGTGCCCGTGCTCGCTGATAATCAGCGGAAGCGGCCCTTCATAATCCCTTGCTCCTGCCGTCGGAGTGGCAATGAATATGTCATACAAAGCAGGCTCATCCCACATCCCCCCGTCTTTCCACCCCGCAACATAACACTGCTCGCCAGGATATTCTTCGTGACCGATTTTCGTTGCCATCGGTGTGTAATTCGGGTCCGTCCACCATGTTTCATTCAGTGATAGTTCCCATGCGATTATACAAGGCCGGTTCCTGTCTCGCCGTATCAAATCCCGCATGTTCTGGTAAGAACGGTTTATAAACGTCTCAGTACCTATATACTGAAATCCCGGAATTGGAGCCATAACCATCAAACCCAGCTCATCGCACCCGTCAAGAAATGCCCCATCCTGCGGATAATGCGATGTTCGAACAAACTGAAATCCTGCCTCTTTTAACTTCAACGCGTCTCTTCTCTGGCCCATGTTCGGCATCGCGTAGCCTAAATAGGGATAATCCTGCATCCGGTTCGCACCCATAAACATCAAAACCTGACCGTTAATCTCAAACCCACCGTCTTTACTGAAGTCTATCCTCCTGATGCCAATACGCGTCTCGTAGCTCTCAACGCCGATGTTGCCGTCGTAAACTTCCGCATAAAGCGTGTAAAGATACGGACTGTCGGGATGCCAAAGACAAGGTTCGCTCACAACCATCAACTGCTCGAATTCATAATCTTCTCCCGACGGTATTGTCACCTCGCTTGACACTTCCCCCACAACCAAACCCTCATCGTCAACAACGTAAGTTTTCACCGTGCAGCCCTTGCTGCTTGTCCCGTACTCGTTATAAACATCGGCCCTGACCCTCACCTGGGCCTCTGTACTGCTCACAAAAGGATATGTAACAAATACACCTCCGCCTCCAACCTTATCTGCATATATCGCGTCAGTGATATGCAGCTTGTCCGTAACATGCATCCACACGTCCCTGTATATACCGCCCCAGTTGAACCACCCCGAATTGCCAATCGGAGTATCCGGGTCGTCCGTGTTGTCCGCCTTTACCGAAATAACGTTCTCACTGCCGCCGAAGTTGACGTAATCTGTAATATCAACTGAAAATGGAAGATACCCTCCGTAATGCGTCGTTAAATGAGTTCCATTTATCCAGACGTCCGCCGCTGTATTTATCGCTTCGAATTCGATAAATATCTTCCGCCCCGCATAGCCGCTGTCTACCGCAAAATGCTTCCTGTACCAGCTTACTCCCTCGTAATGATAACCGTCAGGGTCGTCCCAGCAGGGCCTCAAGGGGTCCGGCTCCGGTGGATACAACGGTGGATTGTGAGGCACATAAACGTCCTCCCAGGATGAATCGTCGTAACCCGGGGTCTTCGCCTCGTCACCGCCTATATCACCCTTGTAAAATTTCCACCCCGTATTGAAATTAATCTGCTCCCTGTTCGTCTCCGCTGCCACGTAAGGATATTTTGCACCTGATAGCCACTCGTCCGCAAAAATACAAAGGTCGTTTGTGTCAACATCGTTGTCATCATCGAAGTCATAAATATCGTTATACTCAGCCTCCGGTGCTGCACTAAGCCACGCTAAAGCCAGTTCCGCAAAGTCTGCAAAATCCACCGCGCCGTCGAGACTGAAATCCGCCCAATTTCTCAAAGAAAATTCAGAAATCCCGACAATCTTGAAATTATCATATTCCGCCGTGCAATTCGAACCCAAGCCCGAATTGTCTGAATACAGTCCGAATCCCGTAATGTCCCCCGAAAGGTCACTCGCTGCGCCGGAACCCCTGTGAGCTGTCACTACATCCAACTCGTCCCAGTTCTCCTTCGCCGAATCATATATCAAACTCTCCCGCTGAAATATGGTTACCAGTTCGCTGAATGTCTTTTTACTGACATACCAACTCCCCCCGACTTCAACCGCGACACTCACATCCGGAGTCGATGAATACGAACTGTGCCGCCGAAGCTCAAAACCAAACTCTACTAATCTGTAAGATGACACATCCACCGTAAATTCGTTCGTGTAAATAAGGTTCTCACACACCCCGATGTGCCACACCCACGCAAATCCCCCGGCAACACCTCCGCTGCTGCCGCCCGAATCGTAAGCGCCATTCCAGCCAACAATGCTTATATCGCCCTCACCCTCGAATCTCTCTAAATAGAGCTCCTCCCCACACGCAAAATGCGCACCAAAAGCAAAAAACAAAAGAAAACAAAATAAAATACCAGCTCTACGCAAAACCAAACCTGAAAAGTCGCTTCAAATCTCTCTCGGCATCGATATCTTGCTTATCATAACATTTTAATACGTTTTTTTCAATACTTCGTACCTGCTTCGCTCGAAAGCAAACGCCGAAAAACCAAAAAATCGAGGCCTATGCCAAATCAAATCAACATAGGCCCCGAACTATACATCCAAAACGGCCTTAACAAGGCCTCGTTCCGATACTCACTACGGCCACAGCTGTTGTTCGTCAAGCCAGCTGTTCGCCATAATCGCAAAATCCTTGAAGTCTATCTGGTTGTCCTCATATGCGTTTGCCGGCGATGTCATCGGAACAAACATCTCCGCTACGCCCGCAAGGTCGAGTATCTGGCTGTAAGGCAGCGCGTGGTCATAAATCCTGAAATCATCTATCTTACCGGGAACACCGCCCCAGCTTCCATCGCCGGCAGATGTACCAAGCGAAACCTCAGTATTGTTGGCGTCTTCGGGCTCCAGAAGTCGCTCCACCCAGTTTGCCTTGGCCACAAGAACACCGTCGACATACAAACTCTGCTCGCCTTTGGCAACATCTTTCGTTCCGGCATAATGGTGCCAGCCGACCGGCTCGTCGTTTTCAAGGTCGTCGTAAATTATCTGCTCGTGGTCCTCGGTTTCGAAATTACGCGTAGATGTCCGCCAAACAACTAAATGACCCGGAAGCTCGATGTTTGCGGACCAGTCCGCCTGAGAGGCTATTGCAATCATCATAAACCAGTCAGTCTCACCGCCCGCACTAAATGGCAGGCTCCAACCCATAGCCAGGTCGCTCGTTATCTTCAGCCACAGCGATACCGTCACTTCATCCATCGGAAGTGTCAGCATATCGTTCGGAGCCTGAACATTCACATCGGTCGCCAAAATCAGGCTGCCGTTACCATCGGCACTGTCGAACTCGTCCCAGAAATTACCCGCATTGGCAGTCCCGTCGTTGCCGTTGCCCGATGAATCGGGAACTAACGTCCCTTCAGTCTCATCCAGTTTGTACCACACTATCAGACCTTCCGTATTTGTCTCCGGCGCCGGCTCCGGATAAACCGTGTAATTGCCGACCTCAAGCCATTCGTTGCCTATCTCCCACAGGTCCCAGATATCTGTCACGCAGTCCCCGTTAAAGTCTGCCGCCACCAACTCAGCGCGGCATCGCCTCGGATAAAGACGAATATCGTCGAAGTAAACCTCACCGCTGCCGCCGACTGCGTCCTTGTCTCCGCCGTGTATCCCGAAACCGAGATAAACCGTTGTGATATTATTCATCTGCAAAACACTGAACGCTGAATCCGTCAAATCTATGTTCCACTCCTGCCATTCTTCCTTCGTTACATCATTCGCATCACCGTCATAATATACAACCACTTCTACCTCGTTGACGTCTTTCAAGGCCACGTACATCCGGTCATTGGCCCCGATTGCATTGCCCGTCTGACCATAGAACGGCACTACCAGCGACTTGACACCTCCCACTGCCCAGTCTGAACCACATGCCAGATTTGTCGTGCTCGCCTCTATCTCCGAACCGTAACCATACGATTGGCTGTATTTGGTGTGATTCACGTACTCATACCACATCGAGTTGCCGTTCAGAACAATAGTTCCATTAAGCCGAACCCAGGAGCCGTTTTTGTCGGTTGAATAGCCGTCAATCCAGGTAGCCAATAAATCCTCGTCGGAGGCGTAGGAATCCATATCGTCAACAACACGGTACCAGACCGTCTCAAACGTCCAAACGTCGCCGTACCACGTTGGCGTTGACGAAAGCTCGTTCACCTCATCGACCACCCAGTAATAATTTGTCGCCATCAAAAGACCGCCGGGGTCATGACTGTTTAAGTCCTCAACCGTCAGTACGTTAACATCACGGTCGTTAACTTCGTTAAAGTCCGTGCTCAGATATACCTCGTGCGAAAATGCCTCCCCGCCGGATGTCCAGCTGAGCACCCCGTCAACCGGTGCGTCCCACGAACCGTCCGCAGGATTGGGATTGCTCGATATCGCCGGCTTTACGGCAAAGCTCCACACAGGACCACGCCAGCTCTCTACGTCGTTTACCTCGTCTACTCGCCAGTAATAACTCTGTGCCCACGTAACGCTCGGCACAAAACTGTTACTGTCAAGCGGCCCTATATATATCCCGCTTAAATCGGATGTGTCTGCCTCGTTCACGTCATTGAAGTCCGTCCCTAAGTATAACTGATGGCCGCCCGTGCTCTGAACATTACGGCCCGGATACCACATCAGCTTAACCTCCGGAGTATCTATTGTCTCGCCGTCAAAAGGCCTGTCATACCACGCACCGTCGATTTCTGCTGTAATCGTCGTATAACCCGCAACGTCTGCTCCATAAGTAAAAACCAAATCGCCCGTTCCCATGTGCGCGATAACTCTCGAATCAAGGCTTGATATGTCTCCCAAAAGTATCAGCTTGCTGCCGGCCCAGATGTCCATCAGGTTATCACTGCTGAATGTCCACGTCCCTGTGCTATCGTCGGCGATTGTAGGCGTACCCATCGAAAAACCCTCTGCCTGTATCTTGCCGCTCTTCAGGTAAAAGAAACCGACGCCCTCGACACCGACTTTCAACTCACCTTCCACCGTCACCGTACCGCCCATCAGGTTCACGATACCCCAGCCGTGGTTGCCGAAGTTAGGATCGTCATCTTCAAAGTCCTCGTAAGGCTGAACGCCCAGCTCAAAGTTGCCCGTCATAGAGGACTCTGAGTCTGTCACAAGAAGATTGGCGCCTTCGTAAATATTAAACGTCGGCTGATTCGGGTCCCACTGCGTGTACCAGTCGCCTACATAAAGCTCCCCGCATACCCCCGACGTGTCCAGCCTGCAAATGGATGCTGCCGCGTCGATATGGACATCGTCGGAACTCGTCGGCACTGCAACGTTCCACCATGTATACTGCTCGGTCCAGTCCTGCTCCACACCTGGGTCATCGGTCCGCATCCACAAATCTGTTGCCGATACGCTGCCGGCAATACACATGACCGCCACGAAAGAAATTAGAAATAAAAGTTTCCTTGACATGATAATCCTCCCGAAAAAAATAAAAAACTTAATTAACTTCTCCGAACTCAACGATATATTAAAATTTAAAACACCACGTTCAGACTGAGAACTCACGCGAAAAATCAAAGAATGGACCTCTTCCGCAAACTTTTACATCGACTCTCTTGAAGTGCTTCTCAAATAACAAGCGACTTCCTCCCGCTTCAATTACGCCTGTATAATCTAATTTACCGCGCCAAAATGTACCCTGCCTCGCATATGCCCACGCTCTAAAAACAGCACGGTTGCCTGACCCCTAAATTATACTCCTTCACCCGATTTTGTCAAGACCCACTTTTGGGCCTTTCACGCTTAGTATTTTTTTGCAAAACAGGCCTGTTTTAATGCATTAAAAGCCCTTTTGAGCAACCCCTCAGCGCGAAATGGTAAAAAATAAAGCGCAAAAAGGTATTTACTTTTTCCTATGAAAAACGTATATTGAGCAGGTATAAACTGAAGAAGGGAGCAAAGAATAGTTATGACTAAGCCAAAGGCCTTCACTTTAGTCGAACTCTTGGTCGTCATTTCAATCATCGCTTTGCTTATGGCCATTTTAATGCCCGCACTCGCCAGGGTACGTAAGCAGGCAAAATTAGTCATCTGCCAGACAAACCTCAGGCAATGGGGCTCCATCTTCGCTATGTACACCGGAGAAAACGACGGTTACTTTCAGCCCGGTTATCTGCAAAATCCGTTGACCGAAGAATCAAAACCCGGTGAGTGGCTTGCCGCGCTTAAACCGTACTATAAAGACATGGATTTGGCCTACTGCCCAATGGCGACAAAATGCTGGGCAGAGGGGACCTTGCCCCCTTTCGCAAGCTGGTGCGCTCAGGGATGGTACCAGGTCGCTGAAGGGGAATACGGAAGCTACGGAATCAATTACTGGGTCACTAATCCCCCCGAAGGTAGGTCATATTATGAGGAAAAATACTACTGGAGAAGGGCCGATGTCTCCGTCGCAGCCAGAGTTCCCCTCTTCCTCGACAGCAACTGGGTTGGACGCCATCCGCACGCCACAGATTTCCCGCCGGAGAATATATACGATTACGGTGGGCCCCCCGACCCCGGAATAAAGGATTTTTCTATAGACCGACACGGCGGAGGGACCTTAAACGGCGTCTTCCTCGATTTCTCCGTACAAAGAATCGGCATTAAACAGCTCTGGACCTTTATGTGGCATCGGACATACGACCTCAGCGGCCCATGGACCTCAATCGGAGGTGTGAAACCCAACGACTGGCCCGAGTGGATGAAATACTTCCCAGAATACTAAAAGCTTCCCCCAAAACTGAACGCTCTTCAATTAAAATCTCATTGCGAGAAAACCCCATCGATGACCCCGCGAAAATCTCTTCTCACATTTGTCATTCCCCCAAAAGCCTGCCCGACCTGAGCTCGTCGAAGGGAGCGGAGTAAATGTTCAGCCCCCGCGGCGCTTGAGCGGAGTAAAATGCGCAGGGAGCTAAGAGTAAAAATCCATTTTTTCAAATTTTTTTTTATCTCTTTCCATATAAGTATTTACAAATTTATTGCCTCCGAAAAAGCCTCATCTTTAGCTCCATTTGCGCAAGTCCGCCCTTATTAGGGGAACGTCTTTTTACGAAACGAAAACTACTTATGGAAATAACTATCGAATATCAACCAATTTTAGAAGCCCCCGCGGCGAGCGGAGTTAAACCAATCAAAAATAACTTAATTATGCAAAACAAACCCAATTTCCAAATTGCCCAAATGAACATAAACCTCTATTCAGTAAGGCCTTATAGAAATGAAACGCCCCACCGACACCCTCAAAACAAACCCAATCAAACCCAATTCAAACCCAATCTCAAAAGCCGACACCCATACTGCTCTGCGGAGCATTGCTCATTCATCCAGGGCCTGCCACAGGAAAAGCTCGTTGCCCTGCGGCAGTGTATAGAGAAGATTCGGGTTAATAAGCCCGCCGGAGAAATCAAGCTGGCCATCTATCAGGTGCCGGCAGGAAACCTGCAGGACACCGTAGAAGTTAAAGACTTCCGTTTAAAGTGCCTTAGATTTTGATGAACATCGGATCGACAGCTCTTTTGTCGGCTTATAAGTGCTTATGTAACAAGGGGATATGCCAAGTTTTTTGGCCAAAAATGAGATTTACAGGTGGTTAACAAGTCACTGAACAAATGAACTACAAGTCACCATCATGTGCTTCTTCCCAACAGATAATTTATCCTAACAATGGAAATATCTTAGCAAAAACCTGCATCGCCTGCAAGGGAAAACTTTTCATGTATCGCAAATCGACAAGTTAGTGGCCATTTTGCGCAGGCAAAATAGCGTTTTTTTGTGCTCTTTCTAACTTTTTGCTACAAAATGCGATTTCTTTTATTCGACAAAAGTTGACATTCCTCCCGTACTTTTTTCTTCTCGCTAAACCAAACTCCCCTACTCAGAAGCGAAACCAAGCATAAGAAAAAAGACCCGGATTTGTCCCCAAGTCTGAATAGCGGATGCATCATATGACACTCCGGAGATGGTTTTGAAGCTCAATGAGTGGTGGTTTTGTCGGTTTCCCATGTCATGCTATACACATAGGTCTTGATAAAGCAAAGCGTTGTGCTATGCCAATTGCCCACATTCCGACAAATGGATTTTCAGTCCTCCTGCTCCGGCACAAGTACCAGGTTAAGAGCCGTCAGACCCGTACCGTGTGCACCGGCAAAATGGGCAGGATACGGAGTATCGACACCCTTGGCCCAATGCCAAAGTATACGATTCAGAGTATCGTCATCCGGCCCGTCGATAACGGCAAAGTTTTGCTCCAGACTTTTCCGGGCCCAATAACGCTCTTTCACATTCAGCTGTCCAACCCGCCGATTCATCTCATCAAGCGGCACACGATTCGGCACCGCCGTGTAAGCATCGAAGTTCGGTTTCTCCGTAAAACACTCCCTCATAACCGGCGCCATGGCATCCATCTGGTTCATCGGCGGAAGACCGAGAATCAGTTCAATCGTGTGCAGAACCGAAGTCTGGTTGTAAAAGTTGCTGACCAATGCGCCGCGCTTTGTATAAGGGCTGATGACCAGGCAGATTGAGCGGTGGCCGTCCACGTGGTCAAATCCGTCTTGCGGGTCATCTTCATTCACAAAAATACAGGTCTTAGGCCAGAACCCGCTCTTTGATATACCTTCAACCAGCCGACCCAGTGCAAGGTCATTATCCGCAACATGAGCACGAGGGGTAGGAGTGCCCGGAGAAGTGCCGCTGGTATGGTCCTGGGGCAGGTAAACAATCATAAAATTGGGCAATTCCCCCATCTTTTCATATTTTTTCAATTCTTTCAGAAAAACGTCCACACGCAGGACATCGGGGATTTTCATATTCCAGCCCGGATATTCCCGATGGCTGTACCTTCTGAGATTTTCGATGCCTATATTCTGAGAAAACTTGATTTCCCGCGTGCCGCTTTCGAAGTCGTCATAAATCTCCTTAAAACTCAGGTTGCCCGGAATCGGCTCCGCATAATCCATTTCGCCGTAGTTGCGGAAAGAAAGTCCGTGCATAATAACATTATCCCAGATAAACCCTGAGGAACTGTAGGTCAGCGGGTCATCACCAAAAGTATAGCTTCGCGTAAAACCACCAAAGGATTTTTCGAGGTGGTCGGTCACATTTCCCTCGGTAGCCCAACTGTGACCGTCAGCGGAATTGACACCATTACAGTAGTAGTTGTCCAGAAGAACGAACTGTTCTGCCAAAGCGTGGTGATTGGGGGTGACTTCCCGCCCGAAGACGCAAAGGGATGGGTCATTATTGCCCTTCGGTATATCACCGAAGACCTGGTCGTAAGTGCGGTTTTCCTTGATTACGTAGACCACGTAGTCGAAAACCGAAGGCTCGCCAATACGCTGCGGAACAGGTACTGGCTTTTGGGGACTCCGGCTTTTTTCCCATGCCTTTAAAATCTGCGGCACGTGAGTATCTTCATAAACCTGGGCCGTATAATTTTTGAGCTTCTCTTCTGAGGGGACTTGAACCTTATTGACAGTTCCCAGATACCAGAAAACGCCCCAGCCGTCCTGATCTGGATTCTTCTTCCGTGAGCCCAGACCCTTAACATTGACAATGTAAATGTGGTTACCCTCGGTTGCAACAGCGCCGGGGTACCACCCTGCAGGGATAAAACCTTCGACTCGCGATTCACCTTTTTTGGCTTTTTCCAGGTCGATGACAGCTACCGCGTTGTTGCCACCGTTTGCCACATATAATGTCTTGCCATCTTCGCTCAGGGCCAGCGCGTTGGGCGCGCTGCCGAAGGGCAGTGTTACATCCGGCCGCACCCCGATTGTATTGACAGCCCGCATGGCAATTGTGTCAATGACGGTAACCGTGTCCGAATTTGCATTAGCAACGTATAAGTTCCGGCCGTCGTCGCTGAGTTCCAAATCGGATGGATGCAGGCCTGTTTCCACCTGAGCGACCTCCCGGGCCTCTTTCAAATCCACAATTGAAACCGTTCCGCTGCTGGCAATTCCGCGTTCATCCACCAGAGTATCTGTGCCGGACGATTTCGCTGTCCTTTCGCCGGTTTTAGGCCGACGACCTCCCCAGTTAGAAACGTAGGCCCGTTCAGCTTTTTCAGATAAGACCACATCGAAAGGTGCTACACCAACGGGAATTTCCTTTATCAGCTTGCCGGATTCCAGCTCGACAACACCCAGACTGTTATTTCGCGATAAACACACATAAGCTGTTTTTTCATCAGGTGAAAGTGCAACGCCGCAAGCGTGGGAATTTCCTCTTCCACCGGGGCCGGGCAATTTTATCCGGCGGCTCCAGGAGACATTACCATTTGTCGGTGACACTTGCCCTTCGTATAAAATATACTGGGCTGTAGTGGCGTAAACACGAGAGCCGTCACGGCTTACTGTAATACCGTGCATGGAACCGCCGCCCCCTTCAAACAATAATTCCTGACGGATTTTCCAGGCCTTAGTTTCTATTACCACCAGTCCCCGGTTGTCCTTAACATATAAGGTTTTTCCATCCGGCGAAAACGCTAGGTCCACCGGACGCCCACCGAAGTTAACCGACTCACCTGCCGGGCGAATTACCTGGTGTGTCGGCATGAGGCGGCGGTCAACAACCGCGGTCTCGGCCTGTGAAGCAAAAAAGTCGCAGGAAAAAAGAAAAAGACTCAAACCCAATAATAAAATAACTTGCGATTTCATAGTATTTCCCTATGAACAAACTTATGTAAACCTCAATATTATAACTTAAAAAGCCTGAAAAGCACGTTGAAAACTGGGATTTTAACAAAAAACCACCTTTTTCTGTTGCAATCAAGGTAGCTATCTGGTATATAAAGAAGTAGCATTCAGGATGCCATTGTGTAACGAGCTAAAGTGAAAACTTTAGCAAAAGGGAACCTGAGTGAAAATATGTGCTTTTTGCACAGGTGTAAGGTGCAAAAAAATAGCAGTAAAAAGAATTTCATTCTTATAAGTCGCAACGAAACGTTAGCGCAAGAGAGGAGCTGTATTGTTATGCGCAAACGTAGCTTAAAAGTTCCGGCCTGCTGGGGAGGTTTTACACTCGTTGAGCTTCTGGTGGTGATTGCCATCATCGCGCTATTGATGTCGATATTGATGCCGGCATTGGCGAGGACAAGGAAACAGGCAAAGGCGGTTATTTGCCAGAAGAACCTGCACGAATGGGGCTACGCTTTTCAATTGTTTGCATACGACAACGAGGGCAATTTCCCGGCAAGTGTTGGCAGTCAGGAAGCTTACTGGATGGTAGGGATGTTGCCATACATTGGTTTGGAAAAAGACCAGGTTTCTCAAGCACGTAAACTTTTCCTTTGCCCAATGGCCGCGAGAACTCTGAACCCGCCCGAATGTAACCGGTGCCCGGGTACAACGTTTTCAGCCTGGGGGCCGTTTCCTCCCGGCAGTGAGTGGTGGGACGAGGATGCTAAAGGCAGCTATGGGATAAACGAGTGGTGTGCCAATCCGCCGGCCGACTGGGATGATTATTGGGGTTTTCCGAGCAAATATGCATGGAGGTCTCTGGCTGTCAAAGGCGCAGGCAATATACCACTCTTTCTCGACTGCCTGTACGTCGATGGTTTTCCTCTGCACGTTGATGAACCTCCGGAATATCTCGGCCAGTACGATGGAGGTACCTCGTGCTGGTCCACCAATGCTATGAAGATATATTGTATCGACCGGCACAGCGCAGGCATAAACGGGCTGTTCGCGGATACGAGTGTCAGGAAAATAGGCCTCAAGGAACTTTGGACACTCAAATGGCACCGCAAGTTTAACTTAACCGGCCCATGGACTACACTCGGCGGAGTCAAACCCGGCGACTGGCCCGAATGGATGGCACAGTACCCAGATTATTAGCAAAAACCTAAAAGAAAGTAGTATAAGTTTTTTAGGATACGTAAAAATATATTAGCCCGGGTAATGTAGTAATGGCCCAGGTGATTATCGCACCACTGTGCACTTTAGCGTGGAAGTGCACTTTAGCGCGGAGTCAGAGAACAAGACGTTACCCCTTTTTAGCAAACGCTATTGTAGTAACAGAGGTAATGCGGTGATGACACCAATGGTTGTTGTGCGAGGACGGGTAATTCCTGCATGCCGTTATAAATAATGTGCGTTTTGGCGCGGAATGTTTTTTTAGCGTGGAGTGAGTAATAATGTGTTTTGGCGCGGAGTCATTGTTTTTAGCACGGAGTCACTCCACAGTTTATTAACCCTTTTTATTTTAGTTAGGAGGAACATTATGTCCAAAAAACTTCTATTTCTAACTACTTTTATTTTGTTGCTGTCTCTGGCCAACAACACCCTGGCGGTTTACTACATCTGGGACAATGACAAAGGTGCCGGTGACCAGCTGTGGGAAACGGCTGAGAACTGGGACCCCAATGGAGTGCCTGTCGCGGGCGACTGGGCGGAACTCGAGGCCGACTATGTTGATGAGGCCAACGGCCTGATTATCAACGCTGATACAGACGTAACATGTGAGTGGCTGACTACCGGTTACTATGAGTCGCCGGCTGAGGGCAATGCCGTCGTAATCATGACAGGTGGAAAGGTAAACGCCGATGGCTACATCGGGTTTGGCTTTGTGGGAGGTAACCATCGATTTGATATCAGCGCCGGCGATGTGAACACAGGTGGAGACTTCTACGTCACAAATGAAGGTACGAGCGACGGCGTTGTCAATATGACCGGCGGTACGATTACCATCGGCGAAGACCTTGAGATGGGAAATTACGACAGCGCTGCCGGAACCTTCAACATGAGCGATGGTTACATGCAGGTCGCCGATCAGATTTATGTCGGGTTCTACTCGCCGAATCCCTCCTTATTCAATATTACCGGCGGCGAGGTTCATGTTTTTGAGTTACATATCGGTAACACCTGGGGCGATACGCCGGTAGGTGCCGGCCACCTAAAGCTGCACGGCGGTACTATCAACGCCGCAGACTTTCTCATTGGCGGCGGCGGCAGCAGTTCCGTTGACGTTACCGACGGTGTGCTCATCACCGACACGGATTTGACGGTACCCAACGGGTATCTCTTTAATCCGGGCGTCGACAGTCACGCCACGCAGCCCTGGACGGGAACCCTTCCCATCCTTATTCAAAAGGGCATCATTACCGCCTACGACGTTAACAGTGGTCAGATTATCACCGATGACGTCAACTATCCGGCCCAGGCTGGTCTGCGGGCCCTGATCACTGTTGATTATGACGTGACAAATCCCGGCAAAACCACCTTGTCGGCGATGGCTATCGACCCCAACCTCGCATGGAATGAGAAACCCTCAAGCGGTTCTACATGGCAGCCGCCGGAAATTACTCTTAGCTGGTCGCCCGGATTAAATGCGGCTTCGCACGATGTGTACTTTGGCACCAACTACAGCGATGTTGACAGCGGCACAGGGGGAACATCCAAAGGCAACCAGGCTATTGACGCCAACAGCTACAGCCTCGGCGAATCTCTTACATTGGGTCAGACTTATTACTGGAGAATTGATGAGGTCAACGGCGTTAACACGTGGAAAGGCATCGTCTGGAACTTCACGGTATCTCCCGGAATAGCCACAAATCCCTCACCGGCTGACGGAGCTTCGGACGTCTCTCTTACAACGAACCTTAGCTGGACTCCGGGAATTGAGGCGGTTTCACACCAGCTTTACTTCAGCACCGATTTTAACGAAGTAAACGACCGCTCCATTGCATATGCCAGCCCGGCAGCAAACAGCCATAATCCCGGCTCTCTACAGTTCGACACCACTTACTACTGGGCCGTCGATGAGGTCAACAATGCAGCCGACGTCAATCTCTGGGCAGGCAATATCTGGCAGTTTACAACGGCTGACCATCTGGTCGTGGACGATATGGAATCCTATAACGGTGGAAACGAGATTTTTGACACATGGATTGACGGCTATACATTGAACAACGGCTCGTGGATCCTGCTCGAAACAGAGATTGCCTATGACGGCAACTCGATGGAGTTCCAGTACGACAACGGCACCAAGTACACGGGCAAGTATGGTTCGAGGGCGGAAGCTTCCATCGCCGACCTTCAAATCGGGCCGAACTGGAATATTGGAGATGCCAAGGCTCTGAGGCTCGTCTTCTATGGAGACCCGACAAATTCCACCACCGTCAACGACAGGATGTACATCGCACTGAATGACGGTACAAACATCGGTGTGTCATATTATCCCGACGTTACCGATATCAACGAGGACTCGTGGCACCAGTGGCACATCAACCTTGCACAGGAGTTCAGCACCGTGAACCTGACAAATGTCACGAAGATTTCAATAGGCTTCGGCACTTATGGTGGAAGCGGCTCTGCTGGAGGCACAGGCACTGTGTATTTCGACAATATCGAGGTCTGGCCGCCTTACTGCCGCTCAGAACTCGCTGAGGGCGACGTTGACCGAGACTGTATTGTTAACATTTCAGACCTTGAGATAATGTCAGCGGACTGGCTCATCCAGGACTACAATTTCATAGCGCAATTGCCATCCGATGTTAACCTTATCGGCTGGTGGAAACTTGATGAGGGAAGCGGCGACATCACCGTCGATTCCTCTATCTACGACAATGACGGCAACGTCATTGAAGCCACATGGGTAACTACCGGCCATACCGGCAATCCGGGTGACAACGCGCTGGCATTCGACGGAGACGCAGTTGTTTACTTCGACCACGTGCTCTGTGCCGAACTGGAAGGAAACAGTCCCGGGACATATCCGGCCGAGCTTATGCCTGATACCTTTACGGTCTCCTGCTGGACCAGGCTCGACAGCTTCGAGTACTTCAGCGCCTTCGTCGCCAACGGTTCTGACAGCGGCGACGACGAATGCGGGTTCTACTTCTACAACTACGGATATAATGACGACAGTGGACAGGACTTCGGACTGGCCATAAGAACCGAAGGCGGAATGAGCTATGTGGAAACCGAGAATATCTACGAAACCGACACATGGTATCACCTCGCAACCACCTACGACGGCAATTACGTCAGCATCTACGTCGATGGTCTGCTGGCAGCAGGCCCCACCGATGTAGGCGGACCTATGAGGTGGATAAGCGCAGAAAGCGGCAATTACCCGCTGCGTTTCACCATCGGTGCATGGATAGATACGGCATGGGACCTCTATGTCAACGCCATCGTTGATGAGGTCCGATATTATGACTATCCCATGGGCCAGGGTGAGATTGCAATCCTTGCCGAGACAGTAACACCGGGTACCGATGTCTATCAGCCGGTGCCGTCGCTGGCAAACCTGGCCGACCCGGAACCGATGCTGTCAAGGAAGGTAAACTTCGTAGACTTCGCTGTTCTGGCTGATAACTGGCTCACCGAGCAGCTCTGGCCGTAAAAAGCCCTGCTGCCGCGGCGATTTTTAGCCCGCAAATGAGTATAAATTCGGGGCTTGTACCGAGGTACAGGCCCCGTTTTTTTGCAGTAAGAGGCGGCCGTAACCCCCGCTCAGATTTAGACTTATAACATCTTATGTCCGGTTGAATAAAAAACACCGCCCGGTGTCAAATACCTCTTGGTTTTGATAAATTTCTCTTGACTTCAAACGGCTTATTTGATACAAATAAAGGTGCCGATGGAGAGGAAGCTTTCCTGCGTGGAAAGTCTAATGTAAATTTTGTTTATTTAGGAGGAGTATCATGTTCAAACAATTTCTACTTCTAACTTCTTTTGTTCTGGTGCTGTCTCTGGCCGCTAATACCCTGGCCCTTGATTTAATCTGGGACAATGATGATGGCACCGGCGACAGCCTCTGGAATACGGCCACCAACTGGACCATCGACAAGACTACCGACAATAAAGTCCCCGAAGCCAACGATGCGGTCATTATCGACGATTTGTTTACCGATGCCGCTAACGGCCCGATTATACAGATCGGGATTGATGCAGTGTGCGACACTCTGGCTATGGGTCAATCAGATTCACCATCTGTTGAGGCGGTCCTGAAGATGACCGGCGGGACCCTCACTACCGGCGACTGGGTATCGATCGGTGATGATGAGTTCGGTGACTACAGATTTGATTTAAGTGACGGCAATGTGACTATCGGCGGCAGATTCGCTTTGGGATACGCTCGGGATGCCAACGCGACCTTCAATATGTATGGCGGTTATCTAAGTACCGCTGGTGACCTCTTTTTGGGCGTCGAAAGCATGGGTACATCCAACCCCATTGTCAACATAAACGGCGGCAATGTCGTCATTGCTGAGGATATTGAGCTTGCGGAATATGCCGGTGCCTCCGGAACTATCAATATAAGCGGTGGTACGGTAGAGGTTGGCGACAATATTTACGTCGGATGGGAACAAACCGGGCCAGCCACTCTCAACATGACCGGCGGTCAGCTCAGTTCTGCCTCCGATATGTATATAGGCGGCGGAGATGATGACGGTATATTGGGGGCGGATAGTTATGTGAATCTGGACGGAGGCACTTTAACTGTTCCATGGTTCTCAAAGTACCCCAACACCACATTAAATATTTCGGGGGGCACTTTCATAGTGGACGGCGACTACATTAACGTTGCCAATGGCTGGATATGGGACCCGTGTGCAGAAGATTGGGAGGGGACCCTTGCCAGCCCCGGCGTTGTAAACGTCTACGGCACCCACAACTACGGCATAATCGATGATGCCAACTACCCGGCTGAACTTGGCAAGCGGGCCATTCTGCTGATGGATTATGATGTAGCCAATCCCGGCAAAACCACTGTTACGGCCGGTGCAGTCGATGCCGACCTGGCATGGAACGAGAAGCCATCCAACGGCTCTGCATGGCAGCCCCCGGTAATCACCCTCAGCTGGTCGCCCGGATTAAGCGCGACTGCGCACGATGTTTACTTTGGGACCAACTACAGCGATGTTGAGAACGGCACAGGCGACACATACAAATACAGGTATGCTATTGACGCCAACAGCTACAGCCCTGACGGCTCCCTTGTATTGGACACGACTTACTACTGGCGAATTGACGAGGTTAATGCTTCCGGTCTGCCGGAGTGGAAAGGTCTCGTCTGGAACTTTAAGGTGGCCCCGGGAGCGGCTGTCGAGCCCTATCCGGAAGATGAGGCCACAGATGTACCCCTTTTAACGATTCTTAGCTGGAAGCCGGGACCCGAGGCATATACGCACCAACTATACTTCAGCACTGATTTCGACGAAGTAAACGACCGTTCCATTTCTTATGAAAGCCCGCCAGCCAACAGCTATAATCCCGGGGAGCTTGAATTCGATACGACTTACTACTGGGCCGTCGATGAAGTAAATGAAGCCGCTGATGTCAACATCTGGCCAGGCAATGTCTGGCAGTTTACTACCGCCTCATTTCTGTCCGTCGAAAACTTTAACTCTTATGATGATATCGACAATCCATTGGTTTACGAGGACCCCGAAACTGGAACGTGGATGGACGGTTGGGAAAACGGTTCCCGTTCGGCACTCTTCATAGAAAGGGACCTCGCTTACGATGGTAACGCG
>Ga0307378_10003404_pt1 | contig 23369 bp, 21 predicted proteins | sample UN1MG_FD_202238 | JGI IMG/M metagenome (GOLD analysis project Ga0307378, IMG submission 202238) | Soil microbial communities from Risofladan, Vaasa, Finland - UN-1 | ecosystem: Environmental > Terrestrial > Soil > Coastal area > Acid sulfate soil | place: Finland: Risofladan, Vaasa | collected...
GATACAGAGGAGATCATAAGAACAGTAAAACATATTGCTCCTTTTTTTGGAGGGATCAATCTGGAAGATATCAGCGCGCCGAGATGTTTTGAGATCGAGCAGCGCCTTGATAGTGAACTGGACATTCCTGTATTTCATGATGACCAGCATGGTACGGCTATTGTGGTCTATGCCGGGTTAATTAATGCATTGAAGTTAGTAGGAAAGGATATCAGTACTATAAGGGTAGTCATAAACGGAGCCGGTGCCGCCGGTGTAGCTATTGCTCTTATGTTGATCAGAGCAGGGGTAAGGGATATGGTAGTATGTGATAGCAGGGGCATTATAGGACAGTCACGCAGGGAAGGTATGAATTCTACGAAATATTTGCTGGCAGGTCTTACCAATATGCGGGGTCTGATGGGAGGTTTGGATAAAGCAATTCAGGGTGCAGATGTTTTTATCGGAGTGTCTGCGGGTAATATTGTATCTAAGGAGATGGTACGAAGCATGGCCACGGATCCGATTATATTTGCCATGGCAAACCCTGTACCTGAGATCATGCCCGAAGACGCCATGGAAGCCGGTGCAAAGGTGGTGGCCACGGGACGTTCTGATTATCCCAATCAGGTAAATAATGTACTTGGGTTCCCTGGCATATTCAGGGGAGCGCTTGATACCAGAGCCACAGGGATCAATATCGAGATGAAGATGGCAGCTGCCAATGCCCTCGCAGGAATTATGACCGAATCAGAACTGGATGTAAACCATATTTTGCCTGGTCCACTGGACAAGCGAGTGGTGCCTGCTGTGGCAGCAGCTGTGGCAAAGGCTGCTGTGCTTACAGGAGCGGCCATGGTCGCACCGCTGCCCAGGGAAGTAGCCAGGCATGCTGAGAAACTGGTGGAGCATAGTAGACTGCATCATAAATTATAACAAAATTTATTCAATCATCCCAAAATTATCAACCTGAACCGGAGGAAAAAAATTTGAAAAAAATCACAATCGTAGGCGCTGGGTTCGTGGGGGCAACCGCTGTGCAGAGGATCGCTGAAAAAGAACTTGGTGCTCTTGTATTAATTGACATTATAGAAGGTATGCCGCAAGGTAAGGCCCTTGATCTCATGCAGTCAGGACCGATTTTAGGTTTTGATGCTAATATACTTGGTACAAACGATTATTCAGATATCGAAGGGTCGGACCTGGTCATAATCACAGCCGGTATTGCCAGAAAGCCGGGCATGAGTCGTGATGATCTGGTAAAGATAAACAGTAATATTGTAAGCGATGTCAGCGAGAATATTAAAAAATATGCTCCAGATGCCATAGTTCTGGTTGTAACTAATCCGCTGGACATTATAACATATGTGGTGTTAAAAAAGACCGGGTTCCCATCTAACAGGGTTTTTGGCATGAGCGGGGTGCTGGATTCTGGCAGGTTTGCGACTTTTGTAGCTATGGAGTTGGGCTGTTCTGCCAGGAATGTGGATGCTATGGTCCTGGGAGGACACGGCGATTCAATGGTACCGCTACCTAAGAATACTACGGTAACGGGAGTACCTATCACAGAATTGATGGATAAAGCCACTATAGACCGGCTGGTACAGCGTACTGTGAATGGCGGGGCCGAGATCGTTGAGTTACTCAAGACCGGTAGTGCTTTCTATGCCCCGTCAGCAGCTATCTCCAGTATGGCGGAATCAATAATCAGAGACCAGAAACGCATTCTGCCAGTCTGCGCTTATCTGGAAGGCCAGTACGGTCATAAGGACATCTATCTGGGAGTACCTGCGAAACTTGGCAAAGGCGGCGTTGAGGAAATCATCCAGTTAACACTCTCAGATGATGAACAGGCTATGCTTGACAGGTCTGCAGAAGCTGTAAAAGAAGGTATCTCAAAACTTGAACTATGAGCCATCTTCAAAGCCAGACAGTATCAGATGCTGTCGAAAACATTATTAAACAGGCAGAAACCGAATTGCCTGATGATGTCATTGCTGCCTTAAAAAATGCCATGACGTCAGAAGACAATACAACTGCAAAAGCACAATTGTCTGTTATTCTTGAAAATATCAAAATAGCAGACAACAGGACAATTCCAATGTGCCAGGACACTGGCATCCTGGTATTCTTTGTTGAGATCGGCAGACAGGTATGTATTGATTTCGATCTGGATGCTGCCATCATTCAGGGTGTTAGACAGGCAACATTAAGTGTTCCCTTACGTCCAAACGCTGTGGACCCCCTGACGAGAAAGAACTCAGGGGATAATACAGGAGACGGGCTGCCAGATATTAATTATTCTTTTGTGGACAGGGATGCATTAACGATCAGTGTGGCTCCAAAAGGGGCAGGTTCCGAGAATATGAGCGCGTTAAGAATGCTCAAACCCACCCGGATCGATTTGATCAAGCAGTTCGTGGTAGAGTCTGTGTTGAAAGCAGGCGGCATGCCCTGTCCGCCCATTGTTGTAGGTGTGGGGATCGGAGGCAGTTTTGATAAATCAGCAAGGCTTGCAAAGCGTGCACTGCTGCGGGATCTTGACCACATGGATGAGTATGAGCAGGAGATACTGGATACTATCAATTCGTTAGGTATAGGACCCATGGGTTTAGGCGGCAGAACAACTGCACTGGCTGTGCATGTAGACAAGGCACATTGTCATACAGCATCGCTGCCAGTGGCAGTGAATATTCAGTGTTGGGCTAACAGGCATGCTTCGGTAATATTGAGGGCTGAAGATGACTGAACACCATTTGACTACACCTCTTAGCAGGGATGAAATCCTGGAACTTGAAGCCGGTGACATTGTGTACCTGTCAGGCACCATTTTCACTGCGCGCGATGAAGCACATCTGCGAATATTAGAATTGACCGAAAAAGGTCAGAACCTGCCTTTTGACCTGGATGGAGCGGTAATATATCATTGCGGTCCTTTGATGCAAAAAGCCGAAGGCGGCTGGGAGGCGGTGGCTGCCGGACCCACCACAAGTGCCAGGATGACAGAGATGACACCTGTACTACTTGATAATTATAATGTGAGGGCCATTATCGGCAAAGGCGGGATGAAGGACATTGCTCCAGTGCTTGAAGGACAGTGCGTATACCTGGCATATACCGGCGGGTGTGCTGCCCTGGCTGTTGATATGATCAAAGAAGTGAAGGGTGTACACTGGCTTGAGCTGGGCATGCCTGAGGCTGTGTGGATATTGGAAGTAAAGAGGTTCGGGCCTTTGATCGTAGGAGTGGATGCCGAAGGCATTGACCTGTTTGGAGAGATTATGGAGCGGGCCAGGGAGACTTTCGATAAAACATTTAATTAGAATCCATATACAATGAGAATTACATCTTTTCTGATAATGATATGTATAGGTTTAAGCCTGTATGCTTGGACCAATCCTAATCTCAACCTTGCCTTTAGTTTATGGGCTTTGATGAACGGGAATTATTATACATTAATAACAGCAATTTTTATTCATTCTGATTTTCTTCATCTTGCAGGCAATATGTTATTTCTGTACCTGTTCGGTACGTTTCTTGAGAAAGAGGTAGGTCCGCTACGTACGGGAGTTGCATTTTTCACAGGTGGAATATTAACCTTTATCATAAGTATTCCATTTTATCCACAGTCAAATATGGTTGGTGCATCTGGTGCCATATTTACCTTGATGGCTGCTGTATTACTTGTCAGGCAGCCCGGTATTTCAGGTAGGTTTTTATCACCAATCGGACCCCTGGCAATTTTGTTCTTTATTTTTAATATTATCTCTATTCAATCCAGAGAACCGGGAAGTGTGGCATATATATCCCACGTAATAGGATTTGTAATCGGGCTATTTTTTGGAGCAAACTGGAATGAAGAATGGAAGCAAAGTCTGCTATTTACCCTTATCTTGCTGGTATTATACCTGATATTGTATAATTTTCTAATAATGAATTTTTTTGTTTCTCTTTAACATTGATATTGATGCAATTATAGTTGAATACAAAACATATTGAACAAAGTCTTCCCCATTAACTTTTTAACGCCCTACATTATTATAGCTCCTAATGCATAAACCAGAATTATTAGCACCTGCCGGAAGCAAAGAAGCTTTAATAGCAGCAATTGAAAATGGGGCAGACGCCGTATATTTTGGCGGAGAAGCTTACAGCGCAAGATATGATGCTGCCCTTTCAAATGATGATATTGAATGGGCTATTGATTACGCTCATATTAACAAAACGAAAGCATATGCAACAGTAAACACCCTTATTAAGGATTCAGAGCTCGAAAAGGTGTGCGAATATCTTCAATTTCTCTGCAATGCAGGAGTAGATGCCATCATTGTGCAGGATATGGGCATCCTGAAATTGATAAAGGATCAGCTCCCTCAACTTCCTGTCCACGCCAGCACACAAATGACCATCCACAATGTAGAAGGTGTCAGATTCCTTGAAGATATGGGAGTAAAACGAGTGGTGCTTGCCAGAGAGCTTTCACTTAATGAAATTCGAAAGATAAAATCTGAAACCAACACAGAGATCGAAGTATTTATCCACGGCGCGCTGTGTTTTTCATATTCGGGTCAGTGTCTTTTCAGCAGCACGATAGGAGATAAAAGCGGGAACCGTGGATATTGTACCCAGCCCTGCAGGAGAAAATACACAATTGATGGGGCCAAGGGCCATCTTTTGAGTCCTAAAGACCTCAATCTTAGCGAACACATCGGACGTCTAATAGAGTCCGGAATTGATTCGTTCAAAATTGAAGGAAGATTAAAGCGTCCTGAATATGTGGCAGGCGTTGTCAGAACGTACAGGATGCTTATTGAGAGATATCTTGAAAACCCGGTAGATTTTCAGGTATCATATGAAGAAAAGCACACACTGCGTCAGCTTTTTAACCGGGATTTCACCTCAGGATATATATTTGGAAATCCTGGCAGCGAGCTAATGAGCAGAAAACAATCGCATAACCAGGGGACTTATCTTGGTAATGTCGTAAAATATGACTGGGATAGAAAATTTGCATACATTCATATTGAGCAACCACTGAGGATAGGCGATGGGATCGGTACCCAGGGAGGTACGGGCACTACAGTACGAAGCATGTATATCAATAATCAGAGTGTGGAAACTACACCTTCCTGTGCTACAGTCAAAATACCCATGGAAAAAGTCATCTACAGAAACGAGACCGTTTTCAAGACCTATGACTCCAAACTGATGGATTCATTTGGGCTTAAAGACATAGTGAAAAAAATTCCAATTACTTTATCATTTACTGCAAAACTTGGAACACCAATCATACTTTGTATTACAAATGGTGAGAACAAAGTCTCAATAAAAGGAGATATCCCACAAAAAGCAAAAGGTGCTCCAACATCACAGGAATCTATTATCCAGCAATTGACGAAACTTGGCAACACCTTTTTTGAGTCTGAAAATGTCAATCTGGAGTTAGATGATAATATTTTTATCCCCATCTCTCAATTGAATTCTCTTCGCAAAATAGCAGTTGATAAACTTAAAGTAGAACTTACAAAGACCTGGAAACGCACGTGCGAAAAACCTGAGATCATTGTTAATAGTAGAGGTGGAACATATCACCCCCTTCTCTCTGTCAATACATGCTCAATAGAAACTTTTGAAGCAGCTGTGGATAATGGGGCAGATATTGTCTATTTCGATATAGAATGTGTTAGAGATCCTCTAACAAAAGAAGATTATGAACATGTCATTGCGTATGCTAACAAAAAGGGGGTAAAAGTATATCTCAAAACACCTGGAATTGTTAAAGAATTCGATGCATCAAATCCGTCTGTCAATCCAGACGGGTTTCTTGTAGCTAACCTGGGCGATCTTTCTCGCTTTCATAACTCAATAGATAAAATATCATTGATTGTTGATTATCCTTTCAATGTCTTTAACAAGTTAACCATGACATATTATCTGGATTATTGCCAGAGGGTGACACTTTCACCTGAGCTTTCATTAGTTGAAATTACACATATTGCTTCCCATGGTCCGGTTGAATGTATTGTTCATGGTTTTTTTCCTTTAATGGTATCTGAACATGATCTTTTGGGACAACTATTCCCTGACGACAATATTCAGAATGCTCTGCTTGAAGATGAAAAAGGATTTACTTATCAGATAACAACCAATAGGCAAAAACGTACCTATATCATGAACTCCAGGGAACTGTGTATGCTCAATTACATACCCAGTTTAATTGAATCTGGTGTGAGTTGCCTGAGGATCGAGGCAAAAACATATGATAAAAAAACCACTGCAAAGTGGACGCAAAGTTACCGCAAAGCCATAGATAATATGACAAAAGATCGATGCAATGCTGAATCCATCACAGGTCATTATTTTAAAGGTGTATTATAAAATCATGCTGTCCAACAGGTGCTATTACTCATAGTTCCTGTTGAAAAATATTTGAGCATAATTGATCTGGTATTCTGGTTGGTGAGCGAATGCTTTCATGAAAAAACATCAGGTTTATCTTTTTTGCCTGAGTAGGTAACTCAGGTTTTGAAATGACCAGAAAAGAGTTCAGGGAATTAACGACTTCTGAGATGGCGGAACAAATTATCAGTCAAATTCCAATGCATACTAGAATCATAGAATTGAAACTACAGGATGCACTGGGTCATATCCTGGCTGAAGATATAATATCACAAATTGATGTGCCAGGATTTGATAGAGCATCAATGGATGGTTTTGCTGTACGTGCAAAGAATACATATTCAGCAAGGGAAGACAAACCGGTTGCATTAGACCTTGTAGGTAAAGTAGATGCAGGTTATGTCCCAGAGAGGGATGTGAATGATGGATCTGCAATAGAAATTTCGACTGGTTCCATGATGCCGGTTGGATCTGATGCTGTAGTAATGGTAGAATATACCAGACAGACAGGGAATGTAATTCAAATTCAGCGCCCTGTTTCCATTAATGAGAATGTTATCCATGCCGGTTCTGATATTATGGTGGGAGAGAGGGTACTAAACGCCGGTACCAGATTAACTTCCAGGGAAATCGGTGTACTGGGTGCTGTCGGAATAGACTCTATTAAGGTCAGGAATATTACAGTGGGCATCATATCAACAGGTAGCGAACTGGTTGAACCGGGGAATGAATTAGAACCAGGTAAGGTCCATAATATTAATTCATATTCTCTGGGTGCCGCTGCAAAGGAATGTGGTGCAAATGTAAGCCATTATGGGATCGCCAGGGATAATCGCCCGGAAATGGAAGAAATGCTGGCACGTGCTTTGCAGGAATGCCAGCTTGTCCTCACCTCAGGTAGTACTTCAGCAGGTGCCGGGGATGTTATGTATAAGATCATTGAGGATAAAGGACGAGTACTCCTCCATGGTATCGATATCAAGCCAGGAAAGCCGGTAATTGTGGGAATAATTGACGACATCCCGGTGTTTGGACTGCCTGGATATCCTACCTCGGCACTTACTATTTTCAATCAATTTGTAGCTCCCCTGATCCGCAGCACTTTCGGACTGTCTGATTTAAAATCAAAGGTCAAGGCTAAAATGGCTGTGGATTTTCGCTCTGCAGGACGGAAACAGCTTTTGCCTGTGGGACTTGTCAGGGGAATGGCATATCCTGTGGATAAAGGTTCAGGTGCCATAACCACACTGGCAGACGCCGACGGTTTTATTGAGATCGAACCAGATGTTGAGATAATAACCGCAAATGATGAAGTAGAGGTAACCCTGATGGGGGATGTTAAGGCCCCTGATATGCTTTTTATTGGCAGTCACTGCCTTGGTTTTGAAGTGTTAATGCGCATGCTACCATACAAGGTCAGGATGATAAATACGGGCAGTACCGGAGCTCTGGTAGCTGTCAGGGATGGGATCGCAGATATGGGTGGTGTGCATTTGCTTGATGAATCTGGAGGATATAATCTATCCTTCCTAAAGACATTTGGCCTGGATAAGGCGATACTAGTCAAAGGGTACCTGAGAGAGCAGGGGCTGATCATAAGACATGACAGCAATATTCAGGGATTTGAAGATATTCCGGGACACAGGATGATAAATAGGAACAGGGGTTCAGGTACCAGGTTGTTCACAGATAATAGATTTCGCGAGTTGGCAGGACAATTACATCAAGAATTTGAGGATTTATGTGCGACACTGGATGGCTATGATACAGAAGCCAGGACCCACAGTGCAGTGGCAACGGCTGTTAAGCTGGGCAGGGCTGACGTAGGTATCGGGATAAAACCAGTGGCAGACCTGAACGGTCTGAAGTTCATTCATCTGGCAGATGAGGAATATGATTTCGTTGTGCGAAAAGAGTTTATTGACAGCAAATTGGGATCCGATTTTCTGGAAATGTTATGCAGCGAAAAGTTCGGCAGCAGTTTACCTAAAGGTATAAGAACATATGAGAGGACGGGTGAGCTCCAGAAACCTTGATCTCTGATATTTCTAAAACCTTGATGGCAAAAGTCAGTGTCTCTCCGGCTAGAGGATGGTGATAGAACTATAATAATCGATAAAATACAAAAATATCGCTTCATTTCAGAAAAATGTATATTTTTTTATTATATTAAACGATAAATATATATAGTATTAAATTTTTTATGATAGTAACTATTTATAATATCGGAGAGGATGATTTTGGAAAAAATTGAAATGGATTTAGAGAGCAAAGAAAGTAAGATTCTTATGGCATCAATCCCAATTGCAGTAATTATTGGAACAGTTATTTCAATCCTTGCATATAAAACAATGGGGGAAAGTTCTGCCTTTTATGCAATAATTGGTGGAGTTATAATCGCTTCTATCATAACTTACTTCCTTTCAAAACCTAAAAAATCCTAATGGACACGAACAATTAATATTGTTCAAGATTCGTAAATTATCATTTTTTACGAATATTTTTATCTTTAAAGGTATTAATGTAATATGACCCTAAAATGAAATGTAAGTTTAGAAAAACGATTCTGACGGTTGTAATTTTCATCTCCATTATTTTCAATGTTAATGCTGTCACAATATACGATACAGACTGGACCAACAAAGAAGATATTACCTTAGAATGGGGTGATAGTTATTATACTGGCAATTATACTATTCTGGCTGAGGATTTTGACAAACAGGCCATTAAATCAGTATTAACAATTTTTAAAAATAATGAAGAGATCCACACAGCAATAACTTCAGCGGGCGAAACAATCGCAGTGAGTACGATTAAGATAACAATCAATGAAATCGGCGGGGGTTCTGGCGACAGTGAGATTCCTTATGTTAAAATGACCCTATTTACAATGAAACCACCTGTCCTATTGATTGATCTTGAAAATAATATGACCTCTGACGGACTTATGAACTTAACATTTATTATTGAAAATTCTGGTGGAATACGATTTACAAATATTACATTAAATGTAATGATACCTGACGATCTTAAAGTGAGCGGCAATAAATATGATAATTCATTCGATTCTCTCTCTTCACTCCAAAATGGTTCGCTCATAACCGGCACCTTGGAAAATTTATCAGCAGGATCCAAAGAAACAATATGGGCAAAACTGGAAATCCCTGCCTTACCTGATATAATCGAAATACCGATCAATATAGACGCTTTGGGATATGACCTGGACAATCGACCCTATGAAATCTCAAAAAATGTGAATGTAATTGTTGAACCGGCATTAAAAGTATATAAAGACCCTATTCACGCTTTCATAAATGATAGTAACATTTTCTATATCGATGATAGAGTTTATGTTTCACTTACTGTTTTTAATTCAGCAACAACTGATGCAAATGATATTACTATAACTGAGACCTTAATGACTTCAAATTTTGTATTGGACCCGGATACTAGATTGGACTGGACCATTGATCTACCTGCCCGTAAATCTGAATCGTTCTATTATTATATGAGACCAATAAGACCGGGTGATGTTCAAATATCAATCACGAATGTAAGCAGGGAATATAATGGTATGATTTATTTAAAAACTATTGATCCGACCACATTAAAGATCTATGGGTCATATTTCAAGATCTCAAAAAGCCTGGATAATAATATGACCACACCTGATGAGACAGTAATAGTGACTGTGGTAGCTGAAAATACTGGAAATCATGCAAGTTATTTGACCTTAACTGATGAAATTCCAGAATATGCACAATTTTTAAATGGCACCTTAAATTCAAGTGATGTTGTAAAACCGGGTGAAAAATTATCTATAAGTTATCGCGTGAATATGAATCAAATCGGAGATTTTCGATTTCCTTCAGCTACTGGCCAATATAAAGAACAGCATTATGAAGGAGTTGCCTATTCTACGAGACCCCTCATCCAGGTTCAGGAAGAGCTGCCCTCCCCTCCTATTCCCACAGAAACGATTAATAGTACAAATAGTTCTGAAGGTTTAGAAACCAATGGAAAAAATAGTATATCCGGATTCAGTCTCTTATACACTCTCTTAGTATTCTTGCTCATTTACTATATTAAAAAATAAAAATATGGTCCGATAATGTTTATTTATTACCACCTATCATTTTCTCTAATTTAAGTAAGAATCGTTCCAGTGGTTTGAACGGAATATTGACCTGCCCCGGCTTTTTTTTAGCTTTTACCGGTTTCTTCTCTTGCATTTCAACTGGTTTTTCTATTTTTTTTTCAATATGATCGGCCACAGGTATTTTCTCTCTTTTTGTGGCTTTTTTTTCATATGTGTCATGAGAGAGATACCAGGATACTAATTCAGTGTAAATGATTATACTTAATAATGCAGACCATATGAATAATAAGATATGCAGATTGTTAATGATCACTGTCCCATTGAGAAACTCTGCTTGTTTGAAACTTAAAAATTCAATCCCGATCTCAGGAATTGCTATTAATACTATAACAGGGATGAGCAGGAGAATTATTGCTGCCAGATACGACGAGATAAAAAGCATTATCATTAGAATGAATAATAAATATATAATCAAAAAGATACCTGATGTTAAACCTGTAATCAGTTCAGTCATAGCATTTCACCTTTAATTCTCTTCCTAATTATTACATTTACACTCATACTTTGTCCTGCTTGCTATCCCAGATATAAATAATTGAACCTATTATGATCAATACACATATAATCAGACCTATTATTGTAATATATGAAAATCCTAAGAATATCATAAAATTCTTATTATTTGTATCTGATTTCATATTATCTGATCTCAGACCGATTGGTTTCAATTCCACGGAATTCGATTCTGAATACCAGGTATTTCCTCGTATATCCAGATATTGAACACTTGCTGCAGGAAGTGAATCAAGTTCTTTATGATTTTGCAGGGAATAATTAAATTTCCCACTTTCACCGGGTTGCATTACCTTGGTCCAGAATTCATTTCCATTAATTATCATGGATTTTTCAGGAATATTATCTGCAACTATTACATTAGCTGCTCTTGTCCCTGTGTTCTGGATATTATTTGTTACTATGATAATATCGCCAACAACATTTGCTGACTTTTGGATGGAGATAATAGGACCGTGGACTGAAAATAAAACCTTACCAGAAAGAATCATTTTTTTGTCAAAAAAAACTTCAGCAGCAGGAAGCGTATATTCTCCGGGAATGTCTGGTGTTATATAATACGTAATATTGAAAAATTCTCCAGGTGCAATTTCCCGTGTCCACTCCAAATAAGAGGAATTATATAAACTTATATTATCCGGGATGTGTTCAATAATGGACAGGTTCTTACTTGTGGTCCCTACATTGAAAACATTCAATTGCACCATGGCGACATTCTGGACATTCCTCGATTTATCCTGGAATTCCAATTCATGGGGAATTATTTCTTTTGTTATTCCAATACTTGTAGAAATGTAAATATTTTTTGAGAACGAATAGGAATATTTATTACCAAAATAATCTATCAAAGTAACGTCAACTTCCATTAAGATATTGGAATTCTCATTCTCATCAGTTGTCAATACAGGAACTTCTAACATGTATGTTTGATTAGGGAAAAGGTCATTTGTAGTCTGGATCAGGTCATTATGCAGATAAGGATCTGTTCTGACATCCATTTCTACTAAATTAATAGGAGTGTTTCCCGAATTTGTTATCTCGATCTGAAAGGTAATTTTTTCATTAGGTCTATATAATTCTTTTTGAGTTTTCACATTACCATTAATGCTAAGAGGTAATTTCTTAAAAAATTGAAGTTCAACATATCCATTGCTTTCGATATTGGATACATGAATCTTGAAATCATCCAGATATTGATATTCATCTCCAATGTGATATTTCACATCTTCCAGTTTGTTCCTGTTTTCATATACGATCAGGGTTACTGAATCATTCTCAAATGAGAATATTTCAATTCCATAGACATCCCTCCGGATATAATCACCCCAGAAAGCTTTCATTGGTTCAAATTCTGTCCAGATGGTCCTTGTGTCCAATGTACTGATTGCAATAAGAGTTCTGTATCCTTCAATCCTATGAACTTCCAATCTGGTATCCTGATACTGACGCCATTCTCCTTCATAAAAATCGAACAATTCTAAAAAATTATTATCCTCATAAACTGCCAGAGACACTCTATCATCACGAAATTCATGAACTTTAACAGAGATCCTGCCATATTCAATTTTTTCATTTAATCCAATATTCCCGGATGATTGTATGACCCATACCTGTTCGTCAGTAGTAGCAGTTGCAGAACCGTGAATAATCATCAAACCCAGGAGTAACAGGATAAAAAATAATCTACTCATAATTTCATGATTTGATTTTTTCATTGCCATAATTTACTAAGGTATACGTTCCAGCATTTTTCGGGTTTTCATAATATTTTTATAATTTTCGGATGAATATTTTATGAATTCCGCTGCCAGCAATCCCTCCCCAGTAATGACATATCCACCATGTTCTACTTTCTTTGCTAGCCGTTGTAATTGAAAGATATTTTTGATCTTACTGCCAATACTCCCCCTGTCAGCAACCTGATCAGTATATTCCCTTATTTCTGAAAAACGGGTTATCCTATTAGGTCCATTTTTTTCCATAACTAAAATTATTAATCTATAATGGATATCTCCTGGCCCGCAGCTTATTCCAAGAGATTGATAAAATTCAGCAACATCCTGTTCGAATTCAATATCAACTTTTTTTTTATCCATTGTTCTTCTCGCATTAAGTTTTGATAATTCGAGTCTATATTTATTATGTTATTTAATATTGACTCGCGAGGAATTATCACATAACCAAACAGATCCTAATCGATAGCAGGGATATTTACGAGGCATTTGGATTCTATGAGTTTTGGCGGGTAATTAGCAAAATAACCCAGAATTACACCCAGTAAAACAAATATCTTAGACCCGATTAGCATTTCAATACTTTGACTGATAGAGGTTAAGAAGAGAAAATCAAATACTATTGAAATGGATAGAAGAGAAAGACATATCCTGTATTTCCTGAAGGTTGGTATTCGTTTTAACAATATCAGTCCTAATAACCCAAAAATCATACTGGTGGGTACGATAAACAGACCTGAGATGAAAATAACGCTCGCAACATTATTACTCAGTAAGATGGTATTTTCAGATATATTATTGAGCTGATCAATGGGAATCATATAATAAAAATAAAAGAAACTGAAGATCAAAAAAATACTTGAGACTCCGATCCCTGTATATTTATTCCCTGAAATGATATAAATTATTGTGAAAACAATGGGTAGCGAAACGAGAGTTAATGGAATTGATAACATAAAATGAAAAGGCAGTTGTATATTTGTCCCTGCTATAATGAACATCTGTCGAACTGCATCTATGAAAAAATAAATAAAAATAAAACTCCAAAATATCATAAAACTGATCTGTGTCGGCTTAGTATGATCATTGCAATTTTGATATTTTTTATATGATGTATATACAAATATAAATGAAGCTACATTTATCAATATATCAATTAATAAATTAATCAAAGTTTGATTGTCCATAATCCATCCCTCGTATTATCTTAATTTTTATATTTATAATATAAATATGTTTCTTATATAAAAGCTTTTGATAAGAATGAACTTTATTAAATATTAATATAGTCATATGTTTATTGTTTGAAATTTTAAACCATAAACTATTTATATATATATAACCATCATTATGATACTAATCAGAATTATCTTCTGATAACGAATACAATATGAGGTGAAATAAAAATGGGAATAAAATCAATTTTCAAAAATGACCACGGGCAGGTGGGTATCGGTACCCTTATCATATTCATAGCCATGGTTTTAGTAGCTGCTATTGCAGCCGCGGTCCTGATCCAGACATCAGGGGTACTGCAGCAGAAAGCACAAACAACAGGCACTGAAGCAATCCAGGAGGTCTCAGGCAATCTACTGGTTGAAACAATTACAGGTGAAAGGATTTCACCTACCGCAGAAAGACTCGATACAATAAACCTGACGGTAAGAGTGGCAGCAGGTGCAGGACGTATTGATCTGAATCAAATGGTACTTACTGCAGGAAATGCATCGACTAGTGTTTACTTGACTCGAGGTGATAGTACAACAGGTACAGCTTACACAGTTGAAGAAGTACGCGATGATGATAATTCATTCAATGCATCGGCCACTCCGCCAACGTATGTGATTAATTCAGGAGATCTTATTAAAGTAAGTATCAATGCAAGTGCGGTTGGCATATCTCCAGCACCCAGAGAAGACCAAACCTTTGTACTGACACCTGAAAGTGGTACTCCGGTGAGAATTAGTCTTACTACGCCGAGTTCCTATGGAATCAATACATTTGTACAACTTTATCCAGTTGAAGCATAGTTCAACTGGATTTTTTTTTCTTTTTTCCAATTATCGTATAGTATATAATGTATAAAGAATATTATAATAATAATGATGATAATGGAAAAAGATGGTAATCAAAATTCCAATTAAAAAATGTTAAGGAGACAGGTAAATGGGTTTCGCTGCATCTGTAGCAACAATAATTATTTTTATTGCAATAATAATCATATCCACTATCACCTACCCTACACTTGTCAAGTCTTTTAAAAATGTGGCGGATGCAAAGGATGATAAACATGACATCCAGATGGACCAGGTAAATACGGAAATTGATATTACTGATATACGCGATATTGGAGGAAATCTGCTTCAAATAACCGTTTCCAATGAAGGAACTACTATGCTTCATGCCAGTGATGCAAGCGTGCTGGTAGATGGTACGTATACAAATTACAGTGTCAGCCCATCTGGTTTCTGGTCGCCCCAAACTGATGCACTTTTTACTGTTTCTGCAACAACAACTCAGGATCATGTTATTAAAATAATTACTACACGCGGAAAATCAGATATGGAACTGTATGTAAGCTAGGAGTATAACAATGGGAGCAGGGACATCTTCAACACATCTTATCTTCTTTATAGTAGCCATGGTAATAGCAGCAGGTGTTGCCGGTGTGATCTATACGAATGTAAATGCCATCTCCAATGCCTCTTATACATCAGCCAGTACCCTAGCCCAACAACTGAAGACAGACATAACCATAATCAATGACCCTGACAATATACCATGGAGCGGAACAGAATATACCTTTTATGTGCTAAATACTGGAAAATCCACTTTAACTACAGAATACGTCAGCGTACTCATTAATGGTGAATATATTCCAGAAGCCGTTATCCAGAAATCAATTATTAACGGTGGAAGTACTACTACCTGGCGTCCGGAAGATATACTGGAGATCGAAATTACTTACAATATTCCGAACGGAGATAATTACATTAAGGTGATCACTGAAAATGGTGTTTACGATTCATTTGAATTTACAAGATAAAACGGGTTATTATTATGTCAGTATTATCCTTCGAAGTAGAAAGAGACGAATTCAACAGGCGCCTGGGCAATGGATTCCCGGATGGATCCATAGTATTTATCGAAGGAGATAATGGCAGCGGGAAGAGTTCCATATCTCACAGAATTACCTTCGGATTATTGGAGAACGGTTATGAAGTAACCCTTGTATCAACCCAATTAACCACCAAAGGATTCATCAACCAGATGTACAGCCTGGATTATCCCATTGCACCACATCTATTAAAAAACAGACTGTTATATATCCCTGTTCTACCTCTAATAAAATGTTCAAAGAACCGTATTGATTTTATTGAACGATTAATGAATGCAGAAGCACTGTTTAAGAAAAAGGTAATTATCATAGATACTATTTCATCGTTGATAAAACAGGAAGCAGATACCAACAAAGGACTTGAACTTATATCATTCTTAAAGAAAATAACAGGTATGGGTAAGACGGTTATTTTAACTGCAAACTTTAATGAGCTGGATAGTACGATTTATTCCCAGTTCATTTCTACCGCCGATATCTATTTTACATTAAAGGTCAGGCCGCTAGGCAACGAAATAAAACGGACGATTATCGTTAACAAGTTCACAGGAGCACGAAGTCCGGTAGGCAGCATGGTTGGATTCAGGATAGAACCGAAAGTCGGTCTGGTTGTGGAGATCGCATCAGTTGCATGAGGTGGAGATATGAAAGAAGAATTAGTAGCTGCATGTGAAAAAAACCCCCATCTTCAGGAATACCTTGACGGGCTTATAGAGCAGGGTTTATCTATTCCTGATTTTGAAATTCAACTGTCCAGAGGTATGTCGGACCTGGATTATCCCAACATCATTTATCCGGTGGGTGATCCCATTTTCATCCATATCCAGGGAGATGCTGAAAAAGGTATAGTAAAGTATATTGCCATCGAACCGTGGCTTTTAGAGTCGGAACTGGAAAAATATGACAAGATAATGGATGCCATCCTGGAAAAAGCATCTCAAGAACCGGTACCTCAAAACGAAGCTGAACTTGAGAAAATGATCATAAAGCTGCTGGATAATTCCATCCAAATTACCGATAATGTGGTAGAAACAGCAAAATCCTCTTTTCTTGATTCGATTATTAAAGTGGAAAACAAGGTTAAATTATCCCAGCTTGAATACGATAAAATATTATATTACATAAAACGAAATATAATCGGAAGCGGCCCCATTGAACCTCTTATCCGCGATCCCTATCTTGAAGATATACACAGCATCGGTATCAGTGGAGTTCATATCGTCCATAAGATATTTGATATGCTTGGAACAAACCTTACATTCGGATCAAAGAACCGGCTTGATGATTGGCTGCGGGGAATGAGTGAGCGAATAGGTCGCCCTGTAAGTGAATCAAATCCTATTGCCGATGGTGCTCTTCCAGATGGCAGCAGGATCAATATCATCTATAGTGATGATGTGAGCAGACGGGGTTCCAGCTTTACCATGCGAAAGTTCAGTGAAGTCCCGGTCAGCGTTATCCAGCTTATCAACTGGGGTGCTCTTGATGTGAATATGGCAGGGTACCTGTGGATATGTATGGAAAATGGTATGAGTATCTTTTTCAGCGGTGAAACTGCAAGCGGTAAAACTACCATGTTGAATGCATGTTTGCCCTTCATAAACAGGAAACATAAGATCTACACCGCAGAAGATACTGCTGAGGTCCAGCCCCCTCAGGCAGTGTGGCAGCAGCTTATCACCAGGGAACAGGGACCCCCTGAATCCCACGTGGATATGTTCAAGTTATTGAAAGCAGCGCTGAGGTCCAGGCCCAATTACATCATAGTGGGCGAGATCAGGGGTGCAGAAGGTTCAGTAGCTTTTCAGGGAATGCAGACAGGTCACCCGGTACTGGCCACTTTCCATGCCAGTGCGGTCACAAAGATGATCCAGAGGCTAATAGGTGACCCCATTAACATACCTGTGACCTTCATCGATAACCTGAATGTAGCCATGATACTCCAGGCCGTATACAGGAAAGGAAAATTTTTAAGGCGCTGCATCAGCATGGAAGAGATCGAAGGGTATTATGAAGAAGCTGGAGGTGTGGTCACCAGGGCCGTATTTCAGTGGGATGCAGGGTCCGATAAACATCATTTCAGGGGTCTGAACAACAGTTTCGTACTTGAGAGCAAGATCGCTGACAGACTGGGATATGAGGATAAACGGGAGATCTATGAGGATGTCTTCCTCCGTGCTAAAATATTGCAACGGATGCGTGAAGAAAAGATTGAGGATTACTATGAAGTGTTAAAGATTATCTGGGATTATCAGGAAAAAGGGCTTGATGGTTTACCGTTCCCGATTTAGGTCGTTCTTATGAATTCAAAAATACTATTTCATGTATTAGGAACATCACAGAAGGACTACATTATCAGATTTGCCCTCCCCTTAATGGCCATGGGAATACTATTTCCCTTCCTTATTATTATCCTGGCACCTGACCTGGTCACAGGCAATATCAAAATAGTGGTGTCTCTAATCCCTTTGGCGTTATTATTTGTTGTATTATTTTATCCGTTCTCAGTTTATCAGAACAAGAAACTCCAGATAGACCAGAATATGCACTACTATATCACGCATATGGGTGTGCTTTCCACAAGCCAGATGTCCAGGAAAGAACTGTTTAAAAGGCTTTCAAAGAATGATGCTTATGGATACCTGGCAGAGGATACAGGCAAGATCTATATGTTGATGGATGATTGGGGTTTAAGTCTGGCCCGGTCGTGCAGGTTCATTGCAAGAAGAACACCTTCTGAACTCTTTGCTGATTTTTTGGATCGCTTCGCACATGCTGTTGATGCAGGTGAAGGGATAGAGGATTTCCTGCGCACAGAACAAAAGGTGGTTATGAACGATTTCGATACCATGTACAAGTCCGCTCTCCATTCTATAGACCTGATTAAGGAGACATTTACTTCAATGATCATGGCTTTGATATTCCTCTGTTCTTTTGCGATTATCATGCCTATTCTCACAGGTCTGGACGCAACCATGCTCATGGTAGGAGCAATAATCCTTTTTGCAGGAACTGAAGCTTTGCTTGTATATTTTGCAAAATTGAAAGTTCCCCAGGACAGGATATGGCATACATTGGATATTGTGACAAAAGCTGATAAAACTATCAAGATGTCATTCCCCATATCAATCCTGGCATGTATGATCGTATCTATTCCTGTGATCTTTTTATTGGATCTTCCTATTACAATATCATTATCCATCATCATCACGCCGTTGTTATTTACAGGACAGGTGGCAAGCAGGGAAGAGAATCGCATAAAGCGTAAAGATACCAATTTTGCATCATTCATACGTTCCCTGGGTAGTTCTGCAGGAGCAAGGGGGGGATTGATAAATGAATCCTTGCGTCAATTGACGTATCACGATTTCGGACCCCTGACAAATGATGTAACAGAGCTCTATAAAAGGATCAATACCAGGGTAGATAAAATAAAATCATGGAACTACTTTGCTGCCGGTACAGGCAGCAATCTGATAGAGCGATTCGGGACTATTTTTGCTGAAGGTACTCATATAGGGGGCAAACCAGAGATTATTGGTAAAATTATTAGTGACAACTTCATGCATATTGTATCACTTCGCAGGCTCAGGTACGATAGTTCATCAAGTCTTGTCGGTATCCTGTATGGTTTAACTGCCGGCGTTGCTTTTACAATGTTTTTATCATTATCTATTGTTGAAGTGCTGAATAACATATTCCAAGATGCAGCCATTCCCGAAGGGATGGATGTTGGATTATATATCGGTGAAGGCGGTATGGATGTAGCTCTGTTGACAACTTTGCTTATGGGTATGATGGTGCTTCATTCCCTGTTATCTTCTTTACTCATCAGGGTGGTGGACGGAGGACATTTCTTCAATATTTATACCCATTTTGTGGGTTTGATGTGGGTGTCTTCTATTTCTGCTGAATTAGCATTAAGTACCGTAACGCCTATTTTAGGCATAGGTTAATACATTAAAAAATATTAAAAATAAATAATGTGATTAAAAATGGTTTCTAAACAATTCACAATATTAAGTATGTTGCTTCCTATAGCAATGATCGTTGGGACTTCATTATCAATATATGCATACCAGCTTTCGAATACGCTGTTGACAATAATGGTTTACGTTTTTGGATTTCTGGTAGTACTGATATTTGTAATAATGGCGTTAAGAACATCGAATAAATAATAATACATAATTTTTTATACTTTAAAATAAGGTTCACTATGATGTTTGACCTTATCCATATCTCTTTCGATCTTATGAAGTGTACCCACATCGATTTTTTTACCATGTAGTCGTTCGATAAACATCAGGGATTTTGTGTGATCCTGGGGCATAAGTTTCCAGGTTGGTTTTTCATCATAATAATCAATACCACTGGCATAAGCCAGGATCTTATTGCTTACTCCTTCACTTATCCAGCCGATCTCAGAATAATAATCAAGGACGTCTAATAGATTATTCCTGCCTACTTTTTCCATTAAGAATTCTACCCAATTTAATAAAATAATTGATGTTTCAGGAGCATTGTTAATTGATGCTAAAAGAGGTGCATTTGTTGATATGGTTCGCCTTTGAACCTCTTCAAAGTCTTGAAATGTTACCTCCTGATTGTCAAAATCTGAATTATCAATGGTACCGATTTGGAGTTCTTTAGATTGTGATTGTAAGTCCAATTTCTCCAGTTTTTCACTAAGATCGCTTAATTTTGTATATATTTCATTTCGAACTTGTTGGAGAACTTCTTCACTCACATTTGAGTCAATCTGTCCAAAATGCTCCAGACTACCTTCAAGATTATTTAATCGTTTTTCAATAAAATCGAATTTTTCAATGTTTATTGGCTTATTTTCATTATCACCTACAAACGGGTTGACTGTATTGGAAACAATTTCATATAACGATAACAGTTCCAGGATATTTTCTTCCATTTTGGTGAAACGCCCATTATATTCTTCCATACTCCGTTTCAGAGTGGATATGGAAATATCCATTTTGCTTATCTTATTGTCAATGGTCTTTATCGATTCTGCATTTGCATTGATGCTCTCGGCTTTAGAATGTAGCATTTCATCAATTTTTTTCACCGTTTCTTCTTGCATCTCCTCCAATTTACTATTATCAAATGTGAATGCTGAAGATGTAAGCTGTCCGTCTGGACTATAATGAGATGATGAGGATTGTTTTTCAATTTTTTTAATATTGTCAAGCTTATGGACAATAGAATCTTTCTTTCTTAAATTTAAAAATTTATTTTTAAAATTTTCCAGCATTTTTCCACCGTAGTTTATATATACTACCTTTTTACTTCAAGATATATATATTTGCTGGCTATTGGTTTTACAAATTAATGATATTTTCTTTATCAAAAATCACAGAATCATTGGGATAGATTATAAGACCATTATCATTAATACTGTACGGGTGTAAGAATTCATCATGTTTTACACCTCTCATTTTTAAAATTTCAACTGCCCTTTCCTTGGTTCCGCCAGTCCTGAATATATGAAGCCGAATAACTCCTTCACATAAATATTCCTCAACCGTGAAACTCCCATAATCTTCCTTAACCTCACTTGAAATAACTGTGGTACAGTCAAGATTTTCAAGATTTTTAATCATTTCCATAATTGTGAAACGTACCATGGATTCATCACAGGAAATCTTAAGGGAGGTAATGGAATCAATGAAAAGTCTTTTTGCACCGATCTCATTAACCATTGATTGTATCTGGTTTATTATATTTTCCAGCATATATCCTTCTGGATTTACTCTTATTGCTGATGAATGGCTTTCCTTTTTAATAAAATCTTTAAACTGGATCGGATTTGACTGTATGATCCGTAACATATTCTCCCTCACATGTCGCTCAAGATCCCATCCATACCGCCACATATTCCTGATAACACGTACTGGCGTTTCTTCTAGCGTAACGTATATTCCAGGTTCATTAAATTCGATGATCCCGCCTATGATATACTGAATCCCGAAGGTTGATTTACCTGAACCCGGACCTCCTGTGATTAAAATCACATCATTTTCTAGAAACCCACCTTCTATGAGTTCATCCAGACCAGTTATTGTCGTGTTAACTCGACTCATTTTTAAAACCTATAAATTAATTAAATAATATTAAACATTCTAATTATAAAGTTATGTAGTTTATTTTCTACTGATTTATATTATTTAATTGTTGATATTTAAGTTTATTGAGAGAAAGAACCTGTTCATAGAATAAGAAATACGTTTTTAGAGAGTAAAATCAAAATTATCATTCAAACTGAATTCCGAATATTTCCATTGGATTGTTGGAATCCTCTTATTTTTCAGAATAATCAATTCAATTTATTTTTTTTGTATTTCGGCATTAAGCTTCATACTTGTATAAATAGCATTATAAACACTATAAATAAGAAATAGAATAAAAAAAAGACCTAAGATTAGAATCAATTGAAGCATCAATTCTGTAATTATACCTACATTTAACGTAAAGAAAAATTTCCCGGCAAATAACAATATTATACCAAAATACCCTACTAAAATCGGATATTTTAATTTTTTTCGATTTAAAAATAGAGTACTTGCCACTACATCATATTTATCGTTTGAGTTAATCACAATAAGTGAACTGGTTGAAAAAATAGATAAAATTAATATGAAATTTAGAAATTCAAAAAAATTGAATACAAATTCAAACATAGTTATCACCGTTTTTAATTAACATTATTATTATTACTATTATTCATCCCATTTATATTTAATTTGGTATGTAATATTACAATGATGTTATAATTATGGAATTTATTTAAAATGTACTCCTGGAAGTCACATAAAAAGCATTGGATTTCAAGTATAGAACCAGACATAAGCCATGATCCCATATCCTAATACCAGCATTACCAATGAAATAATCCAAAAATAGCGAAGTAAAAATGCCTTTGTCTCAGGTTCACTCAACTTTAGTATAAACTTCTCTGTCAAAGGCATTTTATGTAAGGATTGTCCCGTAAATTCTATGCTTTAATCCGTTTGAGCCTGAAGGTCTCTTCCCTTTCCATTTCATCAAGTCTGAGCATGATAAAATTCCTGGCTTCAATTAGTTCAGGGATGACCTTGAATTCCAGAGCATTGACCCTGCGTTTGGTCTTCTCGATCTCATCCAGCAATTTCTTGATAGTGGTTTCGATCTCTGCAGCTTCAATGATCTTTTCGACCAGGGATTCGTACGAATCCACTGCCTCATCAATCCTGCTGCTGGTGCCAATAATACCGTAGCCCCTGTCATTCAGGTCCTTTCTAACACTGCTGGACTCGATCTTGGGAACTACCACGCCCATAACGTTCTTGCTATGTACTTCAAGAATTGGCGCATCCTTAAAAGAGAAGGCAGTAGACTTAACAGTCATTACACCTTCCACTGCCTTGGCAATATTGATCTTTTGTGAAGCAATGGCGAACTGGGCATCGAGCTCTGA
>Ga0307378_10003407_pt1 | contig 23360 bp, 25 predicted proteins | sample UN1MG_FD_202238 | JGI IMG/M metagenome (GOLD analysis project Ga0307378, IMG submission 202238) | Soil microbial communities from Risofladan, Vaasa, Finland - UN-1 | ecosystem: Environmental > Terrestrial > Soil > Coastal area > Acid sulfate soil | place: Finland: Risofladan, Vaasa | collected...
TTAGTGTGCAGAAAGTTGTTGCGATGATTTTTTTCATTATTAATACCCCCCTGTTTTAATAGTGGTTAGTGGTTTGTTCAGTTTAACTTAAAAAATTATCCATGTAATAACCTGAATGAGTTTTTAATGGTAGTTTTGATTTTGACAGTGGCGAATCTATATTTCAGACAGACCATTCAATCACAGCGAATAGTAGTGGATAATGAAGATGCGTTAATGCAGGCATGGGGGGGCGTTAAATTTTAACCCTAAAAAAAGGGGGAGTTTTAGAACCGTCACCATGTGATAGAATAAATAACAGTTTGCGACCACAAAATAACATTCACAATGAATAATGTTAAGTTTCGCGACTCACAAGTGGATATCTGTCCTTATTGTTGTCATCAATAATATAGGGAATGTTCCATGTTTTTGACTGTTCCACTTTTTCGGCATCAGGATACTTTTCTTCATAATCACTCCAGAAGTTACCGCCGCTTAAGTTTTCATTATCCCAAGAATTAAGTGTGTCAAAGGAAAATACCTGATATGTATTATTAAGAAAACTATTATGGAAAAAACTGTTGTCTGATGATACGTTTAAGTAAACACCAAATTCATTATCAATTATGTTGTTTTCTGTTATCTGGTTATTTGACGAATAATCAAATCCAATTGCAAGCTCACTATTCTTGATATCATTTTCAGAAATACTGTTTGATTCAGAATTTGAAGTTATGCTAATGCTGTACTGGTTGTCTGTGATGTTGTTTTCTTTTATCTGGTTGTTTGATGAATCGGTAAGACCAATAGCTCCTTCACAATCTGCTATTGTATTTCCAACCACAATATTATGTGAAGAATTAGTTAATCTGATACCTTCTGTGTTAGTTTCTATGATATTTTCGAAGACGGTGTTATTATTTGATAAATAGCTGAGTGTAATTCCTGTATCCCCATTTCTTATGTTGTTGCCATAAATATTATTTGATCCTGAATTGAAATTGAGGATGATGTTGATTTGGTTGTCTGTGATGTTGTTTTCTTTTATCTGGTTGTTTGATGAATAGGTAAGACCAATAGCTCCTTCACTATCTATTATTGTGTTCCCAACTATAATATTATATAAAGACTGATCTAATGTGATTCCGTGTTTATTTTTTTCCAAATTGTTTTCAGAAAAGCTGTTGTTATTTGACATTTTTGCTAGAATAATCGCCTCTTCGTTATTGGTTATTATGTTTCCAGAAATGGTGTTAGTTGAAGAGCCATAGTCTAGGTTTAATCCATATGTATTGTTATCCAAGTTGTTTTTTATTATGTTGTTATTTGATGATTGAGCTAACAAAATCGCTCCATTACTATTTGTAATGTTATTTTCAATTACGGTGTTGTTGAAGCAAGAATCAAAACCGATACTATACTCGTTTGTTAAATCGTTTTTAGAAAGAACAATATTTGTTCCTGATTCAAGAAAGATTCCATACTTGAAATCTTTTATTTTCAAGTTAGTTATCGTAATATTGCTTCTTTCACTTAGTTCAATTCCAGTAGAATTGGTATCGATCTCTCCGTGAAGAATGTGATTAGCACCATCAATGACAATATTGTCTCTCTCAATAATAATTGAACCAAAAATATCGGCTGTAAAAGTGTAGTGACTGTTATCCAAATTTGTAATCGCTGCTGTAGATGGATCAATAGTTCCATCAGACCTAACGTAAATGGCCATGAAATTTTTTATGCTGAATTGCCAAACCAAAATGACTGCAACTATCATGACCAATAATGAAATTGCCAGAAACACCTTCTTTTTTGGCAATTTTCTTGAATTTTTATTAGTCTTTGATTCTCTTCGTTTTTGTCGGGCTCCCTCTGATCTTTGTTGTTTGATTTGTCTTTCGCGTTGTCTTTCTTTCAAATCTTTTTTGTCTTTCGGCATCTTATTCCAGCCTGAGTTGAAGTTTCTTGCTCTTTGTTGATTTGTTTCTTATATATTAAGGATTTCAAATTTAACCTCAATTTAAGAATAATTCAATAACCGCGCGACTTCCTATATTACAGGGCGTTAATTTGGGTTTTTTAGATATTAATTAACGTAATTTTTTCGATTTTTTAGACAAAGATATTGTCACAACTGTGATGTACACCCAAAAAAGGGGAGTTTTAGAGCCATCACCATGTGATCGAATAAATAACAGTTTACTTACGACCCCGAATGATCTTGCGATTCTACTTTATGGATGATTGTCTCGTTAAGACATTCCGAATAACCGTTTGTTGGCTTCGCGTCTAAACTACTATCGTTTGCTGTCTTTGCTACTTTGCTGCTCTCTTTTTCTTTTAGAGCATTTTTTCAGGACGTTCATCAGTATCTCCATGTCCTGAACGTTTATGTTGATAAGGTTTCCGTTGATGCAGATTTCCAGTTTTGGCTTTTCCATATGTTCCTTTTCTCTGTCTCGAAGCCAATCAAGAGTTGCTCTGACCAGCTCCTCTGTTAAATCAACGAACAATCCTGAAATAACCGAGTCACCAAAATCGGTTGAGTCTGGTATTGGCGGAGGAGAAATGTTCACGTAATAATCCTCGTCCAAGTTCAGGTCTATCTTCTGTTTGAGCAGCGACATGATTAGACTGTCAACAGCGTATGAAACACCGAAAATTAGAGCCTTCTCATCCATCTGAATTCCCCAAAACAATATTTTCCCAATTAACTATAAAAAATGTAACCCTTCTTTCGTACAGTTGTACTAAAACCTGCACTTTATGCGTTCGAATCGAGTTGAAACTCTTGAAAAAAAGGGGGAGATGCGGGCGATGTTTCTGTTTTGTCTAGATTCAAGCTGGCTTTTGGGGGCTCGTTGCTTCTTTGTTTTCTTGCTCTTTGTCCTTCTTCTTGCCTAGAATGAATAGGACAATTATGACCACGAGCACTATGATAGCGAGGATAAGCAGCCAGATCGCGTTTTGATACAGCATCCACACCAGAGCCAGAAGGAATGCTTCAGGCACTGGCAATGGGGTTTGGGTGGTTTGTGTAGAGCCGCTTGCTGTCGTGCTGGTTGCTGTGATTGTCCTTGTGCCTCCTGCTATGTACTTCGATAGCCGATAGTCAACCGTGACTGATCCCCCTGGATTCAGTGTTCCGCCCGTCAAGCTGAGAACGTTGTTGGCTAAGTTTACAGTCCATCCTGCTGTTTGTTGTGGAACCAATGCGTCCGCTAAGTCTTGGGGCAACGTGTACGTGATAGATACTATTGGCTCGTTCCCTGTCACGTACGTGTAGGTAAATGAGCCTCGACCTGACATGTCGCTAACGATTTGAACCAGCGTACCTGCAAAGAGAAACAGTAATAGTAGTATGATGAACAGGATTATGAGCGGTATTGATGGTCTTCTACGTCTTGCCATTCTAAAATCAACTCCAAATTGTAGAAAAACGTATTTTTCTCTTTAGATATTTAATACTTGTCTCTAACCAGAGGCTGCATATGCTCCATGTCTTGACAATTTAGCTAGCTAAAATGGTTTCAACATTAAACTATGTTGATAATGGACAGAATAGTGGACAATTAGTGGACTTTTCACTAAAACACCAAAAAGGGCTTTTTTCAATTGACAACTGTTTTGAAATGGTTGAAGCAACTTGTTGAAAAGTGGAATCAACCATGTTGGATTATTTTGAAAGTGAAAACTCTGAAATGAGCTCCTTTTCTGAAATCAGCTTGGAATAGGCTTGAAAACAAGAAATAAGCCCTGTGTCACCGCTGTATCAATCCTGATTAAAGGTTTAATCAACATCATCCAACAATAAAACCTGCAAAAAAACTTGACTGAAAACTGATGAGAAACGAAAAGATGAATACAATTTCAAAAATCATGACAATACCATGAAATGCTCAGGCATAACATTCAAAGAACACATGAATCATTGCACACTTGATTTGAAAAAAAGAAATTCTCCGAGTTCCAACAGCACATCATGGATAACCCGAGAGTAGAGATTCCTGAAAAGAGTGAAAAAAAGCTGAAAGATTCGCCAGACGGATAATAAAAAATGAAGAATTCCAGATCATCATCTTAACCTTTATTGTGCCAAACTCTTTTAGTATACTTTACCGTCTATTCGAAGAAATAGGGGTTTGCTGAGGCCCCAGCACAGGCTAATATTGAGGAGGAAAAACAAATCAAAAACCTCCTTCTAAACTATCTGCTATCGCTTTCGTTCCATTCCAATGCTGAGCCTTTTCAGCCCCTTTCTCTTCCGATGACTTTTACTCCCCAAAAAAAGAGGGATGGAAATTGTTTTGTTTATTTTCGTTTTCGTATTAATAAAACAGCACTGAGCAGTAGTGTGATTACTATAAGAACTGTTATGACAATAAGGTATGTTGTCAAGTTTGACATGCTTGATTCTAGGTTAGCTATGCAAACAAAAAATTATGGCACAATCAATCCGCTCATCGACAAGCCTTGGAAGTATGCACAACTTTATATTCAGTTGAGGTCAAAAACTCGCTTGGCTGACCCTTATTGGAAAAAGAGAAACGCATCCTGATACTGGCAGGTGGCGGAGGACACACTGGCTTCGGTTATGCGTTAGCTCAGAGGCTGGAAGACAAAGCATCCATGACCTTTTTGCTTCCAGAAGGAGACAACCTAAGCTACAAAAGATTAAACGGCTTCGGCAAGGTTGATTACATACCAAAGCCGCGTGGAGCCAAAACACCCACGGGAGAATTCACCTACAATCTAGCCCGAGCACTCACAACTTCAATGAAGAAAATCACCGGAATGTTTGATGCTGTTGTAAGCACCGGCAGCAACTTCTGTATCCCCCCCGCGTTGGTCGCTTTCCTGAAGAGAATACCCATAGTAAACATAGAATCAGAGGCTCGTTTTATTGGAGCATCCAAGACAGCTCGCATTCTGCAGCCCCTTTCAGCAATCACTGCTTTACAGTGGCCTGAACAGAAAAAATTCTTGAATGGTACCGTGGTTGGTCCTCTGTTCCCGAAACCTGAAATCCCGCTTTGGAATGGAGGCTACATATTGGTGACTGGCGGAACCTTGGGGCACAAGCGTCTGTTTGATGTCCTGAACGAAAGCGACCTAAAGAACGTGGTTTTGCAGACAGGGGAAGTTGACCCTGAACCCTACATGAAGCGGCATCCCACATGGAAGGTTATGCGTTTTTCCTTAAAGTTTAACGAGCTTATCGCAGGCGCAGAGGTTGTTGTGACCCATCAGGGCTCCACTCCGTTGGAAGCTGCTGTCTACAAGAAACCCTCAGTCATAGTTCCCAATCCAGAACTGAAACGTACTTTCCCCAAAAAAGATTCTGAAATTTTCGCAAAAAAGGTAGGTGCCACAATTCTGTCAGACCTCACTTTGGAAAGCCTGCTAACCGCCATAGAAACGGCGAAGAAACGGAAAGTTCCAGTTTTACGAGACGGCGCTAAAGCCTTAGCAGACATGATTCTGGATCTCTGAGGAAACAACCTGTGTTTACGTGGTCAGGTTTGCCGAAATAGAAAACATTTAAATCCTTTGAGGCGTCGTTACCTCAGTTTAGAGGCTTATATAATGTCAGAGAAAATTTCACGTGGACTTACCTATGAATGCGTGAAATGCGGCGCCAAAGTTAAAACAGAAGAACTTGAGTTGCGTGGCGGAGGAGTAAAATGCACCTTCTGCGGTTACCGCGTCCTCAAGAAGAAAAGACCGCCCGTAGTGAAACGGGTCTCAACCGGATAAAATGAACAACTTTTTTGCAAAAATAGTGCCTAGCCTTTATTGCCTAGGCGAATCAGTCTATTTTTTAGGAGATTTTCTCTACAGAAGCCATTTTTTCGGCGATTTCGCCAAAAGTACATACTTAAATACGAGGGTAGCAGAGACTTTTAAACTCACAAAAGGAGACGAAATCACATGAGAATCCCTTTAACTAAGAAAGTTGAAGGCTTCACAGTTAAGGAAAAATCGATTTCTCAGCTTATTTCCGAAATGGGAAAAACCGCTTATCAGGGCAGAAAACTGGCAGAAGCCGTGGACCTATGGGAAAAAATGGTCAAAGAAGAAGACCTAGTAATTATTATGGGCTTAGCAGGCTCCATGAGCACTGCTGGACAGTGGACTTTAGTCAACTGGCTCATCAAAAACAGGTTCATCGACATTATTGTTTCGACAGGAGCAAACGTTTCAGAGGATATTGTTGACGCCATGGGGCTCGGATACTATCAAGCCACCTCAAACATTAACGATGAGGAGCTTCTGAAAGCGGACATCAACAGGTATTACGACGTTTACGGCATAGAAACGGACTACAGAAAGATGGAAGAACTCGTAACCGAATTCCTGTTAACCCTGAAAACAGATTATCCCTACTCTTCCATGGAAATTCTGCACTTGCTCGGCAAATGGCTAAGCAAAAAGAAAATAGAAAGCATCACCGCGGTGGCTGCAGAGAACGGCGTACCCATCTTCAGTCCTGCATTACTCGACAGCGCCTACGGCGAAGCAGTTTTAATGGCAAAGAATGAAGGACACAACCTGATAGTGGATCAGGTTAAGGAATTCGATCAGTTTGTGGGAATAGGCGAAAAAACGAAGAACACTGCTGTCATTTATGTTGGCGGCGGAGTACCAAAAGATTTCACGCAACTCCTTGCCATATCGATTTCGCCAAAAACCATGGATCAGGAAATACCGGGAAGAGAGGGAAACCGCCGCAAAAGCTTGCAGGAATACTATTACCCCCACAAGTATGCTATCCAAATCACAACCGATTCTCCACAATGGGGCGGACTGTCCGGATGCACCCTCGAAGAAGCTAAAAGCTGGGGCAAAGTCTCAGGCAAAGGAAGAGATGTCACCTGCTACTGCGACGCAACCATTGCCCTGCCCATCATAACACATGCACTCAATGAGCGCGTGAAACCTGATGAACGCAAGAAGAGGGCTCCAGACTTTTCGTGGCTTTTCCCAGAGAGCTAAACAAAAAAAGACAAGTTTAAATCGGAATATAAAATGCTAATAACTTTGGTCTTGGGAGGTAAATGAACGCGATGATTCCGAGATATGTGTTCCTGACGAAAGGCGTAGGCAAACATAAGGACTATTTGCAGTCTTTCGAGTTGGCTTTGAGAAACGCTGGAATACAGGCATGTAACATAGTGACTGTTTCTAGCATATTACCGCCAGGATGCAAACTGCTCACAAAAGAGCGGGGTTTGAAGATGCTTCATCCGGGCGAGATAACGTTTGCCGTTATGTCCAAAACATCTGTCCAAGAGCCCCACAGGTTAATTGCAGCATCCATCGGTATGGCGATTCCCTCAAGCAAAAACAGTTACGGCTACCTCTCCGAGCATCATTCTTTTGGTCAATCAGCAGAAGCGGCGGGAAACTATGCCGAGGACTTGGCTGCGACCATGCTGGCGACAACCATGGGTATTCCCTTTGATCCTGAGCAAGCGTGGGACGAGAAAAAGCAGATATTCCAAACCAGCGGCATGATCATCAAAACAAGTAACATAACGCAATCGGCGAAGGGAGAAAAATCGGGTCTGTGGACAACGGTTCTGGCAGCGGCAGTTTTTGTGCCTTAACTGGTTTTCCTGTGTTCGGATGGGAAAGAGCCTTCTTTCATTTTTTAGGTTGAACAATGGTAGAGGCTAATCAAGGGTTACGGATAGCCTCAAAATATTATATTCACATTTTTGTATAGTGCATCTTATGGAGTTAATATTTGGGTTCGATGTTGTCAGACGGCCTGTTGAAGACTGTTTTGGTTACGCTGTAGAATATGGTTTGTCTCATCTAGAAATTGATTTAATCAGAGAAAGTTCTTTCATCGAAACTTTTGATGCTGAACGAATCAGAAAATTGAGAGACTTGTCTGAAGAGTTCGAAATCACTTTGAGTCTGCACACGCCCTTCAGTATCAATCCTTCTGACAAGATTCCAGCAATCAGGGACGCCAATATTGCCTACTTGAAGAGATGCGTATCAGTTGCTAATGAACTAAATGCTACCCATGTAACAACACATGTCGGATACTGCTTAGGCGTTAAACCAAGTAAACAAAAAGCGTTAGCAAGATTGGTTGCGAACCTCAAGCAAGTTCTACAAGATTGCCGAAAACTTGACGTTAAGTTAGCTATAGAGAATGTTAATCCGATGCCCGAAGGCTCCGAACTCTTCTATTTAGGAGACTGCATTGAAGAGTGCGAGTTCTTGTTGTCTGAACTTGAGTCTCCTTACTTGAACCTTTGCTTGGATATCGGTCACGCAAACACGAATGAGGGACCGTTAGCGTATATCCAAAAATTTGGGAAAAAAATAGTCAACATCCATTTTCATGACAACAACGGCAAAACCGATGACCATTTAGACGTTGGAGAAGGCACAGTTCCTTGGAAAAAAGTCGCTGAAGCACTGAAAAGGATCAAATTCTGTGGTCCCTTCGTTTCTGAGTGCTTCAATTCCGAACCTCATGAAGCAAAAGATGCTTTGCTAAAATACTTTTAAAACGCCATCTAGGATTAATCGCACTATGTAAAAACTGCTGATGAAGCTTGTTAACTGGCTAACTGTATCTCCAGCTACTCCGATAGAGTGATGCACCGATTTTTAGGAAACGAAATAGCTGCAACAGATGGAACGAATCTAGTAGATTTCTTTGTCTCCCAGTTTTCGCAAAGCTTTGCCTTTGAGCTTCACGGCTGGAATCAGGTCTTCTTCAGGGTTTCTTTCAACTGTTCTGCGTTTCACAGATTCACCGCATACGCCACCCGGAAGCAGTTGTCTCCTTACGCATGTTGCGTAGCTGCAGTTTGCTATGCTGCAGTCTTCATCGGTCCATCTGCACCAGATTTGGTTTCCTTGGTAGACTACAGCTCGTTTAATGCATTTAAACAAATGACATTTGGGGGAACAATATTTTGTTTCAACCAATATGTGCCACGACCTTCGTACGAACAAAAATTCTTTGCAGTTTACGTTATATCAGCAAAGTATGCTTCGCCCACGGAACGTTATAAATTTTTTGTTTTTTAAATCTACTTCTGGTTTTTGCTTCTCGCTCTATTTGTGAAATAATTAGTAGAGAAGAACAAAAAAGAGGTGGCGAATAGTGCCCTTTTTTTTTGGGAAAAGGGCTATTCTTTTGGTATCTGTTGTCTGTGTTGTTTATTCTTTGAAGTGTGGAATCACCTGTTCGCTTATGAGGTCGATGGAGTTTCGGACGTTAGGTCCTATTGGCGATCCTACAACGAACTGGGTTATTCCTGATTTGAGCAGTCTAGTTATCTTCTGGTTGCATATGTCGGGGGTTCCTGCGATAGAGAATGCCTCTATCATCTTTGGAGTTACTGAACCGAATGCTGTGCCGAAGTCGCCTTTCTTTAAGGCTGCTCGAATCTTGTTTGCTTTATCCATTTCCAGTTCGTGTCTCTCCAGTATCACGTCTGGGCTGCCAGCAACTATGAAAGCAACTACGGGAGAAGCTGCCTCCATCGCTTTTTGGGCATTCTTGTGCACAGAGAAGGACGTGTACGCTGTGACGTCTACGTCTGACATCTTCTTTCCAGCATTGGCGACTCCCTTCCGTATTTGTGACACCGCATAGTCCACGTCTTTGGGGTGCGAAGCGTTGATGAGAACTCCGTCGCCGATCTCTCCGGCGGTTTCAAGCATTTTTGGTCCTTGGGCTCCTATGTAAACTGGAATCTGTCCTCTTGGTTTAAAGTTGAATTTGGTGCCCTTAACTTTGAAAACTGCGCCTTCGTAGTTGACGCTTTTGCCTTCCAGCATCTTTTTGAAGATTGCGATTGCATCTACAACCGCGGATAACTGTTTGTTTGCTTCTATTCCCGTGGATGCAAGAGTTGTTTTGTCTCCCGCGCCCATGCCTAACACAACTCGTCCCGGAGCCATCTCGTCCAGCGAAGCTAGAGACTGGGTGGTCATGATGGGATTAACGAGGAATGGGTTGGTTACTCCTGGACCGAACACGATCTTTTTGGTGTACATTGCGGTTGCTGCGAGGGTCACGTAGACGTTGCGGTTATTGTAATGGTCTGTTATCCAGAGGTTGTCGAATCCTCTTTTCTCTGACTGGATAGCGTAATAGACTGTTTTCCAGAATGCTTCCTTGGGAACAAATTCTACTCCAAATTTTACCATATCAAACAACTCCTCTTATGCTGCAGCCTCTTTGACTGCTTTGGCTACGTCAGCCAACTGCAAATCTTTCTCCAGAAATTCCGCGGTTTTTTCGAGTTCAACTAGTGCAGTTGCCTCAAGGAGAACTGCAAGACCCGTTTCGTCATCGAATGTGCCCGTTTGCCATTGGCTAAGGAAGCAGTGTGCCATGCTGCTGGGCATCTTTGCCTCGTTTTTGGTCTTTAACAAGTAGTTTAGGAGTTTATCTGAAAGTGTTCCTCGTTTTTCAACGGGAATCATTTTAACAATTTTTTTGTAAACCACAACGTACACCTCTTTCAGCACCACGTAGTTTTTATTACAACGATTTAAATGTGACTTATGTTTTTATTAATCTTCCATCACTCATGCTTATAAAAAGGAGCTAAAGAAACCACAATTATCGGAAGCGAGTTAAGGGGTAACCCTTTTTTTCCATTCTTCCTCAAGTTTCAAGGCGAGGTTTCCATTTTCCAAGATGAATGCTCCACGGTAACCACATTTTCTGCACTGCCACAGCGACCAGAACTGAGGCATACCCTGCGCCCAAAAGACATCTGTTGACCCACACTTCGGACAATACTTAAGTGCCCGCTTCTTTTTCGCCTCACCTTTGTTTGGCGTTTCATCATTTGGCATACGTCAACGCCGACCTCTGCATTTTATTTGCTTATTTAAAAGCCGATTCTTAGCAAGTTTAGGCTTTTTTAGCTGTTCCGCATCTGTGACTCCCAAACAAATCCCCAAATATCTTATGTTACTGTAAACGTTTATACAAAACGATTTAATCTTTATCCTTCTAACAAATTGGCGGACTGAAACATTGCACTCTTTGGTTCCTGACGAAATCATTCACATGTTACGGAGGCAGAAGTACCATCTGGTCGGAAGCCACTCGGCTGTAAAACGGTGCAGATGGCTCTACAACAGCATAGTTCAAGACAGAAGCTGCTACAAACAGAAATTTTATGGGATAAAGAGTCACCGGTGCCTCCAGATGTCGCCCTCAGTTTTTCATTGTACCCTGAGTTGTGTTTTTTGTTGGCGCGCCCAGAGCGGAGACCACGACTTACGATGGGACGAAACCCGATTGCCAACATGGGATGACCCTGAAGAAATAATTGATGGATGCATCAGAGAGCAGAAACGGATATTGACAGGATACAAGGCAACCCCCAACGCCGACCAAACTAAACGCTTAGAAGCGCTCACGCCCAAGCACGCAGCCATAAGCCTGACAGGAGAACCCACCCTCTATCCCCATCTGGACGGGCTAATCAAGGGCTTTCACAGACGCGGTTTCACAACGTTTCTTGTCTCGAACGGAACAGTTCCAGAAGCCCTCTCCAATCTAAGCGAGGAACCCACCCAACTGTACATTTCAGTTTCAGCGTTTGACAAGAAAAAGTTCTCTCAGGTTTGCCGTCCAAATGTTTCAGATGCTTGGAAGAAACTTAACGAAACCTTAGAGTTGCTTCCCAGCTTCAAGTGCCCCACGGTGATCAGGTTTACTTTGGCGAGGCACCTGAATCTTGAGCATCCAGAACTTTTCGCAGAGCTGGTCAGAAAGGCTAATGCGACATACTTGGAGCCGAAGGCTTACATGTATGTGGGCTTTTCGAGGCTACGCATGGACTTCAGTAACATGCCATCTCACAGGGAAATCAAAGACTTCGGGTCTCAGTTGTCTACCGAACTGGGCTACAACATGCTTGATGAGGCGCCGGACAGCAGGGTGGTTCTGCTTAGTCGCTTGGAAAAGGCTATTAAGTTAGCCTAGGCTTCATTTTGAAGTGTTTCTGGCTGTGAACTTTATGTCGTTGAAGGAGATTCTGGAAAAAATTCAGGAAGAGTTGAGTGAAAGAGAACAAGTGCGGGAAGATGTTCAGAAGGACATGCGAAAGGCAACCCGCCTCTCTAAACAGGCAATACAAGTAACTCATCAGGAAAGATTTGACGACGCTAAAGCCATGCTTGAGGAAGCAAAGATGCTCTTCGTCAAGCTTCATGAGACAGCAAAAGATTATCCATATCTGCTTTACAGCGGTTCTGTTGGAGCCGCCTTTGAAGAAAATGCTGAAGCCCACATACTGCTTACGCTGATTCAGGAAAGCAGATTTCCAAATCCGAAAGAAATCGATGTTCCCGTAACTCCCTATGTTCTGTCTTTGGGGGACGTGATTGGAGAGCTCAGACGTAGAGCGCTAGATTTGATTCGGCGGGGAGATGTGGAGGCGGCTGAGAAATGTCTAGAGCGGATGGAGCTCATTTACTCTGAATTGACGGCTCTGGATGATGCCTACATAATCGTTAATGGTCTTAGAAGAAAAGGCGACGTTGCTAGGCATCTTATCGAAATCACCAGAGGAGACATCACCATCGAGGTTCGAAGAAGCGCCTTGGAACGCTCCATTTCAAAATTAGAGAATAAAATTGAAAAGGATAATCAAAAATGAAAAGCCCGAAACCTTAAGCAGTTTGGGGTTCAAGTAGGAGTTGCCGAATAAGCTTAGCCCAAAGTTTTCTGTCAAAAAGGCTCATGAAATTCAGTTGCGCCTGTCCAAGAAGCTCATCTTTGAGGATACGTTGCCTGAGTCTGTTGATTACGTAGCCGGGGTGGACGTTGCATATTTGAACGGAACATCTGTTGGTGCAGTGGCTGTCCTTGACCTCAGCACTCTATCTCAAGTTGAAGTCCAAGTAGCCAACGTTAAAACCTGTTTTCCTTACATACCCACCCTCTTGTCCTTCAGAGAAATTCCGCCTGCATATTCAGCAATAAGAAAACTTCACATCGAACCGGACGTTTTTCTGGTTGACGGTCAAGGATTCGCTCATCCCTATGGTTTGGGTTTTGCTTCGCATCTGGGCTTGATTCTGGATAAGCCCTCGATTGGGGTGGCAAAGAGTCTGTTATGTGGTAATGTGGAACAGAATGTTGAGGGTGGACGTGTTGCGCCCCTTAAGGATGAGGGCGAGGTTATAGGTGCTGTGGTCGTCACGAAGCAGGGGACGAAGCCTGTTTACGTCAGCGTTGGTCATAAGGTGTCCTTGGAGAGGGCAGTAAGGCTGGTTATGGATTGTGTGGGGAAATATCGTTTGCCTGAGCCAATTAGAAGAGCGCACATAATAGCTAATGAAGAAAAAAGGAGACTTGAGCAAGCCATTCTTTAAGTGTCTCCGTAAAATTGTCCAATTTAGACCTGAACACATGATGCTGTTTAGCTGGAATTTAGGGAATGTTTCCAGTTTTTTCTTTTAAAATACCATTGAAACAGTAATTGCTCACTAAGTATATTGAATGTAGAGCGCAGATTCATAAATGATTAATTAGCATACGTTTCCCTTTATCTTGTTCCGATAGGTGTTACATTTGACTGCGATTCCACAGATTCCCGAAAATATTGCGCAGATAAAGGTTATAGTCTACAAATCTAGGGTAGACCCTGCTACGCTAAAACAGACAGCAGAAGAAATGAAGAACGAACTATTCGTTAAACGGTTCTCAAAACCTAAACCCGAAGATATACATGTGGTTTCAGTTGACAAGCATTATGAACCCTACGTTCTTGTTGACGCAAAGTACCGAATCGAATATTTCACGAAAAAAGTTTACACTTTTGAGGTTGCCGAGAAAGCTAAAGAGATTAAGATTCTCGGGGAGACCTTCAAGCCTCAGATGGTGCCTATTCCTGATAGTGAACCTGAGCAGTTTCGCAAAGTCATCCGTCTTGAAGGTCAAGAATGGTCCTTCTATGAAGACAAAGCATACTTTATTCTTGACAAGAGCGGGCGCGAAATATTGCCGGATCAGGTTCCGATCGCTCCCTCCGAAGATAATCCCAGAAAAATATTGAAGGAGTTCGGAGATAAAGCTGAAAAGGTGAAGGTTTCTAATCGAGAGGTAATAGCGATGGCTAAAACCAAGCTTATCAAAAGACCTCCCGACGTGGACACGATTGAAAATGAGATATTTCAGGTCACTGAACACGCTATAATCTACAATCCAGTCTATAAAATCACGTTCAGGAACAATAAGAACAAAGAAGAAAAATCCGTCAGCATAGACGGCATAACCGCTGAAATAATCAAGTAACAGGTAGACATTCAGCATTTGCTTTTGCGGAATGGGCTATTCGTAGGCGCTGAGCCAGAGGCCTGCCACCACAAACACTCTATTATCTTCTGCGACTGGGGAACTAACATAATGTTCAAAGTGTTGTGGCTCAATTATGTTGCCTGTTGATTCGCTTAATGTCCAGAAATCATCAAAACCTGTAGTTAAATAGATGTTATTTTTGGTCAAGGCAAAATCGAAGTGGGCGTTTTCGTGGGAAACGTCGCCATTAGCCGAGAATTGTTTACTCCATACGATGCTTCCAGTGTCTATATCCAAGCTACACAGGAATCCAGTGTATTCTTCACTTCCATTTTGCACAAATGCTCCTAATTGGGTAGTAACAACGAAACCCCCAATTGCTCTTTGGTTTTGTGGGTCAATTTGAATTGGAAGCCCTTTGAGAGGGTTATCTGAGTTAGCGAGCGCAGTTATGTTTTGGCTGTCGACATATGTTTTCCATGCCAAGGTGCCATCAGAAAGGTGAAGAGCATAAACATTGCCGTCAGATGCTTCAAAAACAAGTAAACCGTTGCTGGTAGCGGTTGGCTGGTAAATCGAAGCCCCAACATTGTAGCTGCAAAGGCTGGCGCCTGAAGTCTCATTCAAACTAAACACTGCTGTTTGGTTATACATGATTACTTGTCCGTGAGAAGATATTGGGCGATCGCTAAAGGTGCCATTGATACGCCATAATATGGTTCCATCATCTGGGTTAAGCCTGTAAATATACGCTCCCGAGGACCCTCCAGTCGTAGCATAAACTAGGTTGCCCTCAAGAGGCCAACCTCTCACCCCATAGATGTTGCCCGGTTGATCGGCTATAGTTCCATAATCTGTAATTTCCCATAGCAGTTTACCTGTTGTTGCGTTAAGAGCGCTAAATGAATTCGTGGTTACAAACACTCGACCGTCTACAACCGTTATGTTATCAGGTGCCCTTTTGGAATATAGACTTGAACTTGCTACACTAACACTCCATTGGAACTCTCCAGTAGCCGCATCTAAGGCTCCGACCACGGCGCCGCTTTTGCCCTCATACACCATGCTGCTGGAGGCAGTAACCCCTTTGCCCCAATATGCGCCTATGCTCCCATTCCAAACAGACGCGTCAGTCTGCGCTTCATAACAGCATATATTTCCCCAGACGTCTATGGTGTACACTTTTCCGTCGGCGGCAGCTAATCCGGTAGCAAAAATCTCGATGTCGCGCTGCCAAAGAATGGTTGGTTCTGTCTCAGTTGAGTCTGTTAGAAACCCGTTTTCGTATAAGACAGCCAACGAGGCTGCAACCACCACTAAAATCAAACTTACAGCAATAAACACCGAGAAACGCCTATTCAACTTGCACACCTGTAACATCATTAGTGATTTAGCGTATGTTAAATCCTTTTTTTGCGCTTCCTCATTTGTTAGATGTTGTATTTTGATTTGAAAAAATGCATTTACCCTAAATGACTATTCAGTGTCAAGCTTGCGTTGTAACCCAACATCCTATCCTTCTTTAATCAAAACCTCACATTCTGACTCTTGATTAAAAAAAAGGAAAGCTTTGAGGTCAACGCATAAACGCTAGCCATAATATATGTGTGCTAGTTTTCTTGTAGTACACAATCGTCGTATTCTTTTTCGAGTTTGTTTTTGTGCCCCAGCTCTTCCTGCGCCAGTTTAGAGAACATTTCGCCCATCTTTGTTCCTTTGAGTCCCAGAGCCAACGTTCTGTAGTAGTCATAGGTGCTTTTTTCTCGTTTCGCCGCATACACAAGTATAGCCTCATAATCCGCATCCTTAGACAACGGAGTATCCTGCAGCATGTCAATTATCTTGAGGTCTTGAACTGCACCGCCGGGGGAACCCAATCCAGAAATCTTCGTTCTATCCTTCATTATCGCTTCAAGCTTGTTTTTGTGTCCCTTTTCTTCAGCTACCAATTGTTTAAGGAAAACTTTGGATGATGGATATATGGCATTTTCTAGTGCCATTGTGTAAAGGGCAATGGATTGTTCTTCAACTTTCACTGCTGCTTCAATAATTGCTTTCCAATTCAGTTCCGACAATGATAACGCCTCTCAGAAGCTTTTTGTGGTCACTTTTGGAAAATAAAGGTTTCGAACAAACATTCGAGTAGCAGCCTACTAAAGACTACACCGCTTACTTTCCGTGACGCTCAAAATATTCTTCAACTGTGGGATAAAGCGAATCTACCCTATCTTTTCTTTTTTTGGAGTTGATGTTGCATTGAAGTTCCAAAGCATCCTTTGGGTTGCTGAAACTTTCGGTTTTGCCGTCTGGACGCTTTCTGGTGACTCGAATGCAGTCGTCTACCATGCAGTTGACCACGCATGCGGTACAGTGGATGCACAGGTCTTCTATGATGCCGATTTCTCCAGCTTTCCAGTAGAGGGCACTGGTGGGGCAGGCTTTCACGCACAGGTTACATTCTATTCCTCTGCATGTTCTCATGTCAATCTTGATGCTTCCCTCTTCGAAGCAATCTTTGATTCCCATCGGCTCTAGAAGCTCAGCCCGCCTGCTCTTCGGTTTCTCCGCTTCCTCTTCAGCTTCAGAAGCTTCCGAGAGGAGATCAAAAATGTTCACGTTTTGCTCCTCAGATTTTTTGGGCACTTCAGCGCATCTCCTCCCACTTCTATTTTATTGAGTTGTATTCTTACTACAAAATGTTACCTGTTTTTTCAGTCCATCCGTCTGGGTTAATTTCACCTGACTAACACGCATTATGGCTGCTTTATCACGCACACCACTTTTTGCTCGATCTTAGTTGATACATTTTATAGCTTTGAAAAAACATGGCTATATGATAATGTGGCAATGCAAAGAACTGTGAAAAAGGGAAAAATCAAATGAAGAAAACTGTTGTCCTGATTGTTTGCCTACTGTTTTTGTTGTCCCTGTTTGTGTCAACCTTTATTTTGCCTATTGGAAACAAAGCTGACCCCCGCGAAGAGCAAAATGGGGACTCTGCTTTCATTATCTGGGGTACTCTAGATTACGCTGATGACACGTATATGGGCGGAGAACCCGAACGTAACGCATCCAGAGACGTCTGCACTGACGTTTTTGGCTCCTTTGTTGATACGCGGCGATATGATTATTGTAAAAACTTTTGGGGAAACGATACCCAACCCGACCAAGTTTACAGCAACGCCAGTTATTGTGAAGAAAATTACAACTTTACGGCGATTTTTTACAAAGGACACAGTATTGGTACCTATTGTGATGATGAAAACTGTGAACTTGGAGAACATTGGACACTTTATGCTGCCGACGGCTATGACGAAGAATACATCATCGATTACCTGATACATGACCGGATGAGTTCTGGGACTCACGATTTTGTTTTCCTTTGGACATGTGGCTACGGCTCAGAAGCCAGAATCGGAGAAATAGATGAGAACGGTCACAGTGTTGGCATGTTAGCCTCATGGATGGACACAACCAGCTTAGAGGCTGATGGCTACGCATCCCCTGACGGCGCCAATCATTGTTTCATAGGCTTTGACAATTACTCGATTTGGTTCACCAACAAAACAGGGTATGGAGATTTCAGTTACGGCGATTTTGTTTCCCTGTTCTTTGAGTATGCACTGTATGATGGCTGGACAATAAATGACGCTCTTGATGCCGCGGCAGAAGAAACACATTCTCAATCGTCTTTCGGAGACTGCAAACTTTACACAGGATATCTAATGTCCGACCCCGATAATCCGGGCCAGTCTGTGATGTGCTACATGCGTGTGTGGGGCGACGGAAACCTTAGGCTACTAAAAGGGGAGTGAAAGGGCGGATGAAGCGGTTAACTAAAAAATTGTGTTTGCCTCTGACTCTTGTTGCTGTGTTAGCGGTTTTGTTTGTGTACATGCCTACCATATACTTGACCGAAGACTCTGCAGCGGATGAGGTGCTGGTCTTCTTAGATGAAGTGGTTAGCCTAGATGTGTCAAAATATGATGTGAACATGTTGGGTGCCTCAGTAACGTATCCTGATTGGTTAGATGGTCTTGCCCAGTTGACTGGAAAATACACGCTTGAATCCGAAACAAGTAAAGTAGATGTGCTCTTCAAATTCAGAAACGACACGCTGTCTTGGTGCCTTGTGCGCATACTTGATGGTTCGCCACACTACACTGATTCGTCGTCTGCTGACCCTCGTGGCTTGATTAACGGTTTTCTTCAGAAGTATCAAGCGTACTCGGGAACTTCAGACTTGGAAAAAATGCAAAACATGTTATACACTATTGATGTTACAAAAAACACTACAACAACAGTTGATAACCTGAAGCTTACAGTGTCTGTTAACTCGTTTTCGTCCTCCTTTGATTGGAGATACACCATTGATGGCACAGACTGTGGCGGAGTGAATGTTAGTTTCCGAAACGGGCACTTCTATGCTTTAAGCGACGATAGAAACTACAGCCAAAACAGTTGATACGCCGTAAACATTGCCGATTACGTATTTATTTCGGGTAAACCTCTTAGAAAACATTACACTAAACGTTACTTGTGATGAAAAGTGGCTGGCATATACAAGGCTGTTGCAGTTGAAACCAGATACTGGAAACCAAGAGACGATTACATTCAAGATACCATTGAAGCCATAAAAAACATAGTAGCTGACGGAGACTTCGTAACCGTGTCCGAAAAAGCAGTTTCCACGGCGCTTGGCAACCTAGTTGACGAAAAAAACGTCAAACCAAGCAGGCTTGCACGCTGTATCGCCAAATATTGGATGCCTTTTGTGTGGCCTTACATTCTGGGGCCAGTATGTCACCTGAGAAAGAAAACCATCGATTTTCTTCGTTCATATCCTGCTGAAGAGGGAAGCCTTCACAAGCAGCTGGCTCTTGAGCGAAGCGGTTTTCTGCAAGCCCTGATGCATGGGTCCGAGGGCGGTATCGACGGAAGCAACCTGCCCCATTCCTATGTTTGTCTTCCCTTAGAAAACGCGGAAGATGTCGCCACTGAATTACGGAAGCGAATAGAAACTGAACTTGGAAAAAGGGTGTGCGTTGCTATTGTGGACACGGACAAAACTTACTCGCTGAAAGGCTTCCATTTTTCTCCTCGCCCAAAACCCATGAAAGGGATACGTTCTCTTGGAGGTGTCTTAGCTTACGTGGCTGGCAGGTCACTTAAATTAAAGAGGAGAGCTACTCCGCTTGCAATATCTGGACCACAGATGACAACCGAGGAAGCTATTGAGATTGCTAGAATAGCTAATCGAACCCGTGGTGTTGGGGCGGGCAGAACGGTTTGGGACATGGCAAAAACATTCAACGTTACCGTGACTGGCGTAACTTGGAAGATGCTCGGTAGTGTGAAACACCGTCCCGTAGTAATTATAAGACACAAAACGCAAGTGATGAAGTAGCCTCAAATTCACGTGTTAAGGAGCGAACAAAAATGGACCCGATTGTGGAGCAGATGAATACCTTCTTTGAGCCAAAGGCAGTTGCGATAATAGGTGCCTCCCGCAGAACCATGAAGGCAGGGCACGTTATCTTCAAAAACTTTGTAATCAATAAGCAAAGAAACCTGTTCAAAGCAAAACTGTACCCCGTTAACCCAGGCGAAAAAACAATTCAAGGTTTCCCATGTTATTCCTCAATTCTGGACATAAAAGACGAGGTGGATTTAGCCGTTATAGTTGTTCCAGCCAAATTCGTTCCAGACGTTATGCGGGAAGTCGCAAAAAAGGGAGTGAAAGCAGCTGTAATAATCACTTCAGGATTTAGTGAAGTTGGAAACAACGAACTAGAGCAAGAAGTAACGGCGATTGCTAAAAATGCGGGAATCCGTGTTCTAGGTCCCAACTGCCTAGGCGTTTATGACTCCGAAACTGGAGTGGACATGCTGTTTCTTCCCGAAACAAAAACGCTTACCACAGGAGATGAAGTTGTTGCCACGCCCCGACCAAGGCCAGGTCCCACAGCCATAGTGACCCAGAGTGGAGCCTTCGGCGCAGCCGCCTTGGACTATCTGGCAGGTAAACAGATGGGAGTAAGCAAGTTTGTGAGCTTTGGAAACAAGGCAGACGTCACTGCGTCGGAGATGCTCACTTACCTGTTGCATGACCCCAAAACTCAGGTTATTCTCTTCTACTCTGAGAGCATAGACAACGGAAGAGAATTCATGAAAGTTGCGAGGAAGGTCACCTGCAAAAAGCCTATCGTTGCTTTAAAGGTTGGCAAGTCAGAGGCGGGAGCCCGAGCAGCCGCGTCACACACAGGATCCATTGCTGGTTCTGACGAGATTTACTCGAGCGCCTTCAAGCAGGTTGGCGTCCTAAGAGCGGGAGATCTTGAGGCGTTTTTTGATATGGGTAAAGCTTTGGCTTTTCAGCCTCCTGTTGCTGGAAGAAACGTTGCAATAATCACTGATGCGGGTGGACCGGGCATCATGGCTGTTGACGAGTGTGTGGCTCAGGGGCTTAACGTGAAGAAGTTTTCTGAGGAAACAATTGCAAAATTTGAGAAGCTTAAGAGTGAAGGAAAGATTCCGCGTTTTGCAACTAACCTTAATCCCGTCGACCTAACTGGGTCGGTGACCTCTGAAATGTTTGAGGAGGGTATACGGATTCTTTTCGAGGACCCCGAAATCGACGGCATCATCGTTTTGGGTCTGCATCATCTTCCAGCGCTTCAGGACGACTTCGTTGACCGCGTGGCAGAAATAAGTAAAAAATACAACAAACCTGTTGTTGCTTGTGATGTGGGCGAAACTGAAATGGCTCTTTACATACGTTCAAAATTTGATAAGCTTGGGATTCCCGCATATTTCTCGCCTGAGGATGCGGCTCGTGGCATGGCTGCCCTTGTTAACTATGGGTTATACTTGAAGAAGTGCGGGCAGTTCGATCAGTACTTGGAGTCGTTCATGAAACGAAAGAAACTTGCTTGAGTTGCGACAGAACAGTTGGTCACAGAAAGTTTAAGGCTGTTCCTTTAGCCATTGACCAACCTTTCGAAACAGTTTGCTTGTGGACATGTCGATAACGGGCACCACGATTCGTTCTTTTGTCTCTATTATTGGCATGTATTTGGGCATGAGCGCGTAACTTACGAATGCCCAGTAAACTTTCTTTTCTTCGATGAGAGCTTTTGCGGCGATTTCGGTTGATGTGGGTAATGGATAGTAAATGAAGACAACTCCGTTTGCCCAGTATACTCCTGTTGTTTTTCCTCCCACTGCGATGCTTGCGAAGCGTGCCAGATCATCCACCGTTTTGAAGTGGGTTTGCTCCATAACTATGATCTCTTTGAAGGATTCGTCCTTAATTGTTGGACCTTCCATACAGAATACTTCCACAATACAGTTTCTCGTGAGGCAAGATAATAAGAATTTGGGTAAAAGCATTCTTCATTAATCTATGTTGATTCTACAATTAACTAAAGAATCCAAGTGTGCACATGGAATTTTTAATGCATTGTCAAGTTGGAGCGGCTTTGGCGGGGATTTTCAGTCTTTTTTCGATTTCTCTGGCGAAGATTCTGGCAGCCTCGGACCTGTGCCTGTCGGTTATAACCATTCTTGGATTGCATCGTTCCACATACTCTAGCAGCTCATTGAAGTCCGAGTGGTCGCTCAAAGCAACAGTATACTCGTTTTTTCCAATTTTTCGGCACGGCTTCCTGAACTCCCATCCGCTCGCGTAAATACGCAAAGCTTCGCCCTCAACCTTTTTTCGGGAATACGAGTGATAAAAGACGACGGACGGTTCATTTTGAGTCAGCATTGACTGAGCCTCTTCGCAGTCAAACTGGAGGAGCTGTTTACCAAGTTTCATTCCATGCCTTTCACAAACCTTTGAAACCATGAAAATCTGTTCTGGAACAATAAACGGCGTCTTTATCTTTGCCTCATACAGTATCCGCATCATGTTCTGAAGCTTTCCATGATACCCAAAAACGTAGACTGGTCCTCGTTTCAGACCTTGCTCCACCAACGAAACAAGCATGCCTTCAACCATCATGCTGAATGGTCTAACGCGAATCGGGTCCCCGTAGGTAGCTTCCATGACAAGTATGTCCGTCTCCACTAATGGTGTTCGGGAATATCTGAAGTCGCTGGTGTATAATATCCGCGTTTGTTCCTTATCCTCCACCAGAGCCTGAGCCGTTCCCAAGATATGATCCGCATAATACAAAGTCAGGGTCTCATCCTCATAGGTGAAAGCTTCCCCGTAATCGAGAGTTTTCACGGTTCCCTTGGATAGAAAGCGGGGACCCTTCAGGGCATCTATCAGATCCCTAGTAGCCGGAGTCATCACCGCTACTTCACAGTTCTTTAGGCTCTTTCCCAACCCAACCATGTGGTCAGCATGTGCATGAGTAACCACCCTTATTGGTCTAGCCTCATCGTAGGCGTCACATGCAACGTGCTTCCCCAAAAGAACTGCACCCAACTTGGTTACATTAGCCTTAGACTGAATATGCGACGCTTCAGACACTTTCAGTTTCTCCGATCGAATGAAACTGTTTCCTGTAGAAACTATTAAACAGTTCTTGAACTCTTTGTGCCTAAAATTTTCTGTTCTCTGCTCATGTGGGCTGTTCTTGGCAATTTTTTAGCACAGCGGGGGATTGTCAGAGAATTTTTGCTTATTTTGTTTATTCTTCAACTTTGAGCATGCACTCCACTATTTTTGGGCAGACCAAGCACTCTTGAGGGATGGGAGCGTCTGGGGGTCTGTTAGCAAGATATCCGAAACTTTGAGGGCAACCTGAAGACCCCTCTCCTTTTTCTGCAGGTGGTCTGGTTTTAGGTTCCTCTTTCGTTTCTTCTTTTGTGAATGTGGATTCAGCTTCAGGTTCCTTTGTTTTCTCTTTCTTCTCTTTTTTGAGTCCACTAGTGCTGGGAATCAAGGCTTTGACTTTCTTCAAGAATCTGGGACCTGAATCCTTTACCTTTTCTAGAACCGTGTTTACGGCTAGATTGTCTGCGGTTTTCTCCTCTTCCTCTGTCTCTATGGCTTCTTCTTGTTCAACTTGTGGTTCTGGAATTTCCTTCTGTTCGACGGGCGCTTCTTGTTCCAGTT
>Ga0307378_10003409_pt1 | contig 23359 bp, 22 predicted proteins | sample UN1MG_FD_202238 | JGI IMG/M metagenome (GOLD analysis project Ga0307378, IMG submission 202238) | Soil microbial communities from Risofladan, Vaasa, Finland - UN-1 | ecosystem: Environmental > Terrestrial > Soil > Coastal area > Acid sulfate soil | place: Finland: Risofladan, Vaasa | collected...
GCTGCCTCTCAACAGGTGCTCCCGCTTCGACCGGGAATCGTGGCAAGCCATTCAGCCCCGCGGGCCGGCGGCCTCGGGCGGAACGAGCGCGCCGTCCTTCAGGTAAAGCACGCGGTCCGCCGCGTCCAGCGGAAACGCACCGTGGGTGGCGACCACGAGCGCGGCGCCCCGCTCCTTCACGGGCGAGGCGAGGAGGCGGATGATCTCCTGTGCCGATTCCGGATCCACGTCGCCCGTAGGCTCATCGGCGAGGAGGAGGGCCGGCTCGTTGGCCAGCGCTCTGGCGATGGCCACAAGCTGCTGCTGGCCCACGCTGAGCTCCGCGGGCAGCCTCTCCATTCTATCGCCAAGCCCGAGTTCGCTCAAGAGCGCCTTCGCCCTTTCGCGGCGGCGGGCCGCAGGCGTGCCCGTGTGCAGCAGGGCGGCCTCGACGTTCTCCCGCGCGGTCCACGACGGCAGCAGGTTGTGGCTCTGGAACACGATGCCGATCTGCGTGCGGCGGAGCTGTGCGAGTTCCTCGTTGGAGAGGGCCTCCATGTTGCGGCCGCCCAGGGCCACCGTGCCCGCCGTCGGCCGGTCCAGGCCGCCCAGGAGCGCCAGGAGGGTGGACTTCCCGGCGCCCGTGCGTCCCGTGATCACCACGGTTTCGCCCCGGGCCACCGACAGGTTGACGCCGTCGAGCACGCGAATCTCGCGCTCGCGCAGCGTGAAGGTCTTCCGCAGGTCCGTGCATTGCAGCAGGATGCCATCGCTCGGCATGGTGGCTTCTCCTTCAGATGGACCTGAGAGCTTCGGCGGGCCGCTGACGCGCGGCGCGAAGAGCGGGGATTGCCCCCGCGACCACGCCGCCCAGAAGCGCCAGCAGGACGCCTGCGAACATCACCACCGGCGACAGCGCGACCCGCGCCGCGCCCTCCACGCCGCTGAGTGCCCCGACGGGGGCCAGCCCCAGGAACGCCGCGGCCAGGGCGCACCCCAGCAGGCCCCCGAGGGCCGCCTGGAGCACCGACTCTGCGAGGAGCTGCGACACGATGTTCCCATCCGTCCAGCCGATCGCCTTGAGAATGCCGATCTCCCTGCGGCGCTCGAGGACCGCGGCGAGCTGCGACTTCAGCGACAGCGCCACGGCGGCAACGGCCACGATGATCGTGAGGAGCCAGGCCGCCCCCTCGTTCATCCCCATCACCTGCGCCGCCGGCCGGTAGCAGGCATAGCTCGAGACCACGAGGCCAGGATGGAGCCGCCTCACGGCACGAATGGCCTCGTCCTGCACCTTCGCGCTCGCCACCTCGACCAGAAGCACGTTCGCCTCGCCGCGCAGCGGGGTCGCCCCGAGCCGCCGGTTGATGGCCTCCTCCGCGTCCCTGAAGGGCATGTAGATGTCCGCCTTCGCGGGGCGGATGCCAGGGTTGACCACCCCCACCACGGGGAACGTGGCGCCGGCAATGGCCACGCGGTCCCCTGGCCCCGCGTGCCGCAGCCTTGCGTAGGCCTCCTCCAGCAGCACCACCCCCTGCTCCTCGGGCCGTGGGAACCGGCCGCTCACAATGTCCGTCGCCGCGCAGCAAGTGGTGCCGACCGCGGTGGTGTTCCGCGGGTCGAACCCCCCGACCGTGAACGAGTGGCCGTCGCCGGGGTCCTTGAAGCGGAAGCACAGGTACGGCGAGGCATCCGCCACGGCGGGGAGCTGCTTCACCTTGCCCGCCAGGTCCACGGGCACCAGGTGGGTGCTCACGCCGCAGGCGACGAAGCCTTCGCCCTTCTCCTCGGGTGTCTTCACCGAGCACTCGGCGCACGCAGGCAGGACGGCCGGGGCGAACGCGACGAAGTGGGTCCCCGTGCTGTCCAGGACGCGGGCCGCCGCCTGCGTTGAGAACCGAAGGGCAGTGATCACGACCACCGCGGTCGCCACAGCCAGCAGGTACCCCAGGACGTTAGCGGCGGTGCGCCCCCTTCGCCGCCGCAGCTCGCGCCACGCACAATCCCACACGTCGCCCATAGCCCGACCCTTTCAGGAACAGGGACGCCGGAGTAGTAGACTCCATCTACTAGCGGAATTGTACATTTCCCCGTCTGGCTGTCAAGTTGGCGATGGGGTGGGGGCGAAGCCGGTCGCGGAACCTGGCGGGACTGCCCGGGGCTCAGTCGCGTGGGGCCTTGCCCTCCGGGCCGGCGCGGTGGTTCATCTCGACCTCTTTCGGGGCGAGCGCGCGGGCGTAGATGGCGACGAGGCGGAACTCGCCCCGCCACGGCCGGTCGTTCGTCAGCTCGTTGCCCAGGGCCAGGCGGAAGCCGGCGTCCCAGTTGCTCAGGTCGCCCGGGATGGTGCTGCTGCCCGCGACTTCGCCGTTGATGTAGATCGCGGCTTTGCCGTCGGCGGCGCGGGCGTAGACGACGTGCGACAGGCGGGCCGCCACGCCGCCCTGCGTCGCCAGCGCGGGATTCATCCCGTTGTCGCCGGTGCGCGTGGTGCGGAGCCGCACCTGGTAGCTGTCGCCCTCCTGGCCGAGGGTGAAGTTGCGCTTGTAGGGATCGGCCGAAAGCGACACGATGCGCGCGGGGCCATTCTGGGTGGTGTTGGCGGGCTCGATCCACGCCTCGATGGTGATCTCACTGGACTTGCGGCAGGCTTCGATGAGCTTCGCGGGCGGCTCGGCCGACTCGGCGATCCCACCCGATTCGAACGTCAGGCTGCGGGGGGCCAACTTGCCGCCGCGCACGCGGAGACCCAGCGCTTCGGCTTTGCCCTCGTCGAAGGTGTAGAGGGCCACCAGCCCCTCCGTGGCGCGGCGCGTGGGGCCGGGGGGCGGGGTCGGGCGAGGGGGCTCCACGACCTTGGGCTTCGGGGGCTCGGGCGACGAGGCGCCCGGGGCGACGGAGAAGACGGCGAGATTCCCATCGCGGTCCTTGCAGCACAGCACGCCATCGGCCAGCGTCACGTGGGGATAGCAGGTGCCGGGCACCACGCGGTCGAGGCGGGCCAGCTCGCGGTACTCGTCGGCCAGCGCGTCGAGCAGCGCGAGCTTGCGGCTGCCGAAGACGATGAGCTTCCCGTCGGCCGCCGTGACCAGGCACGAGCCGTTCGTGAAGTCGCCGCCGCGCCACTTCAGCTTGCCCGTCGCCAGGTCCACGCACTGCACGGGCTGTTTGATAAGGAACACGCGGTCGCGGAAGACCACGGGGCTGCTCGACACGCCGTGGGTCTTCGACGTCCAGACCTCGCGCAGTCCGCCAGCCGTGGCCTCGTAGAGCGTCGAGGCCGAATGGTTGTACTCGGACGTGATGAGCACGCGGTTGCCGGCGACGGCTGGCGTGGAGATGTTGCAGGCGAACTCGGTGTGCCAGGGCGTCGTTGCGACGGTCTTGCCCTCGTGGCCTGCGTCGAGGCGCATCACCACGAGGTGCTGAAGCGTGAGGAGGGCGAGGCACGGCACGTCGCCGACCTTCATCTCGACCGGCGTGCCCGTGTGGCCGGCGGGGCCGTGGAACTCGGATGCCCAGCGGCGCTCGCCCGTCTTCTTGTCGAAGGCCATCACCGTGCCGCCCGGCGCGCCGACCTCGACGACCAGCCGCTCGCCGCGCACGAGCGGAGCCGTGGGATAGCCGAAGTCGCGGCGCCCGCCGCCGACGTTCGGGCGCTGCGGGGCCTTGTACTTGTCGTAGAGGTTCAGTGCCCAGACCAGCTTGCCCTCTTGAGCCGTGTCCCAGGAGCGCAGATCGCCATCCAGGCTGAGCGTGTAGAGCAGCCCCGTCGCGGCGTCGAAGGAGGGGGTGGACGACGGGCCGCTGTACTCGCCCTGGTCGCCCGTGGCGTGGCGGCCGTAGCGCGGGGAGCGATACGACTGCTTCCACAGCTCGTGGCCGCTGTGGGCATCGAGGCAGCGGAGGGTATCGGTGTCGCTCGCCCAGCCCATCACGTAGAGCCTGCCGCCGACGAGGATGGGCGAGGAACAGCCCTTGCCGACGCTGGCGGTCCACAGCCTCTTCGGCGGCCAGCCGGCGGGCCAGCCCGAACCCTCGGGGACCACGCCGTCGCGGCTCGGGCCGCGCCAGTGAGGCCAGTCGGCACCGAGGGTCGGCGCCCCGAGAGCCAGGGCGAGCGCCAAGCCCCCGGCGATGCGACGTTCGTTGCGCATTGACGCCCCTCTTGTGGTCCCCCCATACGGATTATACCGGAGGGTCGGATCGCGCCAAAGCGTGATTCGCGCCTGTGCGGGCCGCGCGAAGCAGAACGCCCTCCCGCAGCCCGAGGGTCTGTGGGAGGGCGTTCGGGTCGTTGGGCAACGGGTTCCTGGTGGTGTCGCGTCGCGAGCGGCTATTTCTTTGTCGCCTCGCGGATCTGCTTGTCCAGCTCGGCCATCTGCGTGCGGAGCGCCTCGCGCTCCTTCGCCAGCGCAGCGGCGTCCTTGTCGGCGCCGAGGAGTTCCGCCACCTTGCTCATGAGCGCCTCGCGCGCGTCGTCGCGAGGCTTGCGGGCCGCCTTGATGGCGTCGCTGCTCATGGCCTCCTGGACGGCCTTCGCGGCGGCGGCGACCTTGTCGCGCGCGGCCTTGAGGTCCGCGTCGTCGCTGGCCTCGACGGTTCGGCGCAGGGCGCTGAGCTTCTTCTGGGCCTCGGCCTCGGCGGTGCGGAGGTCGGCGCGGCCCTTTCGGGCGGCCTCGATGCGCTCCGCGATCCTCTTGGCCTCGGGCATGGCGTCTTTCTTCGCCTTGCGGGCGTCCTCGTAGGCCTTGCGGGCCTTCTCGCGGGCGTCCTTGTCGGCGGCCTGGTAGAAGGCGGCGCGGAGCTGCGCGAGCTCGGGGTCCTTGTCGAGCTGGACGTTGATGGGGGAGGCCGTGTGGTCGAGCTCCAGGCGCGCCAGGGCCTCCTGGAACGCGCAATCTGCCGCCCGGTCGGCCATGCCGGCGATGTCGGCCAGGATGGCCTTGGCCTCCGCGTTCGCGGCCACCTTGTCCTGGACTGCCTTGAGGTAGTCGGCGTGGGCGTCGGCGTGCGCCTTCAGGGCGGCGGCGTAGGCCGCGTCGCCCTTGCGGGCCGCGTCGTACGCCTTGTCGGCGGCGGCCTCGGCGTCGCGGAGCTTGGCGACATCGGGCGCCGCGGTGATCTTCGCGCGGATCTCCTCGATCTTCGTGCGCAGCGCGCGCTCTTTCTCGCGCAGGTCCTGGGCCTGCTTCTTCAGGGCATCGAGGTCCGCCGCCTCGCCTGCCCACAACGCTCCTGCCAGGCACAGCAGCCCCGCCACAACCGTACGCATGCACGTTCTCCTTTCGGTGCCACGGGACTTCCATCGCCCGGCGCCCGACGCGCCGGCGGAAAGACACGATACGTGATCGGGGCACGCCCTGCAAGTCGAGCCGCGGCTAGCCCGGCATGCCGCCGAGCGACAGCTCCTCGGCCAGGAGGCAGCGGGCGAAGTGGCCGGGCTCGACCTCGCGCAGCTCGGGCACCTGCTGGCCGCACTCGGGCCGCGCGTAGCGGCAGCGGGGGTGGAAGTGGCAGCCGCTGGGCGGGTTGCTGGGGTCGGCCACCTCGCCGGTGAGCAGCACCCGCTCGGGGCGGTGCCCAGGCTCGGGCACGGGCACGGCCGAGAGCAGGGCCTCGGTGTAGGGGTGCTTCGGGGCGGCGAACAGGCGGTCAACCGCCGCCAGCTCGACCAGGCGCCCGACGTACATCACGGCCACGCGGTCGCAGATGTGGCGCACGACGCCCAGGTTGTGGGCGATGAACAGATACGTCAGCCCCAGCCGCTCCTGAAGCTCGGCGAGGAGGTTGAGGACCTGGGCCTGGACCGAGACGTCGAGGGCCGACACCGGCTCGTCGGCCACGATGAGCTTGGGGTGGAGTGCGAGGGCGCGGGCGATGCCGATGCGTTGCCGCTGTCCGCCGCTGAAGGCGTGGGGGTAGCGCCGCAGGTGCTGCGGCTTCAGGCCGACCTGTTCGAGCAGCTCGCGCACCCGGTCCTCCCGCTCGCGCCGCCTCCGCATGCCGTGGACCAGGAGCGGCTCGCCGATGATGTCGAGCACCGTCATCCGCGGGTTGAGGGACGAATAGGGGTCCTGGAAGATCATCTGCATGTGGCGGCGCAGCTCCTTGAGCTGGGCGGGCCGCACGCCCCGAACGTCCACCGCCTTCTCCCCGAGGCGGAAGAGCACCTGGCCGCTGGTCGGCTCGATGGCGCGCAGGATGCAGCGGCCGACGGTGGTCTTGCCCGAGCCGCTCTCGCCCACGAGGCCGAGGCACTCGCCCTCCCGAATCTCGAAGCTCACGCCGTCCACCGCCCGCACGCGGCCGACCACCTTGCGGAACGCGCCGCCGAGGATGGGGAAGTGCTTCTTGAGGTCGCGGACGGCCAGTAGCGGCGGGGGAAGAGAAGCCATAAGAATCTCACCACAGAGGGCACAGAGGACACAGAGGAAGACACTGAGAAGAGGGACATTGGGGTTCAGGAGACGAGCGGTTGATGCCCTCCTTGAGGATCGGGACGTTGACGTTCACGTCGTGGGCGGTCAACAGTAGAAGAGAAGCCATAAGAGGTCCACCACAGAGGGCACAGAGGGCACAGAGAAGAGAGAAGCACAGAGGGGCATTTGGGTCAGAGAACCAAACGCCGGATCCCATCCTTGAGCACGGTGACGTTGAAGTTGACAAGAAGCCCCACTCTCACGCCCGACAGGCGCAGGTAGGTCAGCAACTGGGCCTCGTGGATTGGGGCGAGCGAATCCACGGCCTTCATCTCCACGAGAACGCGGCCGTCCACAAGCAGATCCGCGCGGTATCCGCACTCCAGTCGTGTGTTCTTGTAGACCACCGGAAGCGGCTTCTGGGCCTCGAACGCAACGCCTCGAAGGTGCAACTCGTGACAGGTGCAGACCTCGTAGGCTGATTCCAGGAGCCCAGGTCCGATGTGCTTGTGTACCTCGATCATCGCCCCGATGATCTTCTCCGTCAGATCGCGTTCCGGGTAGTCTTGTGTTCTCTCCATCTCAGATTCCCTTCTCGTTTCCCGTCTTCTCTGTGTCCTCAGTGTCCTCTGTGGTGAGACTCTTCTCTTCGCTTCGCGCGAAGCACGCGACGAGGTGTCCGGGCCGGGCCTCGCGGAGGGGCGGCGGCTCGCCCTGGTCGCAGACGCCGCATCGGGTCTCATCACAGCGCGGGTGGAAGGGGCAGCCTGGGACACGCTCGAACGGGTCGGGCACCGCGCCGGCGATGACCTGGAGCCGGGCCTTTCGCCGCGTGCCGCGGCCAGGGATCGAGCGCAGGAGGGCGCGAGTGTAGGGGTGCTGCGGGTCGGCGTAGATGGCCTCGGTGGGGGCCTGCTCGACGATGCGGCCCCAATACATCACGGCGACCTCTCGGGCCATTTCGGCCACGACGCCCAGGTCGTGGGTGATGAGGAGGATGGACATCCCCAGCTCGGCCTGGAGGCGGCGCATGAGGTCGAGGATTTGCGCCTGAATCGTCACGTCGAGGGCGGTGGTCGGCTCGTCGGCGATGAGGAGCGAGGGGCGGCACGACAGGGCCATCGCGATCATCGCCCGCTGCCGCATCCCGCCGCTCATCTCGTGCGGGTACTGGCGATAGCGGCGGTCGGGGTCGGGGATGCCGACGTGGCGGAGCACTTCGACCACCTGCTCGCGGGCCTCGGCGCCGCGCTTGGGCGTGTGGAGCGTGATGGCCTCCAGGATTTGGTTGCCGACGGTGTGGACGGGGCTGAGCGAGGTCATCGGCTCCTGGAAGACCATCGAGATCTCCTTGCCGCGAATCCTGCGGATCGCCTCGCCATCGGCCTTCAGGTCGGTGAGCGCCACGTCGCCGTCGGGCCGGTGCAGGGCGATTCGCCCCGCGACGATGCGGCCTGGGGGCGAGATGAGGCGCAGAATGGCGAGGGCGGTGACGCTCTTCCCGCAGCCGCTCTCGCCCACGAGGCCCAGCGTCGTGCCCCGAGGCACCACCAGGTTCACCCCCTCCACCGCGCGCACCGTCCCCTCATCCAGGAAGAAATGCACCTTCAGGTCAGCGATGGTCAGCAGGGGTTTCTGAGGTTCGTTCATATTCCCAAGCCTTGTTCACCACGGAGACACGGAGGACACGGAGAAGAAGGAACCAGACAAGAGGGCAATTGGGTTCAAAGCACAAGCCGCCGGATGCCGTCCTTGAGCACGGGCACGTTGAAGTTGACGAGCAAGCCGACCCGCACGCGAGCCAGCCGCATGTAGGTGAGCAACTGGGCCTCGTGGATGGGCACCAACTCCTCCACGGCCTTGATCTCGACAATCACTCGGCCAGCCACAAGGAGGTCGAGTCGATAGCCGCAATCCAGCTTTACCCCCCTTGTACTCCAACGGCAGCGGCTTCTGGACATCGCAGGGGATCTGGCGGATCTCGAGTTCGCGACACACGCACGTCTCATAGGCCGATTCGAGCAGCCCAGGGCCCAAGAGCTTGTGCACCTCGATCATGGCCCCGATGATCTCCTCCGTCAAGCCGACCTCGTACAATTCCTCTTTCTTACCCATTCACAGGCTCCTGTCTCTTCTCCGTGCTCTCCGTGTCTCCGTGGTGAGATTCTACCTCGCGTACGGGTCGGCGGCGTCGCGGAGGCCGTCGCCGACGAAGTTGAAGGCCAGAACCGTCACGATCACGAAGGCCACGGGAGTGAGAAGCCAGGGGTGGAGAGCGACCGCCTGGACGTTTTGCGCTTCCTTCAGCAGCACGCCCCAACTGGTGATGGGCGGACGCAGACCGAGGCCGAGAAAGCTCAGCGCCGTCTCGCCCAGGATCATCCCGGGCACCGCGAGGGTGAGGCTGACGATGATGTGGCTCATAAACGACGGCAGCAGGTGCCGCCATAGCACCCGCCACTGGCTCGCGCCGCACAGGCGGGCCGCCGTGGCGAAATCCTCCTCGCGGAGCGACAGAATCTTCCCCCGCACCTGGCGGGCGAGCCCCGTCCAGCCGAGGAACGACAGGACGATGGTGATGCCGAGGTAGACCTTGAGCGGCGACCAGTGGGCGGGCAGCGCGGCCGAGAGCGCCATCCAGAGCGGAATCGAGGGGAACGAGCGCAGGACCTCGATGACGCGCTGAATCGTGTTGTCCACCCACCCTCCGAAATAGCCCGACACGCCGCCGATTGTCAGCCCCAATACAAAACTCATCGCCACGCCGATCAGCCCGATGGTGAGCGAGATGCGCGAGCCGTAGAGGATGCGGGAGAACAGGTCGCGCCCCAGCGAATCGGTGCCGAGCAGGTACAGCGTGCCGCCGCCCTCGACGCCGAAGAGGTGAATATCGGTCTCGAACAGCCCCCAGAAGCGGTATTTCGGGCCGCGGACGAAGAAGCGAATCGGGTGCTGCTGCGTGCGGTCCTCCACGTAGAGCTTCCGCAGCGTCTCCGGGTGGCGCTTGCACGCCAGGCCGTAGACGAAGGGGCGCAGGTGGAAGCCGTCGTCGCCGAAGAAGCGCACGCGCTGCGGCGGCGCGTAGGCGTTCGGCACATCCTGGTGCTCGAGCGTGTAGGGCGCCAGGAACTCGCAGAAGGCGGCGACGAAGTAGAGGTTGAGGATGATCAGCGCCGCGACGACCGCGAGCTTGTGCTTGCGGAACTTCCACCACATCAGCTTCCACTGCGAGGCCGTGGAAACCTGCTCGCCGACTGCGACCTCGCCTGCCGAAGGCCCCTCAGGGACGTCTGCGAGATGTTCTTCGACTTCGAAGGCCATTCACTCGCTCCGCTTCTCGTAGCGAATGCGCGGGTCGAGCCACAGCAACAAGAGGTCGGAGATCAGCGTCCCGACCACCGTGAGAAAGCTCAGCATCATCACCATCGAGCCGGCGAGAAACATGTCCTGATTCATCAGCGCCTGGAGGAGCCGCGGCCCGGTCGTGGGCAGGCCGAGGACGACGGCGGTGATCGTGGCCCCCGACACGATGGCGGGGAGCAGCCAGCCAATGGTGCTCACGATCGGGTTGATGGCCACGCGGACCGGGTACTTGAGGAGGAGCTTCAGGCGGCCGACGCCCTTCGCCCGCGCCGTGAGCACGTATTGCTTCCGAAGCTCGTCGAGCAGGTTGCCGCGCATGATGCGGATCAGGCCGGCCGTGCCCTCCATGCCCACGATGAGGACGGGGATCCACAGGTGCTTCAACAGGTCCCACACCCGGGCGAGCGACCAGGCGGCGCCCTGGAACTCGGGCGAGAACAGCCCGCCGGCGCTCACGCCGAAGACGCTGTAGCCGACGTACATGAAGATGAGCGCGAGCAGGAAGCCCGGCGTCGCCAGCCCGATGAAGCCGAGGAACGTGAAGGCATAGTCGGCCACCGAGTACTGCCGGACGGCCGAGTAGATGCCGATGGGGATGGCGATCGCCCAGGTGAAAAGCAGCGTGACGATCGAGATGACCACGGTGAGCAGCAGCCGCTCGCCGATGAGGGTGGCGACCGGGCGGCTCTCCTCGAACGACATGCCCAGGTCGCCGCGGAGGATCATGCCCTCCATCCACCTGAAGTACTGCACGTAGGCCGGCTGGTCGAGCGAGTACTGCTTGCGGAGCGCCGCCACCTGCGCCTCGTCCACCGTCTCGCCCGTCTCCTGGAGCGCCGCGATGTAGCTGGTCAGGTAGTCGCCGGGCGGGAGCTGGATGATCGCGAACGTGATGATCGAGATCGCGAGAAGCGTCGGAACGATCCAGAGCACGCGGCGGAGAATCAAGGCGAGCATATTCAGCGCCCCTCCATCGCGTAGCATTCGGGCGCCGTGTTGCCTGGCGAACGGAAGATCCAGCCGTAGACGGCGATCTCGGGGACATTGCGAAAGCGGTCCTGGGCGAGGACGAGCGAGGGCACCTCGCCGATGGTGCCGATGACCCAGAGGTTCTTGCGGTTCAGCTCGATGATCTCGGCGAAGAGGCGGCGATGCTCCGCCTCGTCGGGCGTCTGCTGGATGGCGCGGTAGAGGTCGATGCAGCGGCGCAGGTCGCCCGCCGGCTCGACGCCCGCCTTGCCGCCGGACGTGAACCAGCGGGCGTAGCCGATGGCGTGGACGGATTCGGTCGAGAACGGCAGGAACCAGCGGGGGTCAATCAGCGGCACCAGCTCGTCGGCGGGCCACCACACGCCCACGTGGTGGAGGAGGGCGGCCTTGCGGGTGTAGTAGAGCTGGCGGGCGGTGATCTTCAGCTCGGTCTTCACGCCGACCGCCGTCCAGTCGCGGGCCACCATCTCGAGCATCTTCGCGTTGCCGGTCATCGAGGTGGTCTCGATGAAGATCGAGAGGGGCGCCCCGTCGGGGCGGAGGCGCACGCCGTCGGCGTCGCGCGCCGAGAGGCCCATCGCGTCGAGCAGCGCGCTGGCGCGGGCGGGGTCGTGCTCGATGTGGGCGCGCTCGTACTCGGGCGAGTAGTAGGGCGAGGCGGCGGGCGGGCAGAGCTGGCGCGGCTTGCCGATGCCGAAGTAGCAGACCTCGTTGATGGCATCGCGGTCGATCGCGTGGGACAGCGCGATGCGGAAGCGCGGGTCGCCGAAGAGTTCCCGAAGCACGGGGTCGGTCTTCTGGTTCAGGTTGAGCGCGAGTTGCATGACGCTGCCGCCGGCGTTGACCCAGTGGAGGACGCGGTAGCCGCCCCTCTTGCGGTTTTCCATGAAGAGGGGGTAGTTGGCGAAGTCCATGTGGCGGCTCTGCATGCCCATCTCGCCGTTGATGGCCTTGAGGTTGATGGTCTCGACGTCGAAGATGCCGAAGGTCACGCGGTCGAGGTAGGGGAGCTGGCGGCCGTCGGGGTCCACCTTCCAGTAGTAGGGGTTGCGCTGGAAGACGACGGGGAGTGCGGCGGGGTCCTGGATGAGCCAGGCCCAGAGGCGGGGGCACTGGGGGTTGCGCCAGCCGCGCCGCTCGCCGAAGAGCTGGTACCAGAAGTGGAAGCCCATGGCCTTCGCCTTGGCCTCCAGCTCTTCCTTCGGCACGTAGCGGGGGTGGAATTGCCTGAGGTAGTGGGCGGGATAGCCGAGGAGGGTGTAGCTGAGGCCCGAGGCCATCTGCTGGAGGAAGAGGCCGTGCGGCTCCTTGAAGCGGAAGCGGACCGTGTGGCCGTCGAGCTTCTCGAGCTTCGCCAGCTCGCCGCCGCGGCGGAAGTCGATCGGCGCCACAGGAGTCAGCTCTGGATTCTGAAGCACATCGTTGAACCAGAACAGAAGATCGTCGGCGGAGAAGGGCGCGCCGTCCGACCAGCGCACGCCGCGTCGGAGCCAGAAGGTGTAGGCGCGGCCGCCGTCGGCGACCTCCCAGCGCGTCGCCAGGTTCGGCAGGATTCTCCTGCCCATTGCGTCCCAGCGCACGAGCCCCTCGTAGGCGATGCGGGCCTCGTAGACCCCCGTGTCGTTGGTGTCGGTGGCGAAGCGCGCCCAGGTGCCGCCGTAGGGGCCGCGCTGCTCGGGCGGCACGATGACCAGCGGGTCCTCGGGCAGCCGCTCGGCCACCGGCGGGAGCGCGCCGGCCTTGACCCGTTCGGCCAGCATCGGGGCCTCCTGGAAGCCGCGCCCGCGCTCGCCCGCCCATTCCGCCACCGAGTGCACCGCCTTCGGCTCCGAGGGGTTCCGCTCGGGCACCGCGAGGCCCTGGACCGACTCCAGCGGCGTGGTGCCCGCGCCGGACAGCGCCCATGTGGCGCGCGCGAGCAACCCCACGACCACGAAGAGCCCGAGCGATACGGCCAGGAAGCAGCCCAGGATGACCAGCGTGCGCTTCATCTCTCGACCTCACAAGAACGATGACGCAATCTACCGGCCTGCCGCCTCGATTGCAAGCCGCGATGTGGTATAATGCGGCGAAGCCGACAGTGGAGGCTTGTCCGTGACACGGCTGCGCTCCCTCCTCGCATTCGCTTACGCCGTTCTGGCTGCCTCGTGCCTCCTCGCCGCCGAGAAGGGCGGGGGGCAGGTGGTGGTCACCCTGAAGAGCGGGGCGAAGATCACGGCCCGCCTCGTCGCCGAGGACGAGACGTCGATCACCATCTCCCGCGGCGGCGGCACCATCCAGTTCCCCCGCTCGGTCGTCGAGCGGGTCGAGGCGCTCGACGGGGCGAAGCCCGGCCCCACGCACCCGCCGTCGAAGACCTCGCCCACGGAACGCCCCGAGGCCGAGCGGCCCGCAGCCCCCGGCCAATGGTCCGAGGCCGAGGACCAGAAGGCCGAGGAGTGCCTGACCCGCTACTTCACGGCGAAGGACGACGCGGGCCGCAAGGCGGCGTTCGCGGAGCTGGAGAAGACCCGCCTCGACCGCCGCGTCGAGGACCTCGAGCGCATGCGCGAGCTGGCCGCGGGCCGCAAGGGCCTGCTCAAGCACCTGCCCGTGCCCTGGCGCAAGGGCGCCGACCGCGGCTGGTTCAACCTCGCCCTGCCGCCCGACTACACGCCGGCCAAGGCCTGGCCCCTCGTCCTCGCCCTCCACGGCATGCCGTCCGACGGCGATAACCTGGTGACCTGGTACGCCAATTACTTCCCGCCGCGCGGCTACATCGTGCTGTTCCCGACGACGATTCAGCGGTCGAGCTTCTGGCCCGCGCCGAACGAGAAGCTGGAGGTGCTGCGGCTCCTGCGCTACATCTCGCGGGCCTATCGCCTCGACTCCAGGCGCATCTACAGCACCGGCGCCTCGGGCGGCGGCATCGGCACCTGGCACTGGCTGGTGACCCTGCCCGAGCTGTTCGCCGGCGGCATCTCGCTCTCCGCCGCCGGCACGATCTTCGACAAGCGGCTCGAGAAGCTCAAGGGCATCCCCTTCTACGTCCATCACGGCACCGCCGACCCCATCTCGATCGAGTCGGTCAAGCGCTCGGTCGAGGCGGCCCGCCGCTGCGGGGCGACCATCGAGTTCTACGCTTCCGAGGGCACGGGCCACACGCCGCCGCAGAGGGACTGGCATCGCGCCTTCGAGTGGCTGGTCAAGGTGCCGCCGAAGAAGGCGTCGCCGCGCCACCTCCTGGAGTCGCCCGAGGGCTCGCTCCCCGTCGGCTACCCCCGCGACCTGCCCTTCGCCGTGGCGCCCGAGCCCGCGGCGCTGGCCAAGCTCTACGCCAGCTACAAGGGCAAGGTGGCCACCTGGCAGTTCCCCTCGCAACTGCCCGCCGCCGACCTCGTGGCGGGCCTGGCCGCCCTCGCCAGGGTCGTGGACCCCGCGTGCGACCTGGCGGGCGTGCGACGCGAGGTCAAGCGTCTCGCCGACGCGGTCCGCAAGAAGGCGAAGCCCGACGCGTCGCCGCCCGACCTCCTCTACGCCCTCAACGAGACCTTCTTCCAGACCGAGGGCTTCGCACGCGACGGCGCGGACCCGACGGGCGACAGCCCCGAGGGCCACGCCATCCACCGCGTGCTGAAGGACCGCAAGGGTAGCGTGTTCACCCTCACGGGCCTCTACGTGGCCGTCGCCGCCGAGCTGGGGCTGCCCGTTTGCCCCGTCGTCACCCCCTACCACGCCTTCGCCCGCTACGACGACGGGAAGGAGACGGTGAACGTGGAGGCGACCGAGCTGGGCGGCGAGTTCGACGACGCCATCTACACCACGGGCTATGGCCTCCGCGCGCTCCCGTCGGCGGCCACATTGAAGTCGAAGGGCGCGGCGCAGCTCCTCGCCGCCGAGGTGGCCGCCCTGGGCTCGATGGCGCGCAAGGGCGGAAGCCCCGACAAGGCGGCGGCCGCCACCGCGCTCGCCCTGGGCCTCGACCCCACGTGCTTCGACGCCCTCCTGCTCGAGGCGCTGGCGGCAAGGGACGACAAGCAACCGAAGGAGGCGTTCCAGGCCCTCCGACGCGCGGTCGAGGCCTGGCCCGACTATGCGGCCCCGCGCCTCCTCCAGGGCGAACTGCTCCAGGAGGGCGGCTCGGACAGGCAGGCGGTGGATGCCTACGCGAAGGGCATTGCCGCACGGCTGAAGCCCTACGGCGCCGCCGCGGGCCTCAACGCCGAGTTCTACTACCGCACTGCCGCCATCTACGCCCCGCTCGCCCGCCAGGCCATCCAGGCCCAGAGGGCGGCGGCTGTCACTTACCTGAACAAGTTCAACGAAGCCATCCTCGGCGCGCTCAAGAACAACCCCTACCACCCCGGCGCCCGGAAGCTCCTGGAAGAGATGGGCGGGAGCGTCCGCTAGGCCGGGCTCGAGCATGGCCCCCGGTTCTGGTAACCACCTCCTTTCCCGTCTTCTCGTGCTCGTCGTCGTCCTCGTCATCATCCTCGATTCTCTGGGCTTCCCCCCCCTTCCGCATTCGACGACGAGGACGACGACGACAACGACGACGATTCAAGAGCGAGGCCGGCGCCAGGACTGGGGGCCATGCTCCCCGGGCGGGTGCGTGTAATCTCCTTCGAGACAGGTGGCCGCGTTCTGAGCCTCCGAAGGAGGCGGAGGAATAAAGCCCACGGCGATGCTCGGGGAGCCGTGGGATGGTAGGCGCAAGAGGGCCCAGCCCCCGAAGCGGGGCGGCGGAACGATGGGATGGCCAAAGGGCTTCCGCCGCCCCGCTTCGGGGGCTGAGCCCTGGGTGCTCCCTTACCCACGGCTCCCAAAGCATCGCCGTGGGCTTTACTCCGCCACGCCCTGCGGGCGTTGGGTCCGCTGCGGGATGGGGGGTGCCCGCGATAGTATCGCGCAACTGGCTTTTCCGACCGAAGGAGATTACACGCACCCGCCGGGCCTCGCGTGCCACGGCGTGAGCGACCGTCGCCCGAGTTGTCACCGCGGTCCGCAAGTCTTCCGGGGGGGGCGCCGAAATCGCGTTGACTCGCGGCTCCGTTTCTGGTACCTTACCGTGGAGGCCAGCACGGTGCCCAAGTGGCTTCTTGGGCCATGTTCCCCCAATCCCCGTGTCTCCGCGTTCGGCATTGGTCCGGGGCACAAGGTGCATGGCTTCGGAGGCAGTCTCGTGCCACACAGCGAGGGACCGGAGGAGTTCTTCAAAGTCCTACGTGAGGTCCAGCAGGGCAAGGCGAAGCACGAGGGCGCCGGCGGGCCGGCCGAGCCGGCCCCTGCCGGCGAGCCCTCCGAGGGGCCGCTCGGCACGCTGGCCTTGAGCTATCCCGCCGCGCTCGGCGGCGTGGTGATCGTGGTCCTGCTCGTGGTCCTGGGCTATCTGCTCGGCCGCCAGCACGGCTGGAACGCGTACGAGGCCGCGCTGAAGCATCAGGCCGCCAGGGCGGTGGAGAAGGCCACGACGGCTGCGCCGGCCAAGGCGGCGCCGCAGGGGCAGGCCCCCGAGGTGATCGAGGGCATGGTCTTCACCCTCCTCACCCTCCAGAAGTCGGCCGCCGACCGCGAGAGCGTGCAGAAGGAGGCCGAGTACCTCAACAAGTACGCCCCCTTCAAGGCTCTCGGCCTCGAGGCATACGCCTGGCGCGACACCAGCGGCAAGTACCGCCTGTGCGCCAGGGGGTTTGCGAACATGGACGACGCGACGCGCAAGCAAGTGCGCGACCAAGTGCGAAACCTCGTCTCGCGCCAGGGTCGGCGCGAGTACCGCGACAGCGATTTCCTGCCGCAGTGAACGCGGCACCCATCCAGGAGAGCCCGAAATGTCGCTGCACAAGAGCTTGGTGTCCAAGGCCGCCCTGAAGCGCCACAGGAACGTCCTGAGCCGCGCGGAGCGCGTGAAGCGCCTCAAGGAGGACGAGACCTGGCAGGAGGGCCGTTCCATCTTCGGCCTGCCCAAGGTCCGCATCCGGCGAATCAAGGCGGGCGGCAAGCAGAAGAAGGTCGAGAAGCCCGCCGCCGCCGAGGCCCCGGCCGAGGTCGCCGCGCCCGCCCCTGAGGCTAAGGAGAAGGGGAAGGGCAAGGGCAAGGGCAAAGGCAAAGGCAAGGAGTAGCCCCTGCGCCGCGCTTCAGCTCCCCGCTCGTGGGAGGAACGTGTGCGCGCCCCAAAAGGAGGGGGATTTCTGCGCATAGCGCTTGACTTTCCGCGCAGAATTGGCACAATATAGCGGTCCCAGGGGCATGGGAGGCCCAATAGGAGGCCGTCTTGTTGGACAACGAAGTGAAGATCCTGCTCGCCGAGAGCGAATTGCCGGCGGCCTGGTACAACCTCATGCCCGACCTGCCGGAGCCGGCGGCTCCGCCGCTGAACCCGGGCACCAAGCAGCCGATCGAGCCCTCGGCACTGCTGCGAATCTTCCCCATGAGCCTGATCGAGCAGGAGGCGAGCCAGCAGCGTTGGATTGACATTCCGGGTGAGATCCTGGACGTGTATCGCCTCTGGCGCCCCACCCCGCTCCACCGGGCGCGACGGCTCGAGAAGGCGCTGGACACCCCTGCCCGCATCTACTTCAAGAACGAGAGCGTCAGCCCGCCCGGGAGCCACAAGCCGAACACGGCCGTCGCCCAGGCCTACTACAACAAGAAGGAGGGGAAGAAACGCCTCTCCACCGAGACCGGCGCGGGGCAGTGGGGCAGCGCGCTCTCCTTCGCCTGCAACCTCTTCGGCCTCGAATGCCTCGTTTACATGGTCAAGATCAGCTACCAGCAGAAGCCCTACCGCAAGATGATGATGCAGACCTGGGGCGCCACCATCATCCCCAGCCCCAGCGACACCACGAACGCCGGGCGCGACATCCTGGCCCGGGATCCCGAGTGCCCCGGCAGCCTCGGCATGGCCATCAGCGAGGCCATCGAGGTCGCCGCCACCAACGACGATACGAATTACTCGCTCGGCAGCGTGCTCAACCACGTGCTCCTGCACCAGAGCGTCGTGGGCCTCGAGGCGAAGGAACAGCTCGCAAAGGTCGGCGACGCGGCCGACATCCTGATCGGCTGCGTGGGCGGCGGCAGCAACTTCGCCGGCCTGTGCTTCCCCTTCTACCCCGAGAAGTTCGCCGGCAAGCCCATGCGCATGGTCGCCGTCGAGCCCATGGCCTGCCCGACCGTCACGCGGGGCGACTACCGCTACGACTTCGGCGACTCCGCGAAGACGACCCCGCTCCTCAAGATGTACACCCTCGGCCACGGCTTCGTGCCCCCCAAGATCCACGCCGGCGGCCTCCGCTACCACGGCATGGCCCCCCTCGTCTCACTCCTCGTCAAGACCGGCGCGATGGAGGCCGTCGCCGTCCACCAGAACGCCGCCTTCGAGGCCGCCGTGCTCTTCGCCCGCACCGAGGGGATCATCCCCGCGCCCGAGACGGCTCACGCCATCCGCGTGGCCGTGGACGAAGCGTTGCGGTGCCGCGAGACGCGGGAATCGAAAGCCATTCTGTTCAACTTCAGCGGCCACGGCCACTTCGACCTGGCCGCCTACGAGCAGTATTTCGCCAAGAAGCTCGAGGACTACGAGTACCCCGAGCAACTGATCCGCGAGGCGCTCCAGGACGTGCCTGTGCTGGACTGACACGTCGGCGCTGGCCGCGACACGGCACGAAACACTCCAGCGAGGGGCGGCAAGATGCGGCAGAATTGCGTGTGGACGCTTCTGGGAGCGGCAGTCCTGACCCTTGCCTGTGCGGGCATCGCGCTTGGGGGGGCGCCGGACGCCTCCCTGGCGGGGCCGACACGCGGCGGGCTCGACCTCGCGCTGCCGTACATGCAGACGGGCCGCGGCGCGGGCATGGGCGGCGCCGGCGTGGCGCTCGACGGCAGCTCGCAGAACCCCGCTGCCCTGGGGTTCATGAAGGGCTTCAGCATCGGCGGTGGATTCGGCGCCGCATCCTTCGACAATGGCCCCGACGTCGCCATGTACAACAGCCAGGTCATCTTCCCCATGCCCTTCCTCGGCGGCACCAGTAAGATCATGGGCTATCACCTGAAGACGACGGACCGCGATGTCTCGCGGATGATGGGCATGGAGGCCGAGGTCTGGGCCACCCAGTACGGCATGGCCTATGGCCGCCAGATCCCCCTGCGCGGCATCCTCCCCGGCAAGCTCGCCATCGGCTTCGCCGGCTACCCGAACGACCCGTCCGAGATCTGGCTCCGAGACCCGGCGACCGGCGCCACGTTCGCGCACGGCCGGGGCATCTCAAAGGTCGGCAGCATCCGCCTGGGCTTCCTCTACAAGCCGACCGACCTGATCAATCTCGGCGGCGAGTTCACCCACATCAAGGACCGCCTCTACGCCACCTATCCCGGCCTGCCGGGCGCCCCCTCCTTCAAGAGCAACTACCACGTGAACCTGTACACCGTCGGCGCCGCGGCCCGCCTCGGGCACAGGGGGCTCCTCGGCCGCACCACGGTCGCCATCCAGTACCTCGGCGGCCATGCCAATGGCCAGGGCGTGGACCAGGCATACGTGGTCTGGGCCGGCGGCGTCGAGCACCGCATCCCCATCACCGAGACGATTGGCATCGCCCTGCGCGGCGGCTACTACGCCCGCAGCCCCACCTACGGCGTCGGCATCACCCTTCCATACCGGCTCACCTTCGACTATGCGTACATCCCGAATTACGGCGACAACCTTGCCAAGGCGTTCGGCCACGGCGCCCTCCACTCCTTCGGGCTCAGCAAAGCCTTCTGAAGCACTTTCGCCCGAAAACCCCGTGGGCACGGCAGCCTCAACTGCCGTGCCCACGCTCATGTTCGCCACGGATGACTCAGGCGAAGCGCGGGTTCGCGAGGACGATGGGCTTGCCATCGCGCTCGACCACGATCTTCCGGAAGCCGCGGTCCGCGAACGTCGCGTAGTCGTGCCCCACGCCGCCGGAGCAGACGTAGAAGAACACGAACTCTTCCGTCCCCACGTTCACGCTCCGATGCGCCCAGCCGGGCGGGATATAGACGGCCTGGCCCGCCTCCACGAACTCCTCGGCGGTGCTTCCGTCGCGCGTCTCCATCAGGAAGCAGCCGCGGCCGCGCAGGCAGAAGTACACCTCGGGCGTCCGCTCCTGGGCGTGGTAGTGGCCCTTCGTCATGAAAAACTCGTTGCCCACCGTGCCCGGGTAGACGACCGTCGTCCCGAATCGCAGGTGCGGCGCCTCGTCGGGCGTGTCCGCTGCGAAGTAGCGGTACACCACCGGGTTGCCTGTCGCCACCATCACCTGGGTCGCCGCAGCGTCCTGGAACATGCCCTGCATGTCCGCCAGCCGCCGCGCGATGCCCCGCACCGCACCCGCCGGCCCCATCCGACCGGTGGACGAGGCGACGTGGACGCTCAGTGGTCGGATGCCTTCGTCCATCTCAACTCTCCCTACTGCTTGTCCTCTGGCCGCACGACTACCGTGCGCCCCGTTCGGGCGGAGTCGTAGAGGGCCCAAAGGAGGTTGGAGATCTTGCGGCCCTCGCGGCCGTCGAGAGGGAAGGGGCAGTTGTCGAGGAGACAGTCCACGAAGTCGCGCAGAATGCGCTCGTGGCCGGGCCCGTAGCGGCCGCGCTCGTCAGCCACACCGCTCAATTCGTCTATCGCCATCACCTCGGCGCGATCGGGCGCGCCGTCGGCGAAGTCCCACTCGACGATGCGGTTGTTGCGGAGGACGGCCTTGCCCCTGGTGCCCACGATCTCGAGGCGCTGGGACCAGAAGGTGTGGGCGGCGGTGGTGGCGGTGACCGCGCCGAGGGCGCCGCTGGCGAATTCGATGGAGACGGCCGCGGTGTCCTCGACCTCGATGTCGTGAACCAGGGTCGCCATCCTGGCCTGGACCGTGGCGGCCGGCCCCATGAGCCACAGCATCAGGTCCATGGTGTGGATGGCCTGGGTGGTGAGTGCTCCGCCGCCCTCGGTGGCCCAGCGGCCGTGCCAGTCGCCGGGGGCATAGTAGTCGGGCGACTTGCGGTTCTGGAACGTGATGGCGGCCTGGAGGAGTCGGCCGAAGCGGCCCTGGTCCACTGCCCTCCGCAGCGCCTGCGACGCGAGATTGTAGCGGTTCTGGTAGCAAATGCCCAGGCGCACGCCGGCCCGCTCGCAGGCGGCGATGGCCCGGTCGGCGTCGGCGGGCGTCGTGGCGATGGGCTTCTCGCAGAAGACGTGCAGGCCCGCCTCCGCCGCGGCGACGATCGCGTCCGCGTGGAGATGATGCGGCAGGCAGAGCGACACGGCATCGAGCGCCCCGGAGCGGAACAGGGCGCCGTAGTCGGTGGATGCGTGCTCGACGCCAAAGCGCTCGGCAGCGGCCTGCGCCGGCTGAGGCACGATATCGCACACGGCAGCGAGGCGCGCCCGCGGCATCCTGGCGATGGCCGCGAGGTGGAGCGGCGCAATCCGCCCGCAGCCGACGACGCCGTAGCGAAGGGGCTCTCTCAGGGGATGGTCTCCTGGTTCTACCTGCCGAAGCGCGCCGTCCTCGGTCGCGCGGCAGGCAGCGGGTGGATTATCAACCGAACAGGGTCCCCTTGTCAAGTGTGGCACGGCTGGGTGGTCCAGCCGTGCCTTCGCTGCGCCAGCGGCGGCAGCCCCTATTTCCATGCCTTCGCCATGCGTGTCGGAGGCGCGGCGTAACGCTAATGCACGCAATGCGTTATGGCGCGACACGGCTTGGAGACAGCCGGGCGTCCGCTCGCCCCGACGAGCGGGCAGGGGCGCCTTAGCCTTCGCCGGGCTTTCGCGGCCAGCCACGCATTTGGTGCTTGACTGGGCCGAAGGCCGAGGGCTATAATCAGTGCGGAAATGCCGTTCCAGGCTGAATACTTCGGCGGGCGAAACGTCCAATGGGTGGTGAGAGTGCATGAGCGTGGGTGGACCGCATGCCTCTGACGAGGAACTCGTCGAGCAGAGCCTTGCGAGCCGCACGGAGGCGTTTGCAGAACTCTACCAGAGGCACCGCGAGCGGGTTTACCGCATTGCGTACCGTTTCGCGCGGAACAAGGCCGACGCCCTGGATCTTTGTCAGGAAGTGTTCGTCAAGGTCTACGAGTCGCTCTCGACGTTCAAGGGCCAGGCCCGGTTCAGCACGTGGCTGACGCGCATCGCGGCCAACACGTGCGTGGACCACTGCCGCCACGCCCAGACGCGGCGGTCGAGCGAGCTGGACACGGAGAGCGTGAACGGCGACTTCCGGCTGCCGGGGCACAAGGTCGGGCCGGCGCCGTCCGAGGGCGCCGAGCGAGAGGAGCTTCGCGTGGCCATCGGAGCGGCCGTTGCCCAGCTCAGTCCCGAGCACCGCGAGGTCTTCGTCCTCCACACGGTCGAGGGCCTCACGTATGAGGAGATCGCAGACGCGGTCGGCTGCCCCATCGGCACCGTGATGTCGCGCCTGCACTACGCCAGGAAACGGCTCCGCGGCCTTCTGGAGTGGTTGAACAAGGACTAAGCCGATGAGGACCTGTCCGCCCGAGGACACGTTGGGGGCCTATCTCGACGGCGAGCTGGGCGAGCGCGAGCGCGCCGCCATCGAGGCCCACGTGCGAGCCTGCAAGCCCTGCGCCGACGCGGTCGCCGCGCTCTGCGAGCTCGACCGCCTGGCCGCACCGCCCCCGGCGCCCGAGGTGTTGCCGGAGGAGTGGACCAGCACCTGGGCGGGCATCGCGACCCGCGTGGCCCGCGCCCGGCCGACTGCCCGGCCCGTGGCCTGGCGCCGGCGCATCGCGTGGCTGGCGGTGGCCGCCGCGTGCCTCGCCGTCGCCGTGGGCGCGCTGTTCTTCCAGGGCGGGAGCACGCCTCCGTCGGCCGGACTGGCCCGCGAATGCGTGGCCGAGGAGGTCGAGGCCGGCCCTGGCTACGCCGCCACCGTCTCCTATTCCGAGGATGGGGACGCGACCCTGATCACCGTCTCGCCCGTTTCCTTCGAGGAGGCGCCACGGGATGCTCCGAGCGGCGACGCCCTGTAGTAAGCTCTTCGCACTCCTTGCTTCCTCGGCGCTCGCCGCAATCGCCCAGGCGGGAACGCCACCCAGCGAGGCCCCCAGGCCCGACGTCAGCCTCCAGGTCGTCGTCCTGTCCGCTACGGGCCGGGCCGACAAGCCGCAGTTCGACCCCCGCACCCCCAGCGACCTGAGGAAGCAGATCGAGGGCCAGAACCTCGCCTACGGAAAATACGAGGTCCTCGGCATCCAGCGCAAGGACGCCGGGTTCGGCGCCGACGTGGCCTTCGACCTCCCCGAGAAGCACACCCTGGTCATCAAGCCGTCGCTCGACGAGAGCCGCCCCAACCGTCTCCGCCTCGGCTGCCGCCTGCTCGATGGGCAGAACAAGCCCGTCCTCGTCAACACCATGCGCGTCTCCTACGACCGGACGTTCATCATCCAGCGCTCCAAAGGCCCCGGGAGCAGCGTGCTGATGGGCATCTCCGCCTGTAAGCCCTCCGACGCCCCGCGCAAGTAGCGCCCGCCGCCCGCTGCGCGTTCACGGGTGCGTGTAATCTCCTTCGGTCGGAAAAGCCAGTTGCGCGATACTATCGCGGGCACCCCCCATCCCGCAGCTGACCCAACGCCCGCAGGGCGTGGCGGAGTAAAGCCCA
>Ga0307378_10003410_pt1 | contig 23358 bp, 21 predicted proteins | sample UN1MG_FD_202238 | JGI IMG/M metagenome (GOLD analysis project Ga0307378, IMG submission 202238) | Soil microbial communities from Risofladan, Vaasa, Finland - UN-1 | ecosystem: Environmental > Terrestrial > Soil > Coastal area > Acid sulfate soil | place: Finland: Risofladan, Vaasa | collected...
TGGATCTTGGAAGCTGCCCTCAATGAACTTAATGAAGAAAAATCTGTTGCCATGAAAGTAAAAGTTGCGTAAGATCTCAGTCAGGGGTAGCCATCGAACCTTCAACTGAGTTCGGGATAAGTCCTATACCGTTGCACCTATAACAACTTTAACCAGAATTCCAAAGTGTACAGGTGGCCATTTGAGCGACCATTTTGGGGATTTCACAGTTGAAATGAAACAATTTGGAAAGCTAACTCCGAGACAAGCTAAGACGAAAATTATAAGGCAACCAATCCAATACTGCCCCAAACTCGAAAGCCCATTTGCCAAAAAGCTGAACTTCTCCGATAAATACCCTTGGAGAGCCGCAACAGTCACTCCTGCTAAGACAGCAACAGCCAAATTTTGTAAAATGTGAACCAATATTAATCGCTGGCGCTTTTCCATTCTCGCTTAATCCCAATAATTAGTATAAATGACCGTGCTTTTGACTGTAAACTCCCAAAACTTGCAATTCCCCTCAAAAAAACAACAGTTAAACCCGCCAACACATTTTACTTGTAGAATCTCCGTAAGGCAAGCAACATTCAACACACGCAATACGAAATAAAACCACAATTTCCGCCTGCCCCCAGGGTGAGCTCCTGCGCACCCACAATCCGAGGTCAAAACTAATAAATCCGCGTCAATCCGCGTTAATCCGTGGTTGCGATTTCGGACTCCTTCTTCCCCACTTGCGGCTGTAGCCGCTTATCAAAGTTGTTCATCCCGCCTATACTGACAAAATTATGTCCTGCCTTATCATAAAAAGCAAGAAAAAAACTGAGCATAAAAAGCTCGTAGTCATTTGACTATCCTCATCCGGCATCTCACTTCGTCATTCGTTATTCCTTGCTCGATATTCGATATTCCTTTTTGTCTTTTTATCCAATTAACTAATCACAAATTAACCAATTAACTGTCGTCGCCCCGCCTGTCCTGAGCGCAGCCTGCCCTGAATAAGCCGTAGCCCTGAGCGAAGCCGAAGGGTCAGCCGAATGGGTCGAATGGACCCGTTGTTTAAAATAGGTAAAAATTCCGCCGATTTTCAATCAAAAACGCTGATACCTCAGAACAAAAATCAAAATGTTCAAAAATTCTTTAACTTACTTTCCCAAATCGAGTTACGAGAATCTTGGATCGATATTCGAGGACTTTTTTCGCATCAAAAGTGCAGATAGCTCCAATTATAGAGGCGCTACTTTTTTCGCCTCCGGCAAAAAGATGCCAAATACTAAACTTGTCCTCGAATGTCGTAGTCGGGGATCCAGATTATAGCTTCAATATCTATCCATATTAACCATATTATCTAAATTAACATATGAACCATTCACAACAATCGAGTATCAAGCATCGAGTATCGAGAATCCAGTTTTACGTGCCTATAAGGCACCTCTACATCTGTCGAGAGATCTCTACAAATCAGCTCTTTTTATGCAAAACAAACCCAATTTGCTGGATGCTCAAATGAACGTAAGTTACATTTTAACAACGGATTATGAAAATAAATACAATCGGACACTTGGTGAAAACAAACCCAATTCAAACCCAATCAAACCCAATTTCCGAAAGGCCAAAATGAATGTAAACTCAATTATAATAAAGGATTACAGAAAAAAAGATGATTTCGCAGTCCGAAAAAACAAACCCAATTCAAACCCAATTTCCGTAAAGCTCAAAATGAGCGCAAACGGTTTTATCCCAAAGGATTATGAGAATGAAACCACCCTCAGGCTCCAAAAAAACAAACCCAAACAAAGCCAATTTTTTACCCCCTTGTTTAGAGTGTTTTATACTCTAAGGGGGTCATGTCTCCTGTCTTCTGCCTTCTGTCTTCTGTTCATAACCACCAGGCGTTAGCCGTAGGTTTTTCCGTTTTCATCCACGTAAATAGTGCCGGTTGCCTGTTTTATAACTTTAATTGCCTTGGGTACCTCGTCCAGCTTTGGGACCTTGAATATTTTGCCGCACTTTCGGCAGTTTATTCTTCGGTCGGCTGCACTGCTATCAAGCAGCCAGGTACTGACACATTCCGGGCATTGGGCGATAATCTGCATCGATATATTCCTTATACCAACAGCCGAATACTAAGAGCCTATCCCAATAACCCGCTCTATTGCGGCTGGCTGCAAAGCCCGATGCCTGCGTTGTCGGCCCAAAACGTTCTCAACGTGGAGAAAACCACGCCTCCGAGCATTTTTGGCCTGCCGCCTTGGCCTCGAACTCCGCCATAGGCGGACAAGTTTTCGCTCGGCCTCATAACGACCCGGTTATTCGGATAAGCTCTAAAAAAGAACACCTTTCGGAACTAACATTAAGCCAAAATATTCTACCCACAGAGTCGATAGTTATCCATCAGAAACTTCCTTCCTGTCCCATAACTTTCCTTCTGACCAAACGTTATCACCTTATATACAAGAAACAAAAGTCTGTGGCTGAGTTTGGTGAGATTTTCCTTGATTTAGATGCTTAAATCTGCTAAAATGATTAGTAATGGGGGATGGAATGAGAAAAAGAATTTCATGCAAAGTTATTAGAACTATTCCTCTTAGTAGGTGCGGATTTGAACTGCGCCATGCAAGCATGTCAAACGACCGATCTCATAACATTAGCGATTCTGCTGCCGGAAACCCAAACACAAGAAAGTACGTTTGGGAACCGGCTGCGAATGCTCAAGCCAGGCACACCAGTAACTCGGTTACCTATACAGACCGGTTGGACGTAACAAGAATGTCAAACGACGATGGTCTGACGGCGCAAGTGCTCGATTTGTATGTTTAATCGCTCAGCTTTTTATACCCTTCAGGGTAGTAAATTACCGCGAGTAAAATCATAAACTATTATTTTAAAGCTCCTTACCCGCGCACAAACGGGAATTTTCAATCGAGAGCACTATAGAAGCAGCAGGCATCGAGGCTGAGCAGGCAGTTTATATCAAATCTTTTAAGTGATGTCTGAGGTAATAACGGCATTGTGAGAGTATTACCGCAGAAGCCATTATGGTGACGAAGACATCAGGTGAGACCTCATTTATTACAACAGCAAGGGCTGTACCTGCCGCGGGAGAGTGCTCGACGTCCAATGCTACCATAATAAAAATAGCAACTCCCACTACGAGAGGATACCCAAGAAAATATGGCAGTTCGACAAAGTAGAATACAGTTCCCGAGGCCAAGCCAACCAGATGGCCGCCAATGACGTTCCTTGTTTGTGCGGAGATAGCGGTGGGCATTGCGAATATGATAAAAGAGGTGGCACCCATTGCACTAATCACGACCATTTTACCCTTGCCCAGAATGAGGACAATGATAAACAGAGCAACGGCGGCCAAACAGCTCTGCCAGAGGTAATATTTCCAAAGCTTTTTGAATTTCTCCCCAATCGGTTTCCGCAGCGTTATATGATGTAGCTCCATCGCAATTTTTTGTGTACCCACTTTGCGAACCTGCCTCAATCAGGCTTAAGCCCAAGCTGCATTGGTGCAGAACAAAATGTGGTAACTTTAATATTTAGAGCCTATCCAAATAACCCGCTCTATTGCGGCCGGCTGCAAAGCCCGATGCCTGCGTTGTCGGTGAAAAAACGTTCTCAACGTGGAGAAAACCACGCCTGGCGAGCATTTTTGGCCTGCCGCCTTGGCCTCGAACTTTTCGCTCGGCCTCATAACGACCCGGTTATTGGGATAAGCTCATAATAGCCCCCACGTTACAAACAAAAAAACGGCGAGGTACGTGTAACCTTAGGGATTCTAAGTGTACACTTCCTCGCCGAGCTTATAGAATCCGTCCAGGCTCCTGATTAGACCATCCATGGTCGGCCCTGCGATTTTAGACTTTTTATTTTAAGATTTTTATATACCGTAAGTTACAATATTTTTTGCAGCTCGTTTGATATTTTTCAGACTTTCAAGCTCACCGGACAATAAAAGCCCTCTTGCCCGCTCTATGGCCTTAGAATCCGTTTGTTGGGTTTGCATCGCCTTGTCAATAAAAGAGGCATAATCGACCTGTATGGACGCATCCACATCATTATCCGGGAGAGCTGCCGCAGAGTTGGGCTGCCTGGATGACGATTTTTCCAGGAAGGCCTGAATTTGATTGGCATTTAACTTTTCGATCATTGCACTATAGTTCTTTTCAGAATTCTCTATCTACGATTGTTTTCGCACATTTTTGATAAAACTTTACAAATATTTTCGAATTTTTCATTTTTTTCTAAAGTTAACGTCCTTTTTGGACGAAATTTACTGTTTGGTTATAAAAAACCTTCCTTTGAATCGGTTTCCACACAGATTTTAGCATTTTAGGGCCTCAACTATAGCGTTTCCGCAACCTCATAACTTACAAACTTTATAAATTCAATTGGACTGACAGCCGCTAACTGTTCATGCAAAGGCGCAAAACCCGAGCGTTTTTGTGAGCGAAAATAGTCTCTTATGCGATACTCGGTCGTTTTATCGGCGCTGTCCCAAACCTGCTCAATGGCCCATAACAACTGTCCATCTCTGAGGTCAATAAGCTTTAAGCGAAGTCCAATAGTCATATGAGGATAAGGTCTGAATTCAGTAATAGTCCCAATCAATACTGCATCGCACTTTAATGTCTCACGGATTGCCGATAACTGGTCAATGGTATATTTCGAGTCCAAGTCCAACTGCAAACTTCGCCACGAAGGGTCATTCTGCCGGACAACAGTTAAACCGAAAATCTGTTTCTTTTGCAACGCCTGGTATAACTTTTCGGTTACATCCGTGGAGACTTTTGGATAACTTGAATTGTTGTCCAACTCCACAATATCAACCCTTCCCACCGTCGTTAAGCTCTTATTCGGATTCAGATAATAGAAGTCGGCTGCCGGTGCAGAAGCTCTATGATAAGTAATGCACCCAGATAAAAGAGCTGCCAGCAATAGCAATATTGCGACTCTTGACCGGTGCCCTGCTACTCGCGAGATGTGAGTGAAACCCCAAGAGACGAACAACGAGCGGCGAGTGCCTAAATATAATAATATGGTTATCGAGCTATTCATTCGATTCACCTAACATCAGTGTTTTCTAATTTCCAGACTGGTTTGGCTTACTTAACGATGCGACAGTAGTCGAGCTTGTATCCTTACCCTGGGCCGATTTCGTCTTGACCTCTCCGCCAAGAACTTTAAGTATCTTAAGCAAAGCTTCCAACTGGGCTGTTTCGGCGTCACGTATCTCATCACGGAAACCAAGGATATCGGTTTTCCAATTATTCAACTCAATACGCATTGTAATTAAAAGGTCATTTGCTTCGCCCAACTCCCTCTGTGTCTGCTGTAATTGAGCCTCAAGAGTAACGACCTGGTCCTTAAGCTGCTGGTTCCTTGCAATCAGGTCCCGGTTTTCCTGCCGCAGTACAGCCGTTTCTTCAGAGAGTTTGGCATGCTCTTTCGACAATTCCATCGCGGACTCTACGACAGTCGGCTTCTGTGGAGCAGATTCCTGAAATCTTTTTGCTACGGATTCACTCTGCTGTTTTTCAGTATAATCGGATAAGACCGCAACCTCCGGCGGTTCCTGGACAGATACGCAGTTCGATAACAAAAATACCGGCATTAATGAAATCAGTAAAAGGATTTTTCTTTTGTTGGTTTGCATTTTAGTTTTCTCCAATTATTTTGTTTGGTTGGGTACTTGAGGCGCACCTTTTTGCTTTTCGGCAACCTCCGGCGCTTTGGCACCGGCATATTCACATCTTAAATACATTCCTGTCCCGCAGGAACAGGTTATTTCTATAACAGCGAATTCGGGCTGGCTTTCCACGATACGCACCTGTGGCTCAGCTAAGGCTGCGCCCGGTTGTTTTGGCCGGCCCGGCTCAGGCTGCACAATATCGATAGTGAATCGGCCTTCGAGTCGAACGTCACATTCCTTTAGAATCCGGCCTGCTGTTTTTCCCATTTATTATCTTAATCCTTTTAATTAATCACCAATCGGCCATTTTTTAGTCAGGCACAGTAATCAACCCCGATACTATCGGAATTCCGGTCACTTTGGTTTTTAGTCCGCTCCTGGTCTGACTTGTTCATATCCTGTTCATTCGCCGACTCGTTCAACTGTTGTTCGCCTTCTTCCTCATTTTCCTGTTGTAACTGCCGGCGGCGTTTTCTTTCTTCACGTCGCTTTGCGGGAGTCATACCAGTGATACTTTGCAAACCTTCGACCGGTTTTATCATATTGGAATCATAATCTGCCATCTTTCCAATGCCTCAATTTTACAGACAAGTTAAATATAGCGCTTGCGTGCAGCTGGCTGACACGCGATTCAGTAATTTCGAAAATCTCTGCGATCTGTTTCATTGTCAGGTGTTGTTGGTAATAGAGCAGGATGAGCTGCCGACGCCTCTTGGACAACTGTTGTATCGCCTTGGCTAAGTTATCAATAAGCTCTGCTCGTTCAATCTCCTCATCAGGAGCGCTCGTATTAGCTGCGGCTAAAAGATTACCAAGCGCAGGCAAATCCTCTCCAAAGCTATCGAGTGAGACAAAATGCTGTGTGCGAGCGTTTTCGAATGTTTCATAAAGCTCATCAACAGTGATTTCGAGTTTTTCGGCTAATTCGGCATCAGTGGGTGTTTTGCCCGTCTGCTCGATAATTTTCCGGCTGAGCTGCCGGGCATCTCGAATCCGCTTGTTGAGATTCGCAGGCAGTAAAGATGAGCCTCTTAATTCGTCAAGAATGGCTCCTTTGATCCTAATATAAGCATAGGTTTTGAACTCAGCGTGGTGGGATGGGTCGAAATCGCGGGCAGCTTTAACCAACCCAACAGCTCCTGCTGAGACCATGTCTTCAAATGACAAGGGAGGTTTGAGGTAAGTTACCACCTGCCTGACTATTTTATGAACCATAGGCAAAAGCTCGGCTATCTGCTCATTTTCTACTCCGCCTCTGGCGGACCTTTTTTGGCCTGAATATGCGCGCAGGGCAACGCTATTTAGATGCTTTCGGCTATCTTCAAAGGGTTGCGAAGCCGATTTATCGGCTTTGTGGTCCCCAACAAACTGAACTTCACAGATGTTTTCAGCCTTCACTGGCACTTTTCTTTTCCTTTTGTCGATTCATCTGGTTTGTAATCATCGCACTTATCAAAATAGCGTTTACGGCCTTTACTGCCCAAGCTCCTGCAATATACGCAAGCACCGCCCCGGTGAGTGCCCTTTTGCAACAGGTAAACGGCGAAAGACCACTAATCCAGCCGATAAAGCCCAGGCCGAAAAAACATGTCACGGCAATACTTACTGCGATTGAGCGAACGTGTAACGGCATAATCCTTATCAATAATCAATTACTTATCACATTGCCCCCCTGCTAACCTGCTAAAGCAGGGGCAAGCTGTTCCTGTCCTTCAGGTACGGTCATCGTCTGCTGGAGGGATATGGTTTCAATTGGTTCTACTTCGGTTCCAAGCACGATTTCGTCATAAGCTACGACCGGCAAAAGCGATACTGTTCGTGATAACATTGCGGCCAGCTGTGAGCGTAACCTTGAATCACACAACAAAACCACTTTGTCCTTTCCTTTATCCATTGCTGTCTTCCAGGCTTGTGCGGTTTTTCTACTTATATCCATTGCTATCTCAGTAGGTAAAGCGATGTTTATTCCATCCGCTTCCTGGCGCAAGTTTGAGACCATTTGGTGTTCGAGCGCCGGTTCCATTGTTATGGCCGAAACTTTACCGGCCTCGTCTTTATATAGCTCGGTAATGGTTCTGTTCAGGTATTTACGAACCATTTCGGTTAAGACACCGGTGTTTTTAGTTTTTGAGGTGTTCTCTCCCAAGGATTCAAGTATGACAGTCATCTCACGAATCGGTATTGCATCTGCCAGAAGGTTCTTAAGGACGCGCTGAAGCATTCCAATAGGTACTTCTCCGTTGGTACCAACAACCTCACCGACCAAAGAGGGCTGAGTTTTGCGAAGCCGGTCCACGAGAAGCTGAACGTCCTCACGTGTCAACAATTCGCTTGCGTGTTTTTTCAGCGTTTCAGATAAATGAGTAATGAAAACAGATTCGGGGTCGATTACAGTATATCCATTTAGCTCGGCCTTTTCCTTGTTGGCCGGGGCAATCCACAAGGCAGGCAATCCATAAACAGGTTCATTGGTTTTTAAGCCCTCAACTTTTGTCTGAACATTACCGGCATCCATTGCGAGGAACATATTTGGCTCTAATTTTCCTTTTGCTACTATATGGTCGAGAATCCTAATCTCGTAAGTAGTAGGTTCAAGGTTTATATTATCCTTCAGGCGAACCAGAGGAATAACGATTCCAAGCTCCTGAGCAAATTTTCTCCGCAGCGCTCCAATACGGTCGAAAATAGCACTGTCTTTTCGAGGGTCCACCATACTAATCAATCGCACACCGACCTGCACTGAAACTCTGTCGACGTCCAGCAAGTCTTCGACCGGTTGTTTTTCGGCTTTTGTCAGGTGCGGTGACTTTTGAAGCTGTTCGAGACGAAGTTTTCCAGGCTTGCCCACAGTCCGTCCAGTTAAAGCAGCACCTGCAGCCAATAATAGAAACGGAACAGGAGGCAGGCCGGGCACAAGGGCCAATGCAGCAATTATGAATGATGCTATCGTCAGCGGCTCGCTGGTCTTAAGAAACTGCCTGCTAAGGTCCTGACCGACACTATACTTCGAAGAGATTTTAGTCACCAGAAAACCAGCACTTATGGAGATTACCATCGATGGTATCTGGCTGACAAGTCCGTCACCAATGGAAAGAATGGAATAAGTCCTTACAGCACCGGCAACCGTCATACCGCGTGAGTAACCCATAGCTATGCCGCCGATGATGTTAATAGCAGTGATTATAATTCCTGCCTTTGCATCGCCTCGAATGAATTTGCTGGCACCATCCATTGAACCATAGAATTCACTTTCTTTGACAATTTTTGCTCTGCGTTCGTTGGCCTGCGTCTCGGTAATAATTCCCGCGTTAAGGTCCGCGTCGATAGCCATTTGTTTACCGGGCATAGCATCGAGGGTGAAACGAGCAGCCACTTCACTGATTCGCTCAGCACCTTTTGTAATTACTATGAACTGGATAACAACAAGAATTAAGAAAATTACCAATCCTACGACGAAACTACCGCCGGCAACAAAACCACCGAAAGTCTGGATAATTTTCCCGGCATTACCCTGTAAAAGTATCAATCTGGTTGAAGCTACGTTAAGAGAGAGCCGAAACAGGGTTACGAAAAGAAGCAGCGAAGGGAAGGTAGATAATTCGAGTGCCTCTTTTGACGAAAGTGTAATTATCAGAACAGCCACAGCCAATGAAATACTACAAGCCAGAAGCATATCCAGCAACGGTGTTGGCAGCGGAATTAGAAGGGTGGCAAGAACCGTCATCAGACCGACAACCAAAATAAGATTGCTGTGGGACATGAAAGGTATCTTGAGGTTGTCCTGTCCCGATGCTCCATGTACATTTGATTGTATAGAACCTGCCATAACAATTGGTTCCCGCAAAGCGGGGTTCCTTTCTTCTTAAAATCAAGCGCCGGTGACTTCAGCGTCGCCAAGGCCAAGAATCTGTTTTATCTTGACGGCGAACCGGCCGTCCACAACCACAACACTTCCCGTGGCAAACCGAGTGTCCCTGAGATATAAGTCTGCGGGTTCACCAATAGATTTATCGAGTTCCAATACTGAGCCAGGTCCAAGCCGTAAAAGCTGCCGGACAGGTATCTCTGTTTGTCCAATAGCAACAGTAACAGCTATGTTCACATCCAGTAAGAGGTCAATACTTCCGCCGGCACCTGTGTCGCCCGTTGCATTAACTTCAGAAAATTCAGCAGATTGCGCCTGTGTTTTTGAGTCTTCTTGTGCCGTACCGCTTTCCTGTTTTTCTTCCACGGCTTCAGTTGTTTCTGCCATATTTTGATTTCCTTTAAAAAATTGGTGATTGGTTAATTAACTACTCACTATTTACCACTCACCACTCACTATTTACTCTGTATCACAAGGCAGTCCTGTAATTACCACAGCGTGCTTGCCCCCTGATTTTGCAGGCCGACCGCGAAAAGCAGTTCGACCGCTAACTATCAACTCGATCGCTTCATTAACCTTTTTATCAAGTAACAATATATCTCCCACCTCAAGACTCATTATCTCTTCAAGAGTAAGCACCGTAGAAGCCAGCTGGGCCGTAATGCAGACCGGTATTTGCTGCATATGGCCAAGTATTGCTTTTGAGATATCCTCTGCTGAGAAGCCACCAACAGTTTCAGCGGCTCTGCCCACAACAGATTCCAGCTTGCTGCAGAGTACTAAGATGTAAGCTTCAGAACCGCTTTCATGTTTTTTTTTCTTGACATCAAGAGTAATTTTACAGAGTTCTTCTGTGCCTTTCAGTTCGAAAGGAAAGAGCCCTCGGACAATATTCTTTGCGGGCTGGAAGTCCCAAATATTCTGAGAAAACACCTCAATAAGGGCAGAGAGCAGGTCCAACAAAAGCGATTCTTCCAATTGCGACAAATCTCTACCTGAATTTTCTTCAGATTCAGGGTCACCGAGCAATTGTGTAGCCCAGATGAATGCCGTTTTGATGGGTATGCTAATGAGTCCACATGGATGGTCGCGATCGGTGCCGAAAGCAAGATAATAATCATTCTGCCTGCTCTCCATAGCCTGGCCAACAAGCTCAGCAGCAAAGTGCTGCTTTGTCGAAACAACTGTGACATCGAACTCGCTGTGGCAAAAGTCAGCGAATTTTACAGTCATCGCTTTGGCTACCTTTTTTGTGAAAATGTCGAGTTTATTGAACTGCTTGGTATCAAAATAGTGAGGCTTGTTCCAATTGTACTCCGTAGCCTCTATACCTGTATTATCTTCCATTGGGCCGGAGCCAACGGCACTGAGGAGCTGGTGTATTTTTTCGTTGCTTAAATTGTTAGCCGCCCTACTCATTGTACAGCAAATTCCTTAAATAGAATGCTTTTGATTTTGGGTTTGGAATCGGGAAAAAGCTTTTCGTTAAAAGCGTCGAGCACCTGCGATTGGAGGCGCTTGAGTTTCATATCACCCCTGATATCCTCAAGACCTAAACTCGCAAGGTAAACAGTAAGCCAGTTTGTTAAGATGGGTTTTTTCTCATCAAAAAAAGCTGTGCCCTTCTGTTCATCCACCTCAGGACTTACTTCAAGTGTTAAAGAGGCCCGAACATAGCGTGTTACGTCGGTCACATTGAGATTTGCTACAACGGGCTCCAAATCATAATACCAGGTTTTTTGGGCACCAGCCGCCGATTTCTTCGCTTCGAGGTTCTCTACCTGGGCAGATTGGTCCTGTTCGGAAACTCCAGGCGTTTGAGACGTTTTGGAACCGGCAAATATTCGACCGACAGTAAGGCCGGCACCGGCGAAAATCACTACTACGACAGCAATTATTATCCACGGCAGGAACCGACCAACCAAGGACTTCTTATCACTCGATTCGGTCTTTGTAGTTTCTTGTTTTTCCTGCGTCTCCTGCTGTTTTGTATCATCTTCATCTGCCATTTCTTTACCTCAACTATTTACTTTAAAACATTGTAATCATGCCAACTGCAGGCAATTTTGTCTGCGATATCGATGTATTCTATCGCGTAACGTTCGGTCACTAATACCCAAGACCTTCGCGGCCTTGGTCTGGTTGCCTCCTGTCTGGCGTAAAGTATCCAAAATCGCTCTCTTTTCTACCTGTTCAAGCGGCACTCCTCCAAGGTCTGAGGCCTGAGTAGTATTTGACGGAACCCCCAACACACTATTTTGTGCTGCACCAAATGAGCTCGGGCCTGGTCTGGCCCGCTGCGAGACCGTCAAATCACAGTTTCTTTCCTGTGGAAGTGGTTGTAATTCATCAAAAAGCCAGGAGACATCAGCTAATGACAGTGTCTGTCCAACTCCCAAAATCAACGATGTTCGCACAACATTGCGCAATTGCCGGACATTTCCGGGCCAGTGGTATTTAGCAAAAATGTCCATCATGGCAGGGTCGAGCCTGGTGATACGACGCTGTACTTCGCGAGTGTAAAGGTTGACAAAATACCACACAAGGTCATATAAGTCATCTTTGCGTTCTCTGAGAGGACAGACCACTACTCTTACGCCGCTTAATCGATAATAAAGGTCCTGACGGAACCGTCCCTGCTGAACCTCCTGTAATAAATCCTTATTTGTAGTACTTACTATTCGAACATCGACTCTAACACTTTCATTTCCGCCAACACGCTCAAAATCCTGCTGCTCGAGCACTCGCAACAGCTTGGCCTGAAACCTTATGGGCGTCTCGGTAATCTCATCCAGGAGCAAAGTTCCACCATGAGCCATTTCGAACCGGCCTTTGCGTTGAGCGTAGGCACCGGTGAAGGCGCCTTTCTCATGTCCAAACAGCTCGCTTTCGAGCAGCGAGTCACTTAATGCAGCACAATTGATTTTGATATACGAACCCTGTGCTCTTTTACTTTTTTGATGTATGAGATAAGAGAGCAGCTCCTTGCCGGTCCCACTTTCGCCACTTATTAAAACCGGCGCTGAGGTGGGAGCGATTCTTTCAGCCAAATTGACAGTTTGCATGAGTTTTACACTTCTGCCCACAATTCGATAAAGGCAGCGTGTATCTTCGTGAGCCGAAGCTACCGTTAAGACGCTGTGGTTAGGCAGGAAAGTATCCAGCAGGTTCTCAATTTTTTCACGTTCAAGCGGCTTGATTAGGAAATCGCAACAACCCAGACGAATGGCCCTGACCGCCGTCTCGATAGAACGCTGCTGGTTCCGGAGGCTTCGGCTTTGGGCTTTTGTTATCATAATCACCGGTAGTTCCGGACAATTTGACTTGATTGTCTCGAGCAGCTCAAAGCCATCCTGCGGTCGGCTGGACATGTTTATCCGCTGGTTTATTCTGTCACTCGTAAATACAAGGTCACAGCTTCCTTTATTAATAAAGTCAATTGCACCGTCTTTATCGTTGGCAAGATGCCCGCGTATTCCTTTGCGAGCCAATATCTCAAGCATAAACCGAGCCAGCTCAGAGTCGTTATCAGCTATCAAAACATTCGCGATATCTTCTTGTCTACCGCCGCCAGTAACAAGCGGGGGCTTGCTATTGCTGAGGTTGTTTATTTCGATCTCACTCACTTGAAGCATACTCCATTTCAATTGATTATTGACTATTGTCCCAGTGAACTATGGTTTATGTTCGGCAATCAACTTATGCGGTTCGTCCTTCCGGTACCAATCGAGCAATTTGCTCCTGGCTTCGGCTAATTCCCTCCACGGCGAATTGGGGTACTCTGTAATTAGTTGTCTGTACATCTTCATTGCCGTGACGGGGTCATCATTCCGCAGACAGTTGCCTATTTGAAATAAGATCCAGGCTCTGTCCCGAGCTGAGCCGACGTCATCCGGACTTTTGCGTTTAAGGGCTTCCTGGTAAAATATTGCAGCTTCCTTTAGATTTCCGCTGAGAACCAAGGCCTCTCCCAGCTCAAAAGAGTTGCGCAGATTGTCAAGATGCTGCGAAATGTCCTTGAGTATCTGTAAAGTTTGGTCGCTTATCGGCTCGTATGGCAGTTTGGTTTCGATTTCCTCTGTCTTTTGCTCCTTCGGCACTGCTGTATCGGATAAAGTCTCATTAGGTTCAGTTGCCGGGGCAACCTCTTGGACAAGGACCGGCTCAGAAGCCTGCTTATCCGGCTTAAGTTCAATAGAGCGGATTTGTTCGATCATTCGCTTAAGCACGTCCTTTGTTCTTTCATCCTTTTCGCCTTTAGCAATACTAAGCTCAGCCCGCCACAATTGTCGTCTGAAGTCACTATTTGGGTCTGGCAGGATGGTAAGACTGCTCTGCGGCGATTTTTGACCAACCGCAACAGCGGTGTTTGGTAAATGGTAAATAGTAAATGGTAAATGGTTTACCAATACCCAACAACCAATAACTAATACCCAATGACCAATAGAATTCTTATTTTTCATCATCATTACCTTTGACCTAAAAGAGCTAATGCTGCATCATCGTACTTTTTCTGCCGGTTATAAGCGGCTGCCAGCAGCTTTAAGGCTTTTTGCTTTATCTGTTCTGATACCTCTGAATCCAAAAGCTGCAAACAAACAGAAACTGTTTGAGAGTTTTGACCAAGTTTAAAAGCAACCTGCGCTAATTCGAGAGCCACTTCGTGCGCCAAAGGTCCGGGGGCAGCGCTAATAAGAGTTTCTGTTAACATCTTGTGGGCAAATTTTAAATCTTCTTTAGCGATGTAGCAGTTAGCTAACTCAAAAGACACTCTTGTTTTCAACTGAGAGTCAGGCAAATATTCAGCGATGTCACCAAGTATGGTGATAGCTTTATCGGGCAAGCCCGTAAAACGAAATACTTTGCTCTTTAGCAGTAATAACTCGATAGATTCTTTCTTCGAGAATTGCCAGGAATGTATGCTCTCCAACAATGTAAGAGCCTCGACGAAATGCTCCAGTTGTATTTGAGTATCGACTAAAGCTGAGACAGTCTCCACATACTTTTCTCTGGTAAGGCGCCCAGCCGGTCCGCTCAGGGCAAATTCAAAAGCAGCACAGGCTTGCTGAGGCTTTTTTAACGCCAGGTTGGTTTTGCCCAGGAGAAAATATGCTGAGTAGAAGTCCGCGTCTGTGCGGTCTTTATTGAGTTTGAGGTATTGAGTCAGCCATCTGGCGGCAGTTTCAAAGTCCTGGGCCTCGTAGGAACATCTGCCTGCTCCGAGAGCAGATGCAATCTGCGACTCCGAGGACAAACCAAGATTGTACACTTTGCGATAGAGCCGTTCAGCTTCGTTCAAAAGCCCGGCTTTCTTTGTGGCATCAGCAAGATTCAAACATGCCTGGCCGTAAAATTCGGTATCAGGATACTGCTCAACAAGCTGTGTCAAATCCTCCCGGGCACCGGAATAGTCATAGAGATTAGCTTTGAGTTTGCTTGAATTTAACAATGCACACGGCGCCAAAGATGTTTGTGAAAAGCGATTGGCCACTAACTTGTACTCCGCAATAGCGTTGGTAAGCTGCCCCTTCTGAGTGTGTAAAAGTCCCAGGACAAAATGAGCATTTGGAATACGCTGGTCGTTATGGAATGTAAGTAGATATTTTCTCCAAAGTGAAATAGTATCCTGGATAAGCAAAGATACATGTTCTGTTAATGAAGAATAGTCAGCCGGGTCGGAAATTTTTACGAGCCCATTTTCATCGAGACGTGCCAATAAGCCCACGTGCCCGGCTGCCACTTCGATGGCCTGCTGGGCGGTTGCCGTCGGCAGATACAAACTCACCGGCCTTTTGCGTATAGCATCCCTTGCCGGTTCGTCAGCAGGTGTCTTGTGGTGGATCCAGGAAATATCAAGGCCGGCATTTGCAGTAAATCTTGCCAGCAGCTCTTCAACCGATGCCCCATAAGCAACGACAGACCAACGAGGTGGAACACCTTGATGTTCGAGCTTCTGAATCTGTGGGCTGAGCAATCCTTCTGTTAATTGCTTTGAGCCGGAATTCAAAAGGACTCGTAACTGCGTCTCATCCAAGTTAGTGAAAGGGTCAATCTCAACAAAGCTGCTCCACAATCGGTCAGGAAGGTCCGTATCGGCATCGCAAAACGAAAGGATATTTCTGGTCATCGACTCAGCAATGAGGAAATGACAATCACGCTGCAACGACAAAGCCCAATCCTTGTCGAAATCCACTGCTTCGACCATAGCAATTGTCTGATAAGCCCTGGTCCTCGCCTTGAGATACTGTTTCTTCTGCATTTCGGCAAAACTCAGGTTATAATTTGCAACCACCCTTACGACAGGTGAGTGACTTTGTGAAAGTGTTCTGAGTAAACTGTCGGCCTGGTCGTGGTTGCCAGCCGCCCTCAAACACAAAGTCATTTTTAGCTGAAGGAAATCCTTCAGCAATTCCGCTTCAGCACCGGCTGGGAGACTTTGACGAAGCTGGTTATAAACTGCATAAGCCTTGTCGTAATCCTTTTGCAGATAGAAATTGCGAGCAACTTCCAAAGACAGAGGCTGTGTTGGTGGAAACAAAGGCTCCGGCTTTTGGATTTGCTCCTTTACTACCTGTGTGGAATCTTCAACCGGCGATTCAGAGGGACGTGCTTGTTGGGCGGCAGGTGTTGGAATTTCGTTAAGGGGCCGTAGTAAAGGTTCCAACACCGCGTACAGCAACATTGCACCAATTACAATAATGGCAGCAATGAGGACTTTTTGAAGGGCCGAAAAACGTTTATGTTGAATCGACTGCAGTGGAGTTTGTCTTGCGCCGGGGGATTGTTGAGCTACAGCAACCTGGGTGGAATCCTCCAAGAGTGTGTAAAAATCTTCGTCTCCAACAAACACATCCCGCTCCGAGAGCTCCCTGCGAACTTTACCTGTAAATAATTCGCTGTCCGATGGCACCTCGGAGGTATTCTGCTGGAGAACATTTTTTTGTTCTTCTTTTGCCATAACTTCCAAGTCGCCCCCCACTGCCCCCCCGCCGTTTGCTTCGACTTCGGCAGGCTCAGCCGAGCCGCAAAATGAAGCATCGGGGTCAAAACGGTGGAGGCGCATCTCACAACCTCATTTTTAAGAAAACAGCAATAACTGTGCCAGAGACGGCTACAAATGAAGGGATTGATGTATTTAGAGGTTTTTGCCCGAAAAATCAACCTTGGGCGTTAGCTCAAGATGTTCGCACTGCAAAGAAATGTCAGGATTTTAGACGAATCGATAGATTTTCTAACAGGCACCGGCCAGTTAGAATCCTATCAGAAAGTCGCTACCGGCTGAGATAAGGATGACGCTGAAACCTCATTTTGCTCTTGTTTAGCGGAGCCGTTTGCGTTATACGAATCCTTTTCGATATTGTACTGCTTGACCTTGGCATATAGAGTTGCTCTGGTTATGCCAAGAAGAGCAGCGGCACGTGTCTTTTGCCAGCCTGTTTTCTGCAAAGCCCGAGCAATCAACTCACGTTCGGCCTTTGCCAATGAGAAATCTTTGATGAGACCGGGTGTCAGGCTGTCCGATGCCTCACTCCATTGAGTCGGGTCAATATAGATGGTGTTTAGACCGATCTTGTCTGTTGTCTCCAGCAGAATCGCCCTTTCGATAACGTTACACAACTCACGGACGTTTCCCGGCCAATCGTGCCTCTCCAGGGCCTCAAAAGCTAATTCAGTCAGAGATGTAATCTTACCGCACTTCTGGGGACAGATGGTTGAGGTTTTGAGAAAATACTTGGCGAGGAGCCGGATATCTTCTCTTCGCTTTTGTGACCTAAGAGGAGCAAGAGTAATAGGACTAATATTCAGGCGGTAATAAAGGTCGCTTCGGAAGCGATTGGCCTTAACCTCATTTTTGAGATTGCGATTGCTCGAGGCTATTATCGTCGCGCTGCAGGGGATATTTTTTATACCCCCGACCTTTCGGAAGCTTTTTTCCTGCAGTACACGGAGCAATTTAGCCTGCAGGTCTATCGGCATCTCACTTATTTCATCAAGCAAGAGCGTGCCGGACTGGGCCAATTCCATAAGTCCTGTTTTCTCACGGTCAGCACCGGTAAAAGAGCCTTTCATATGGCCAAAAAGCTCGCTTTCCAGCAGATTCGCTGTCAGAGCTGCACAATTTACGGCTACAAATTGCTCGTGAGCTTGCCCTGAGCCTGCCGAAGGCGGATGCCTTAGAATATGTATCGCCTTAGCGGCCAGCTCTTTACCTGTGCCTGTTTCACCAACTATCAAAATCGGATTGCATCGGCTGGCAGCCACAAGTTTAATCATTTTGAGAGTATCGAGAATGGCTTTACTGCAGCCGACCATTGAGACAGAGCCGGCTAATTCTTCAGCAAAAAAACGATTTGTGCTTTGTTCAGAGTGAGAAGTTTTGGATTTAACCCGCCCCTGAGACTTTGGCGGGTTAATTTCTATCCTTTTTATGATTTGCTCCAACTGAGCATAATCCTGCCTTGACTTCAGATAGTCATAGGCCCCGTTCTGTATAAACTCTGTGGACAAGTCGGTGTTGTTATCATCGCCATCAACCACCACGATGGGGACATCGATTGAATTTTTATCGGCCCTATCACGGAATTCATGAATATGTCGCGGGCCAAACCGATGGTCGAAAAGCACTAAATCCGGATTGACTGTTTGAACGACATCCAGAGCATCGGTTAGGTTATCGGCCCCAAATATCTCCTGGCCATACTCCTGAGCCAGCTGCTGAACTTCGGGGTCCTTACTTACTACAACAATTCTTCGTAAGCTCATCCTTGTCCAAAACTATAAGCGTTGTTCGGCGCCAAGTAAGTTGTTTTCACGTTATGTAGGTATTTACACTTCATCGAATGTGGATAATACAAAGCCATAAATCGACATACATCCAAAGACAACTTTAATTTTTTTATGGGACCGGCCAATAATGTCACTGATTCCGTCAGCCCCAAAAACACATCGGCATTATGTAAAAAATGTTATAGGACATTCCACATCTATTCGGCGTGAGGCCGTTCTCAATTGGTGCGGGTTAAGAAAGCAACGCCAACAGCAAGAAGACATTCTTATTATGGGACGTTTTAGTGTCACCGAGTGAACTAAAACAAAACAAAAAAATTGTCAGCATGACCATCAAGTCCAAGCCGGAAGAATTTTCTGGGATAGAGGAAAATTTATCCTCTAAGAGAATCTTTGAACAAAGGTAATTTCTACCATTATTCAACTTTTTAGTTTCTGTAATGGCTTTTGTGACAGGAAGTTGTGTATCACAAAAGCGGCGGGGATTGTAATGTGGCACAACAATTGCTCTCTTTTGCATGTCGCTCGTGCCAGTATGGTGCCGAGCTGTGACCGACAACATCGGGATTTGAAAAGAGATTTAGTTTTTTGTCTTTTGAAAAAGGTTGAAAAGTTATGGATCCAATATCAGCAACAAACACAGCAAGTAACATCCAAATGGATTATATGAATCTTCTGATAACGCAACTACAAAACCAGAATCCACTGGAACCGTTAAACAATAATGAGATGGCTTCCCAGCTGGCCCAGTTCTCACAACTACAGCAGCTCGAATCAATGAACGAAAGCTTTGCAAAGGTACTTGCCACTACTGAGCTTACCTATGCCAATTCGTTGATAGGCAAGGAAGTTTCATTCATGCTGGAAACCGAGACAGGTGCAACAGATATCACAAGCGGCATAGTCGAGCAAGTTTATAATAACGTTGACGGGGAAATATTCTTGAGAGCAGGAGACTATATGTTTGGTTTGGAAAATGTAATATCCATCAAAAACTAAATTCAGATTTAAAGTTTCGATATAGATTTAAGGTTTCGATATAGATTTAAGGTTTCGATATAGATTTAAGGTTTCGATATAGATTTAAGGTTTCGATTTAAGGAGAGATAAAAATGAGTTTTGCATTATCAGCCGGAGTTACCGGGCTGCAAGCCCACCAGAAAATGATTGATGTAGCCGGCAATAACCTGGCCAACGTCAATACTACCGCCTTCAAGGCCAGCAGAATAACCTTCTCGGAACTGCTGAGTGAGACGATAAAAAAGGCCTCACAACCAACAAGTACCGTCGGCGGCACCAACCCCCAACAGATGGGCAGCGGTGTTGGAGTAGCCGGTATAACCCCAAACACAACACAGGGCAACATCGTAAATACAGGTAATCCGCTGGACCTGGCGTTAGAAGGAGAAGGATATTTCGTGGTCAGTGACGGTCAACAGAACATCTATACCCGTGCAGGTGCGTTCGCCGTTGATGCGGACTCAATTATGGTTGACCCCTCCACCGGCTATCGGGTCCAGCGTATCGGCTCATTGGGTGAAAATGACGGCTTCCAGATTGCCGGTGACAGTGACCTCCATGTACCTTATGATGTCCCGATGCCGGCAAGGCTTACGTCACAAATAGTAGTGTCCGGTAATCTAAGCACAGATGAGACGTTTGATACACCACAAACACAACTGCTGACCTCGAATGTAACTTACACCCAAAACGGCACTGCGGCTGTCGGGACCACATTCATCAATGACCTCGACCAGACTACCAGTGGAACGTATGACCCGGCGGCCACAATTGAAGTCACCGGTTTTGATCACGATGGTACTCCTTTAAGCGACGCCACTCCTCTTAGTGTAAATGCCACCACTACTTTGGATAACCTCATTAGCCATATAAATACTGTTCTCGGCGCTACAAACGCGACGGCGTCCTTAGACAACGGCCAAATACGTATAGCTGATGTCAGCAGCGGCTACAGCAGGTCCGATGTGGGGCTGACGTTCACGAACACGGGCGGCGATGCCGACTGGACGGAGCCGGCGTATTTCGAGATGTTGACCGTTGGTGGTGACGAGGCCAGAAGCGTTAATATTAAGACTTATGACTCTCAGGGTGGTAAACACGTTTTCTCGGGCGCATTTGTCCGGACAGATGAACCCAATACGTGGGATATGGTGCTGACCTCAATCACCGGCAATATCAATGAGATATCTATAGCAAATCGGCGTATCGAAGATATAACCTTTGATGCTACGAACGGCTATTACACCGGTTTGGGCGGCAGCGACCCAGCCGAGTTTGTAATAAGCTTTGCACATGACCCCTCGAATCCACAAACCATCAGCTTAGACTTTGGCACCGTAGGCTCACTAAACGGCTTGACACAATTCGCTGGAAACTCTACAGCAGTAGCAAAAGAACAGGATGGCTACGAAGCAGGTAATCTGTCCACGGTATCGGTCAATAAGGAAGGCATAGTTATCGGTGCTTTCTCTAATGGCATCAAGAAGGACATTGCAGCAGTACAGATAGCATTGTTCCAGAATACCACAGGCCTGGAAAGTATCGGCGGCGGGTACTTTACTACTTCGGCCAACTCAGGAGCTCCGGTAGCTACACAGGCGATGACCGGCGGTGCCGGCTCCATTCATGGTGGAGCATTGGAAAAGTCCAACGCAGATGTGGCGACTCAGTTTGTTTCTATGATTCAAGCCCAAAACGGCTTCCAGGCCAATGCCAGGACCATCAGAGTCGCCAACGACATACTGCGAGAGCTGAGCAACCTTATCAGATAGTAACTTTGGAATTAAGATGCCTACAGCATATGTTATGACGGCAGGACTTAATATCATTGTTCCGGCACTTACGCCGGTGGAGCGGTGGAAGGCCGCGGGGCGGTTTGGTACCAGCATGACTGAATCATGGTTTATTCTAACAGGAGTGGCTGTCATAATCGTATTAGCTGGGCTGCTGTTGATGATTAGCTTACGTCGAATAGCACGGGAACGAAAGGTTAGTGGGCAGCTATTTTTTGATTATGCCGAACAACGGGGATTAAGCGGACGGGAGCGACACATTTTGCTTGAGATAGCATATAGGGCAGGACTTAAGAGAAGCCAGTCTATTTTTACCATGGTCCGCGCCTTTGATCACGGAGCAGGTAAGATGATAGAAGAAAGCCTTGCCCGGCAGGGAGCAGAAGAAAGCCAACGGTTAAGAACCGAACTGTCCTTCCTGCGAGAAAAGCTTGGCTTCCAGAAAAAATCCTCCGTCTCAATAGGCTCGCCAACGAAATTGAAGAGACCGAGCAGCAGACAAATTCCCGAAGGTAAAAAACTCTATATAAACCGTCGTAAAACTCCTGACTTAGGTGATATTGAATCTACCATTATTAAAAACGACAATATGGAACTTACTATCAGATTGACAACATCGGTGGAAAGTAAGCTGGGTGAGTTCTGGCGTGCGCAATATTATTTTGGCACCTCGGTCTGGGAGTTTGATACTTCTGTAGTTCGTTGTTATGGTGACATTCTGGTTTTGAATCATAGCGATGATATGCGGTTCATTAGTCGCCGGCGCTTCTTGCGTATTCGAGTAAACAAGCCGGCCTTCATTGCACGCTTTCCATTCTCAAGAATGTTGCGGCCAAACAGCATCAGCAGCATAGAGGTTCCAGGAGCGAAGCAAGGTTCGGCAAATGCATCCGGCAACACCTGGGGACCTCCGGAATTTATACCTGCGACTGTTACGGAGCTGGGTGGCCCTGGTCTGCGTATAGAGGCCCCTTTGGAAGTAAAAGCAGGCGACAGAGTATTGGTAATAGTTAATCTGAGTGAAGAAAAGAAGCAGGACTTAATCCCACAACAAAAAAACAATTCGTCACCCTGGGTTCTGGAGCAGGACAGTAGAACAACACCGTCAAAAATAATAGAAGATATTGGCGAGGTCAGGCATGTCGGAGCTATAGAAGATGGTTTTTCAATAGCAGTGGAATTGACGGGCTTAAGCGACTCAGACGTCAGTGAGCTAATTCGCGCTGCCAACGCAGCCTCAATAAGCACCAATAGCAACCGTCAAGATAGTCCGAGTTCCGTAAACACAGAAGAAAACGTTTTGGAGGCGGCGGCTTTGCAAGGAATCTGAAATGTCAGATCTCACAGACCAAGTTAGTTCAAGTATTGATGCATTAACAAAGGAATTTGAAATAATAGCGCACAATCTGGCCAACGTAAGCACGGCCGGATTCAAGCGTAGAAGCAACGCATTCTCACAATATATTGAGACGCCGGAGGCGGGGACAGAGACATATTTGCCCGGAAGCATTGAACTGAACTCGGTATTTGATTTTTCCCAGGGCAATATTGTAGAGACAGACCGGCCTTTGGATATTGCTCTGTACGGTAAGGGATTTTTTGTGATAGAGACACCTAATGGACCGCTTTACAGGCGCAACGGTATGTTCTGCACAAACCAAAATGGTCAAATAATGGATTCTCAGGGACGAATTGTAGCGGGTGAGGCAGGGCCAATCATGATACCGAGCGACGTGGGAATCGAGCAAGTGAGTGTCTCGAGTGACGGAAGCATCAGTGCCGACGGCATAGCCATCGGGAAATTCAGATTGGTTGATTTCGGAGACAACGAAGACAAACTTGTGCCAACCGGAGAGAGCTGTTATGCGATGCCGGATGAGAATATACAACCGATCGCAGCAGAAAATATAGTTGTAAAGCAGGGCTACCAAGAGGCCTCGAACGTAAAGATCATAGATGAATTAGTGGATATGATAATGGTGTCCAGGCTCTATGAGGCAAATATGAAGTTTTTTACAGCCAGTATGGAAGTAGCCAACACAATTATAAGTGCAATTATGGCCTGATACGGATTGAAAATTAGCCACGAATTAACTTGGAGCAGCAGAGCCGCAACCAAAAAGTAATAGAATTTACTCTATAAAAAAGTATAGTAGCACCCCTTATAAACGTTCAAGTTAAAAGAAAGGATGCTACTATGAAACTAATGG
>Ga0307378_10003412_pt1 | contig 23354 bp, 21 predicted proteins | sample UN1MG_FD_202238 | JGI IMG/M metagenome (GOLD analysis project Ga0307378, IMG submission 202238) | Soil microbial communities from Risofladan, Vaasa, Finland - UN-1 | ecosystem: Environmental > Terrestrial > Soil > Coastal area > Acid sulfate soil | place: Finland: Risofladan, Vaasa | collected...
GATTTTATTAAAGAGTTTATTCACAGAAGAAGATCTCGTGAAATAGCTAAAAAAATCCAAGATTAAGAAAGCTAGGATAAAGTTAAAATAAAAAATTTTGTGATTATTTATTCAAGCGTTTATATGTTTTTCCCATAATTTTGTAGATATTTAAATATTCTTTAAAGAGCTTATCATAAATTTGTCGATTTTCAGGATTAGGGGTAAAAACATTCGATATCTCACAGCATCTTTGGATTTCATCCCATTTGAGGTATCCTAAACCTACTGAGGCAATAAATGCCGCACCACGAGCATTTGCTTGAATAGGATTTTGAACTTGATTTATCCTTCTATCAAGAACATCAGCAAATATTTGACACCAAATATCACTCTGTGCGCCTCCACCGATAATATTAATTTCTGGAATAACAATATCCTTCTTGGTCATTCCAGGGGTCTCACTTATTTTCCACTTTTGAATGAACCTTTCTATATACATAAAAAGCCATTTTATATTATACGCAACGCCTTCAAATATAGCTCTAATCATATGTTCACGAGACATCTCTAATGATAGATTGTATAATCCACCTCTTATAGTAGGATTATCTACAGGAGCTCTTTCTCCTATAAGCCAAGGAGTAAAAATTAGATTATTTGAACCTGCAGGAACCTTTTTTACAATTCGATCAAATATTTTATAAACATCAGGAACCGCTTCTTCTTTTAACAATTCATCTTTATGATATAAAATTTTATCCCTAAGAAATGATAAAGCACCTCCGGCTATTTCTTGTTCATTGGCAATAAAATATCTTCCCGGAATTGCAGATGGAGCACTAGCCATATTATGGTTAATATCAGTTTTTTTGTAGGGAACGTGGCACGTTATCCAATCAGATGTACCAATATAAATATGTGCTTCATAATTATTAACTGCACCTGATCCAATTGTTGCCGATAGTATATCTGGAGCACCCATAACAACCTTCACATCTTTATTTAATCCTAATTCATCAGCTACGCTGCTTTTCAATGGCCCAAGAATATCAATCGATGTTTTAAGTTCTGGTAATTTTTCTGGGTCTATTTTTAAGCCTTTTATAAGTTTTTTTGAATATTTCACATTATTAATATCTCTTATATCTGTTACCCAATGAAGGTGGATCGAAACGGTTGAAGCAGCAAATTTACCTGTTAGTTTTAAATTAATAAAATCTTGGGGTTCTAAGAATTTAAACGTCTTATTATAAATCTCTGGAAGTTCATTCTTAATCCATAATATATGTGCAATTGAATCCTTCCCAGTCTGACTGGGACCCCCTCCAGTTCGTTTTAACCATTTCAAAATTTTGGATAATGAATATCCCGAAACTTGGATCAAACTTTTGTAAAATCTTTCAATATATTTTGCTCCCCGAGTATCCATCCAAATTATCGAATTCATTAAGTGATTACCATCTTTATCAACAGCAACAGTTCCGCTCCATTGACTTGTATTACATATCCCTACAATATCATCAATCGGAACATGCCCACTATCAATTACTTTCTTAGAGGTTTTTATTATTGCATTCCACCAATCATCTGGATCCTGTTCTACCGATCCTCCTCTAGATACGTGTAAGGGTACTTCCTGAAACGCCCATTCAAGTATATCCCCTTCCGTAGAAACAATAGCTGATTTTGGACCCCCAGTCCCATGATCTATAGCTAAAATATATTTCATTTGAGAATTAGACATATTTAATATAAATGATGTTAAAGTAAATAAAGATTTTTTTAGGTAAATCTCTAAATACTTCTTTCCTTATTGCATAAAAATAAACTTAATTTTTGATGGTATAATTAACTAATTAATTTAGTTACCAAAATATTGCTAATTTTGATTTAATATGTCCAGCATGAAATATGAAGAAATGAAAGCTAAGATTGAAAACATTGTGAACCAGCCAATTAAAAAGTTTAAACAAGGGGAAATAAAGGAGATATTAGAAAGGTATCATAAAAATCATCCGAAATCTAAAGAGGCATATGAAAGGATGCGTAAAATTATTCCAGGTGGAGTTGAACATAATCTTGCCTTTAACAATCCTTTTCCTTTAGCAAGTAAGAGAGTATATGATTGCTATATGGAGACTGTAGATGATGTAGTCTTAACAGATTACTTAATGTGCGGTGGACCAATTATTTTAGGTCATCAATATAAACCATTAATTGATAAAGTTGTTGAGGTTATTCAAGAATTTGGACCTTGTCATGGAATTACTAATGAATATGAATATTTAGCAGCTGAGCAGCTGCAAAAGCATTTTCCTTCATGTGAAATTATTAGATGGTTACAATCAGGAACTGAAGCAGATATGCTTGCTATAAGAGTCGCAAGAACCTTTACAAATCGTAAATGGGTAATCAAAATCGGTGGTTCATATCATGGTTGGTCTGATCAACTCGTATATGATATGCACGTTCCGGGAACAAAACTACTAGAATCCCATGGAATCCCAAAATCTGTATTTAAATGGATTGATTCATGCCCACCCAACGACATTGAAACTTTAAAACAGATGTTTAAAGAGAAGCGTAAAGTTGCAGCTGTAATAGTTGAACCAATGGGTGGTGAATCTGGAAGTATTCCAGTTAAACCTGGTTTTAATAAAGAAGTGGAAGAATTATGTCATCAGAACAGAGCTTTGATGATATCAGATGAAGTTGTTTGTGCCTTTAGATTACATATGGGTGGAGGACAAGCATATTTTAATTATTCTCCCGATCTTTCTGTATTTGGGAAGATTGTTGGGCATGGCTTTCCTTCTGCTGCGGCAATTGGAGGAAGAGCTGATGTAATGAGTGTTTGTGCAGGTGGAGTGAGTGGAGGTAAAAAAGCTTATTCTGGTGGAACAATAGCAGCAAATCCATTAACATGCGCAGCTGCTTATTATGCTATTAGATTTGTAGAAGAAACAAACGCAACAGAAAAAGCTATAAAAGCTGGTACAAGATTATCTAATGGATTGAATAAAATATTTGAAAATTATGATTTACCTTGGTTCTCTTATAATTATGGAGGAACAGTTCATTTTCATACTAGCTGCCTATTCGGACTTGATTTGGGTGATCCTAAGCAAGCAGGAGAACTTCCTGAAAGGAAAGACTTTATGGGTGAAATAGGGGCTGCCTTGGTTGATCAAAAGATCATTTCAGTGGCGGGTAGTAGATTCTACACTTGTATGCTTCATACAGATGAAATTATTGATGAAACAATTCAAAAAATAGATAATATCTGTCAAAAAATCGAATGAGCGTTGAACCTAAAAAGCCCATTCTCCTTTTCTCATAATTGGTTCGGTTTTTCCGTTTTTTAAGATTCCATCTATATCCATTTTGTTTGATCCAATCATGAAATCAATGTGAGTCTTGCTAATATTACCGCCAGCAGCAGAAAAATCCTCATCAGACATTGTAATACCATTTTCAAGGGCAAATTTAAAACCTCGACCGATAGCTATATGGGAAGATGCATTTTCATCGATAAGAGTATTAAAATAAAGTAATCCAGATTCTGAAATCGGTGAACTGTGTGGAACAAGTGCAACTTCTCCCAATCTTCTTGCCCCTTCGTCGGTTTCAAGTATTTTCTGCAACATTTCTTCCCCTTTTTTGGCAGTTGCTTTAACAACCCGACCTTTGGAAAAAGTTAATCTACATTCATCAATTATAACATCTGTATAGCGGGGTTTTGTAGCGGTTACAACTCCTTCTGTCTTATCTTTATGTGTTGTTGTAAAAACCTCCTCAGTAGGAATATTTCCTACAAAATTAATACCACTTTGAGTGCTAAAACGAGCACTCCCCCAAATATGACCTTTAGGCAACCCTATTGTTAGGTCTGTCCCTGGCGCATCCAGCTTCAAAGAAATATACTGTCTTTTATTTAGATAATCGCTCCTAGCTGCGAGTTGTTTGATATGACCCTCCCAAGTAGCGATTGGGCTTTCACTTTTAACCCGACATATCTCAAAGATGTTATCCCAAAACTTAGGTTTTTGTTGCTCTTTGGGAACATTTGGAAATACTTTTTCTGTCCAACCAACAACAGGAGCAGGAACTGCAGTCCAGTTCACTGCACTTTCGGATATTAAATCACCAAAACCTTTTCTATGTTTGGAATAAGTTTGAAAAGTAGTTGCCATTAATTCTGGATCTTGACCTTCGAGTAAATTAGGATTAAAAGCAACAAAGATGAGGACGGCATCTCCTCCGGCTCCAAATTGGTATTGACAATCAGTTCGCCAAGTGGGGTATTCTTCAAATGAATCCCTTGGAGCGTGTTCAAATCGAATTTTACGTAGATTATCATCATCCCAAAAAACCTCTACAAATCTCGCTCCTGTTTGGTATGCTTTTTTTGTAATCAACCGTACTAAAGGAGCTAATTCTATAGGTACCCCGTAACTATAAGCTGTAGGTCCACCGATCAATAAACGTTGTCCAGGGCGAATATTCAGACCGATTTTTACAATCACTTCAGCAAATTTTTCTAAATTTTTTTCAAACTCTGAAGACATAAGCAAAATTTCAAATTTTTGGTAATTATCGAATATTTTATTTTATCTCAAATCCTTTTTAAAAATATCTTTTTAAGAAGAATAAATGGAGATTACATATGGGAAAACAAACCGAAATTACAAAACCTTCGGATTTATTTAATAAAGATGGATCCCTTGTACAGAGAGGATGGGCAAGAAAACCAATATTAAGATATAATAAAGAAAACATTGGAAAAGGTTGGTCTCGTATAAAAGAATGGGATCATTTCTCTGTATTAAATGACAAATTTGGATTTCAACTTACAATCGGAGATATTGGATATCTCACTCAGATGAGTTATGTATGGCTTGATTTTGAGAAGAAGGAAAGAGAAGGAAAAGGGCAATTTAAGTTTTTTACTAAATCTAAGCTCTTGCCACTTAGTTCTTTAGAAGACAGTACAATTGAATTTCCTTCTAAGAAATTTACTGCAATTATTGAAAAAAAAGGAAAACAGAGAATAATAACTATTGATGATTCAACTTTCATAGAGAAGGGGATTAAGGGAACTATTACACTTGATGATAAACCAGAATGGGATAATACCGTAGTAGCTACTGGTTATAAAGATGATCCTAAACTATTTTATTATAATCATAAAATCAATATGATGCCCGCTGAAGGATCAATTCAGATTGGAGAAAAAGAATTCAACTTTGAACCTGAAACTTCTTTTGGTTTAATGGATTGGGGGCGTGGAATTTGGCCTTATCATACACATTGGTTATGGGGTTCCGCATGTGGAATTGTAAATGGAGTACCAGTTGCTTTTAATATAGGATATGGTTTTGGGGATTTATCCACTCACACAGAAAATATCATTTTTTACGATGGAAAAGCTCATAAAATTGATGAAGTAACGTTTCACCATGAGGATCGGGATCCTACAAAACCTTGGAAATTTACAAGTAATGATAATAGATTTAATATGGTTCTAACACCTCTAATTCCACATAGAGAGAAACTTAATTTTGGATTGATTTATCTTAATTCATCTCTACTTCATGGATTATATACTGGAGATATTGTTTTAGATAATGGTGAGAAAATCCATATTAAAAGCATTTTAGGACATGCTGAAGATATTATTTGGCGTTGGTGAGTCTGTGTATAAATTGGAATATAATGATTATTGGTTTCATTATGTTTTTGATACAGATCCCCAAGAGATTAAACAAGCAATTGAAGAAGAATATATATGGTCTCAAGGATTGAAAATCCATTTAGATATCTATAATGATAAAGAGAAATCGATTAAAGGGACAGTCATATTCCTACATGGGACTTCTGTTTATAGCAGGTTTTATGCTGAGTTTTTATATAACCTCTTTAGAAAAGGTTATCGAGTTATAGCACCTGATATGATCGGGCATGGTTTAAGCGAAGGTGTTAGGGGTCATTTTACCATGGAACAATTTGAGAAGACGGTATATGATGTAAATTCTTATGTTATTGAAAATTATGATGAGAAAAATTTTCTTATGGGCTCAAGTTTAGGAGGCATTACTACTCTTTATTCTGTAGCTTATGATAATAGATTTAAAGGTGGTATATGCCATAACGCGGCAATATTCGATGAAAAAGCTTACAAAAAAATAATCAATTTACACGGTTTCTTAAAGCTATTAATTCATCTAGTACCTGTAGCCGCTAAGATTGTTCCCAAATTAAAATTAAGTACCACATTATATTTAGATTTTGATAATCTAGCTAAAACAGAAAGGGTATTAGAGCGAATAAACCTTCTATTAAAAGACCCGCTAATTAGCCTTAAATATACGTTTAAAGCACTTAGAACGCAGATGAAGGATCCATTACCAATACCTATAGAAGAAATACAAGTACCTATAATAATAATAAATGGAACCGAAGATGTTTTGTTTACAGTAGATTATATGACTGAGATATACGACAGGCTAACATGTGAAAATAAATGTTTAGAGATATTGGATGGAGCTTCACATTTAATTTTTCAAGAAAATATTCAAGAGGTACTAACTCGAATTATTCCATGGCTTGAAAAAATCAATTAAAATGATAAAAAAATTTGAGAACTAGATTATAGTATGTTCTGTTCTAGAAATGATCTCATCTTGAATTTCTTTTCCTAAATCTGTGAAATAAGCTGAATACCCTCCAACTTTTACAATTATATTTCTATATGGTTCTGGATTTTGTTGAGCTGCTTTTAGTACTTCTGTAGATACGACAGTAGGTTGAAGCTGTTGACCTCCTAAACTATAGTAAGTTTTTATAAGAGAAATCCACTTTTTTCTAGCTTCTCTAGTTTTTCCAATCCCAGATGGATGCATTCGTATGTTAACTGCACAGCCACAAACATGCTTAAAATCAAGAGCAGCAACTGATCGCATGACACCTGTTGGTCCATTCTTCTCAACATTATATGGATTACAGCTTGCTGCAAATGGTTTCCCTGCGAGTCTACCATCTGGTGTTGCGATACCTATTCGCCCATCATATGTATGAGAAGTCATTGATATAATAAAGGGAGCGTAAACTCCACCTCTATAAGTTTTATAATTATAAGTTTCCTCAAAGATCTGTGTTGTAACTTCCCGAGCAAGTTCATCACATTCAGGGTTTCCATTTCCCCATTTTCCTTCAAGTTCTAAGATCATTTTATGGATTTTTTTATATTTATTAGTGAAATTATTATCTATCGCCTTAATTAACTCTTTAAAAGTGAATTTTTTTTGCTCAAAGATAAGTTTTTTAATTACAAATAATGAATCAACCATGTTTGCAATACTGTTCATTATAAGAATCCCTTCCGCATCATAATAAGCACCTCCTTGAGTTACATCTTTTTTAGTTTTAAAGCATCCTCGCATGAATGCAGATATGAAAGGTGCAGGAAAATAATTCGCGAACAATCTATCACGTATAGTAGTTGCTTCTACTATTTTTTGAATAACAAAACTTATTTGCTGATAAAAGGCATCGAGAAATTCATCAAAAGTGTTAAAATTATCAGGAATTCCCGTCTTCAATCCCACATCATTTACTAAACCCCCAATTGTTAAGCAGTTACCATTTCGAAGTGTCATATCTAGAGTTCTACACAATAAAAGAGCTGAAAAACCAATTCCTCCTGTTTTCCCTGGACTGCACATATCCACACATCCTGTGATTGAATATGCATTCGCATCTTTTTCAGTAATACCCCTTTTTTTTAATGCTTCAATACATACATTATCATTTAATACAGATATGCTTGAATATCCATTATATTGGATTTCAGTAACCTTCATATATAGTTCTTCAGAACTTTTATCATGAAAACGAACAGCAAAATTAAGAGAAGCTTTTGATCTATCTGCTGCTTCTAATAAAAGATAAGTAAGATCATTTGTGACATCTTCTCCCTCTTCATTTAGACCTCCTAACGTCACTGGTTCTGAACCTTCGAAACGTTGGCTAAAATCACTTACAGCATTAGAATAAGGACGGATATTATGACTCATTATATTTAGAACTAACTCTTCAAGTAATTCTCGCGCCTCTTCACGAGATATAAGATCTTTTTTAATATCTGAGCTGTAAAAAGGAAAAAAAAGTTGATCTAGGCGACCTGGTCCATGCACATTAAAAGGTATCGCTAAATCCACAGTTGTTTTAACAATCCAAAATAATTGCACTGCTTCTCTAAATGTAGTAGGTGGATAAGATGGGATTCGCTTGCATGTCTCATACATATCTGATAATACTTTTCTTCTATCATCATTATTACTCTTATTTAATTCTTCTTTCATTTTTTCCGCTAATCTACGTGAATAAATTATTACAGCTTCAAGAGTTATTTCAATAGAATGCAAAAAATCTTTTTGTACATCAGTTAAATCTTTATTTTTTTCTATTTCATCTTGGATTTCCTTCCGCATAGTTAAAAGTCCTTTTCTCAAGATTGTCTCAAAATCAAGAACTAAATGACCTTGCCATACACCAATCACTGCACAAGGGGATATTACTATATCATTTTGAGCTGTTTTTAAGGGTAAATGAGATAAGAATTCATATGCTTCACCAGTATATACCTCAGAATTCGCATATTCCTCTTCTAGAATATCAGCGAGTGTTTTTTCTTTCCAATAAGGAATAAGTTCGGTAAGAAGGAGTTTTTTATCTTCTTCTTTAATTGTATATGGATTTATTTTTCTTTCTTCTAATGTATCAGTCCCTAGCGTTGTAATAGGGGCTCCTATTTTTTTGGTATTCTCAAGTAATTCACGAAGGCCGTCAGGTCCAATTTTTCTTATCATATAAGACATGTAGTTCTTATTACTTTCTTTCATATACTTTTTCATTGTTTTTGCATCAAGTTCAATTTCAAAAACTTTGTTCCATATTCCACGTTCAATGTCAACAGGTATTCCTATGAAATTTTCTGTCCATTTTCCTGCTATTCGATCGTCAGGATCTATATATAGAGTCATGTTTTCAAGAACATTTTTCATTGAAAGTGCAACTCTTACACCAAGAGGTAACCCCTTATTTTGAGTTTCCTTCCATTTCTCTGTATAGAGTTTGGCTCTCTCTATAGAAATCAAAGGAATATCATCAAGGAGTCTTCTTCTTATCCTTTTTATTCTCTCACACGCGTTATCAATAAATTCCATAATTTTTTACCACATTTTAAAAAGGTTTTTTAGAGATTTGGAATTTTATAAAACTCCTAGAAATAACATAAACTTTCTGATAACTAATTAAAGACTATATAGTAGAAATATTTATAATTTGTTATTTTGGAACAAATTAAGAGATCAAAAACAGTCCATAACTTAATGATTAATAACCACATGAAAAGAATATTGTTGGAACAGACGTGTAATATTTTGAAGGTCTTCTTCTGAAAGTTCACCCATATCTCTATATAAATTCCCCATTCCGACTTTTTCATATTTTGTTTTTGCTAATTTATTATATGGCATAAGATGTACTGGTCCATTATAGTTTATTTTATTCAAGAAGGACGCTATACTTTTGATAGCATCTTCATCTGTATTTACACCTGGAATTATTGGTATACGAGGAATAATTCTTTCACTCCCAATTTTTGAATGTATTGTCGTGAAATTGGCTAAAATTTTATCATTCGGTACACCAGTGTATTCTTTATGAATTAAAGAATCAATATGTTTAATATCAAATAAAAACAAATCGACAAATTTAGTTAATTCTTCTATTATATCATCGTTAAAATAGCCACATGTTTCTATTGCTGTATGGATCCCTTTTTGTTGCAAAGCTTTAAGTATTTCTAATAGAAAATTTATTTGGAATGTAGGTTCTCCTCCTGAAATTGTCACACCACCTCCCGAATTGTCATAAAAGGGTTTATCTCTAAGTGCAATTTCAACTAATTCTTCAACTAATATTTCTTTTCCAACCATTTCCATAACTTGATTTGGACATACTTCGACACAAGTTCCACAAGTTGTACAAAGTTTTTCATTTCTCATAATTTTATCGTTTTGTAGCTGAAGAGCATTATTAGGACAAGCATTAATGCAACTTTCACATTTTAAACATTTTTCTTCAAAATAAGAAATTTGAAGCGTAAGTTTTTGTGATTCTGGATTTTGACACCAAACACACTTTAAAGGGCATCCTTTCAAAAAGATTAGAGTTCTTATGCCGGGTCCATCATATATCGCATAATTTTGAATATCAAATATTATACCTTTCATTTACACATTTAAACCATATTATGTTCGGTTCTTGAAATTAATTCGTTTTGAATTTCTTTTCCTAAATCAATCGTTAAAAATTACACAATTTGAGTCAATTTCTATAATTAATTAAGAGTATTTATTTTAAGATTTGATTAAAGAAAGTGCTGCTTTCGTTAACTTCTTGATTTCCCCAAATTTACCTTCAGATATTAAGTCTTCTCTTACTATCCAGCTTCCTCCACACGCAATTACATTAGGTAATTCTAAATATTTATTCAAGGTATCATTATTTATCCCTCCAGTAGGCAAAAATCTCATATCTGGATATGGACCTGCTAAGGTTCTAAGCATTTTTGGTCCACCTGAAAGATCTGCTGGAAAGAATTTTACAACTTTTACACCCCTATCAAGGGCCCATTCCACCATTGTAGGAGTATTTACCCCAGGAATAATGGGGATATTTTGCTCTACGCAATAATCTACAACTTTAGGATTGAAACCTGGAGTTACTATGAATTGAGCACCAGCTTCTACAGCTTTCTTGACTTGATCAACTTTTAGAACTGTACCCGCTCCAACAAAAAGATTTGGTAGTTCTTTAGTTAGTTTTTTAATGGATTCAGCAGCTGCTTCAGTTCTAAACGTAACTTCTATAACTGGAAGTCCTGCTTCAATTAAGGCTTTTCCTAATGGAATCGCGTCATTCACATTATTTATAATGGCAACAGGTATGATTTTAAATTCTTTGATTTTTTCAAATACATCCATTTTTAAACACAAACATACAAATTTTCAAGATTAAATTGAATATAGAAATTAATTTTCGTTTTTTTAAATTATCACTTGTTAATTTTATATACAAAATCGACCTCTGGTACAATAATTTGAAGTGCTTTAGAACTTTTTTTCTTTTTTTTTGATGTGGAGGTGGTGGAATTCTTATATTTGGTATTATAATTTGTATTTTAAGTCAAAATTAAAAAATTAAAAAAAAAAAATTAAGTTTTATCTTAAACCCATTTCCGCTAACTTTCTCTTATTTTCAGCAACTATATCTGGTGTAAGCTTATAGTATTTCCAGAACAAGATTAATGTAATCAGAACAATAATCGCAGGTACTATCGCTGTGTGAATCCTAATTCCAAATAGGGCTAACCCATCCTGCACTGCTTGACCAGGTACATAGCCAGTAAACACATGGCTTAATGCTATTGTTATTGCGATGAATGCTTGACCAAATTTAATGAAAAATGATTGAAAGCCATAATATATTGATTGTTGACTTTTTCCAGTTCTAACTGCAATATCGTCAAGTACATCTCCCATTGTTGGAGGATCAACATACCAATGACCCCCTATACCCATACCAAAAAAGAATAAAAATATTGACCAGCTTATTACATCTGACGCAAAAATTAAAGGTAAGAATGTAACAAATAACAAAATACCTGCTGCTATACTTATTTTTCTATTATCATTAACTTTATGTGCAATACTAGTCCATATTGGTGTTGAAATGAGTGCTCCAAGGAGCATTGCTCCTAATAAGAAAATAATCGCCTCGTCTTCCATTAGTAATAGATTAAATGAGACATATAATGCCGATGTTTGAATCATTACCCCTCCTACTTGGTATCCAAAGAAAAATATGACTTTCATCATGAATGTCCTATCTTTAAAAACCCTAACAGTTGATTTAATAAAAGGTTCTAATTCAATAATTTGGTTAGTATCTTTTCTTTGTTGATATAAGCTTCTAACTTTTTTATCTTCATAAACTCCAGGAATAATAAATAAGAACAAGATGGAACCGAAAATTACACTAAAAATCGCTGCGTTTACATAAGTTTGAGCAACATATTTCTTTATGAAAAATGAGGGTACTATGAAAGCAAGAACAAGACCTAGAATTCCCAGTATCGTTCCATACCCTTGAACACTCCTCCTTTCTTTCAATCCACGAAATTTATCAGGATACACTGAAATCACATTTACATCATATAACGTTAATACTGTATCATAAAGAATGAGCGTTCCTAAAAACCACCAGAAGATCAACCATTGATTCCCTATAGGGTCTGCATGCCAAGCCGCTGGTACTAGAAAGATAAGTAAGTATGTAATTAACCAAGGAATTGCGCCAATCATCATCCAAGGAAATCGTTTATACCCTTTTTTCTCCCAAGGCATATGAATTTTTTCCATTAACCAACCAATAAAGGGATCATTTACAGCGTTCCATATAGAGTAAAGCGTAAATGCTAAGGCAGCTAAGGTTACGGGTAATTTTATTACGTTTTCATAAAAAAAGAATACATAAAATCCAAAAGCAGCGCTAATCCATTGTCCGAAAAGCTCTCTTGACCCATATGAAGCCATTATGCGTTTTTTATAAGAAACTTCTTCACTTTTTTCTTCTAACATTTCCAAAAACTCTTTTTATTTCATATCCCCTTCTCAAAAACTTATAAAATTACATTTTAATGAGAAGTTTTTGTTTTTTTAAAAATAAATATTTTTTATATTAAATATCTTTTGAACCTAAAGATTTATAATTGTTTTCCTAAAGTTATGAATTAATAATATCTTACAAAATTAAAAGAATGTATTTAATTAATGATATTCGATAATTACTGTAGGAAGTTTCTTTATTGCTGTTTTTTTCTGATCCCATAACTCTTGGGCCTTTTTTACCCAAGTATCAAATTCATTTATATTTTCTGGATAGATTTCATAGTGTTTCTTTAGTTTTTCAGCAAGTCCGTTTGCTTGTAATAATCTCTTCATATGTTGAAACGATAATTTTCTACGAATTAAACCCCCTATAATCTTTATTAAGAATTTCAACATCTCTCCTAACGTCATCTCTTCCTCATACTCTTTGTTTGGTTCAGGTATATCATCTCGTTCACCAGTTTGATAAATTAACCCTTTTTTTAAGAAATAATTCCATTCTTTTTCATTAAAATTTAATACCCCAGATAATTGCGTAAAAAGTCCAGCGAATTTGGCGCCTTGATCTCTGAAGTATTTAACATTTATTCCCCAGAGGTTTTCTATACTCATTTCCGTTTTAGTTTTTAGACATTCTTCAATAACATCAGATGCAATCATACATAATACCCAAGTTGCTGTTACACCATGACCAGAGAAAGGGTAAGTTATTGATGCTGCATCTCCGATGCATAAAAATCTATCCGCAACTAAAGAATATGGTGGCCTTCTATAGGGAGTACTTCCTTGTTCCTTTTTAATTATTTCATAAGGAGGTAGATCTGCTCTTTTAAGAAAATCTTCACGCGCTAACCGGGCATTATCAAAAGATCCGGGTTGACCAACCCCTAATATTGCTCCTTCTGGATCATAAGATGGACCAAACCATAATAACCACCAATTATAACCCGTGTCTGCTGTTGGGTGAGGCTCTTCTGGTTTTTTCCACTTGATATATTGTAAGAGGACATACATAACATCATTAGGTCCTAATTTGAATATTTCTAGGCCATAATCTTCTGGTAAGGAGGTTCTTATAACTGCAGCTTTACCAGAAGCATCTATAACAAGTTCTGCTCGATATTCTATGTTCTTTCCTCCTTTTTCAGCAACTAAACCTACTAATTGATTGTTCTCAATAATTAGATTTTTAAATTCACATGTAAATTCTAATTTAACACCGTCAGATTCTAATACGGTATACATTCGATTTAAAAATGGTGTCAAACGTACAATAGTTTGTAAAGCTCTAATTTTTAATTCTTTTTTGAAATCTGGAGTAACCACTGTCGAAACATCTCTAATTTCAATGCAATCTGGTGCTCCTAATTGAAATGGTGGAATACCTGCCTTTTCAACTCTATCTGATTCAAAATGAATCACATCTAATCTTTTCCCTACTTCTTCTCTCTTATCCTTTTCAATAATAACTACTGAAAAGCCTTTTTTAACAAGGAGCCATCCTAAATAGGTACCCGCAGTTCCCGCACCTACAATAAGAATGTCACATTTTTCAATCATATCTTATTTCTACTCATCAATGTATTTAAACATTATAATTCTCAACAATATAATCTATTGTTTATGAAGAGATATTTTAAATTAATGATTTCAAATACAAAAACTATTTTACTTCTTAATATTATTGATAGATAGTTTTAGTATAACTCTTATATCAAATTTGATTTAACAGGTGGATTATTTTTAAAATAATCGTTTTTGCTCCGCATCCTGATGATGAAAGTTATGGAGCTGGGGGATCAATTATGAAGTGGCTTGAAGAAGGCCATGATGTTCATATTATTTGGTTTACTGATGGTAGAGCCGGATATCGAAAGTCAAGAGAAGAGAATACTCTAGAAGATTGTGAGGAAACTAGAATTACAGAAGGTGAACTTGCAAGAATTAGATTAGCCGAAGCAGATGCTGCTGGTGAGTTCTTAGGTGTAAAAAAAGAAAATAGACATTTTCTGAAATTTTATGATTCTGAATTAAATAAAAATATTGGTAAGGCTATCGAGCAGATTAGAGATATTGTAAGGGATGCTGGTAGATTTGTGATTCCAAGTAATAACAATAAACACCATGATCATCAAGCTACTCATGATATTGCAGTTAGAATTGCTGAAGAACTCAATTTAAAGGACCTTGAATTCTATGTTTACACCCTTTATAATCCATTAAAAGCTCAAGGAGACCACATTATCAAAATCAAATTAGGAGATTTAAGATTTAAAGTGTATGAAGCATTAAAAATACATAAATCCCAATTTTATACTAAGGATATGGGATGGCAAACTGATGCTATGAGAGAAGTACGTAGACAAAGATTTGGAGTTTTTCATTTGAAAGATAAAGGAAAATTTTATAATTTTTAATATAAATAATTACTTTAGTGATTTTTTTTATTCCTATGATTGACCAAGAAAAATTATTTGATGCAGCTCTCATAATCAAAAATTCCAATTATATTGTAGTATTTTCTGGAGCAGGTATTTCTACAGAATCCGGAATTGATGACTTTCGTAGCCCAGGAGGTTTATGGGAAAGGTATGATCCCGCTATTTATGCTAGTTATCAATACTTTTTGGAAGATCCTTCTTTATTCTGGAAAATGCATAAGGAAGTTGAAGATTTAGTCGGTACAGCAGATCCTAATCAAGCACATATAGCTATTGCTGAATTAGAAAAAATGGGAAAAGTAAAAGCAGTTATTACTCAAAATATCGATATGTTGCATCAAAAAGCAGGAAGTGGAAAATATGGAGCAAATATTTATCAATTGCATGGAGAGTATGGAAATCTTCATTGTGTAAAATGTAATAAAGAATTTAACTTTGATGAAATCAATACTAAAGACGTAGATTATCCTGTATGTGAGTGCTCTGGATATATTAAACCGAAAGTAGTGTTGTTTGGTGAATCCCTCCCTCATGGTGTTTTAGAAGGTGCAATGAATGAATGTACCAATGCAGATTGTCTAATCGTTGTAGGAAGTTCTCTATTAGTGTCACCGGCTAATTTTATGCCATCAATAGCCAAGCAATATGGTGCTCAGCTTATTTTCATAAATCGAGAAAACACAATTATGGATAATCTCGCGGATGTATTTCTAAAAGGAATCGCTGGTGAAATATTTACTGAATTACTTAAAATAATAAATCCTTAAAATGAGATTTGAGATTTAAAAGAAATTTATGAATTCATTCAGACTTTTTTATTTCTCTATATTCTTTAGTAATCAAAAATCTAATAATTTCAGTTATATTTTTAATTCCATGATAATCTTTGATAACTTCTAATTTGTCAAATACTTCTTTTTCAATAGAAATATGGAATTCATGTTTTTCATTTTCCATTAGTTGTTTTTTAAACGATTTTATATAATAATTTTACTATTTTTTGGATTTTCTATGGATCTTTTTGGATAAAAAATGGATAATTTTATATATAAGTAAATATCTATAAGAACTGGAGAAAGGAATAATCACACGTATTCTTAGATTGATGCCATAACTTACATGATTGTATAATTTAGGAGTTCCATTAGGTTACTCGTTTCAGTGTATTTTTCTAAAGATATTAAAATTTTCTAATAAAAAATTTAATCAGAAAATGATAGAAATATTACTAGCAATATTAGTTCTAATGGGTGGAATAGCTCTTATTATTTACTCTAGTATGAAGGCTGTAAAACATTCTGCTATTCTTGCTGCTGTATTAGGGGTCTCACCTTTAATAATTGGAGTATCCTTAGTTTCTATAGGAACGGATATTTCAGAAATCTTTAATTCACTTATATCTGTCTCATTAGGGCATGGAGATATTGATGTTGGTGATTCTGTAGGTTCAGATTTGACACAACTTACTTTAATTTTTGGAATTTTACCATTAGTTTCTGGGATGTTCTATATTCATAGAAAGGATATAATTATTTTGGGAGCATGTGAAATTTTATCCTTAGTATTAATCTTTACAATTGTTGAGAAAGGTTATATTACCAGATTAAACGCCATTTTGATGGTTGGATGTTTAGGAATTTATATTTGGTTAATTTACAATACTAATAAGGATAGTATTCTACAAAGAGTAGAAATGATTGAGAAAATAGAAACACCCAAAAGTAAAAAGTTACACCTCTTAATAGCAGCAATAGGATTTGTTGGTGTAACTATAGCGTCTTTTATGATTGTAGAATCAGTTATATTTATTTCAAGTTACCTAAAAATTCATGAATACATCGTAAGTTTCTTTATAGTTGCGGTAGGCACCTCGCTTCCAGAATTGGCAGTTGATATCAATGCATTAAGATTGGGGCACCACCAAATCGCCATTGGAGATATCGTAGGTTCATGTATTGTAGACTCAACTCTTTCTATTGGTATTGGACACGTTGTTTTTAATCAAAATCCTAATTATATAACAGCTTCACTTGCTGTTCCTTCTGTTTTGTATACTTTAATCGCAAGTTTCATCGTCTTTATAACAATTGCTACAAGAAGGAAATTAGATAAAAAGGCAGGAATTCTGTTTATATCACTGTATTTTACGTCTTACATATTTCTGTTTACATTTTGGATATGAATTTAAATTAAGTAATCAGAAATAAGTTTTCTCATGGTTTTTTATTTAATTTACTTAATAATATTGATGCGTCTTTCATGGTTAATGCTAAACCCTCCATTAAATTTACGAATTTGTTAGACAAATAAATTTTTCCTTCAAATATATTACTTTTACTAATTTCTATGATTTCTTCTATATTTAAGATATTCTTTTTATCAATTTCAATCCCTAATGTATCAATGTAAATACTCGTTAATTCTTCCAAAGGTACTTCACTGGTTATTTTTGAATAAACCCAAAATTTTGGTGGTGCTTTCTGTTTAACTTTCCGTTTTTGGGCGTCCTCTATTTTTTTCATTCTTATTTGCTCTTTCTTTTTTACTTCTATAGGATCCTCATACTCCATAACATATTTTTTAAAAACATTTAGATAGGATTCTGCATTAGTGATACTAACAACAGAGGGAAAAAGAATAACAAGAGTTAGAGTGGAATTTTCCACTTTTAGAAATTCGGATATTATTTTCTGATTATTTTCCAATTCAATAATCATTTTTTTTAGTTTGAATTCACGATTTACTTTTTGAAGTTCAAACTGTTCTATCATATTAAGAAATATCTCATCAGGTAAGGAAAAATATAAGACGTTTCCTTTTTGATTAAATAACGTACCCCCCAGAATTACTCCATCTTCCTCATGCTTCTTTAAATTATTAATAATTTTTTTAATAACTAAAGAAACAGCATAAGTGACAATATCATCAATAATTTTACTACCTGTTTCATAAATTTCTAGATTTTTTAGTTCAAGGTCAGCGTTTTGATAACCTCTGACACTGAACCATCTATCTACATACGCTTGAAAGCCATGTGGACATATATAATTTGAAGGGACCGAAATAGTTAAAAGAGTTTTAGAATTTTCCACCACTTTTTTAGGCACTTTCACTAGTTTTTTCTTATGACATACAGGACAAATTAATTCTATTCCTTTTATATCCTCTTTATAAATCTCGTCTTTTTTTAACAAAATACATCGATTTTATTTATTCATTAAGGTAAATAATTTTCAAAATTTTCTATTTTTTCTATATTAAAAATTTTGGGGGTTTAATAAATAATAATAATAATTATTTTGGTAAATAAAATTTACATAATACGCATTGATTTGCTCTTAATCTCCTCTCAGGACCAAGAATTATTAATCTTTCTTTCATGTCCCCTCCGCATTTAGGACAACTTTTCGAAAAATTTTCCTTTATTGAATTTAAAACTTTTTGTATTCCCTTTTCTAAATTAAGTAATTCTTTAGCATTTTGAATTATATTCTTTGCAGAGACCATACCAATACCTTTAATCCAAGCTAATTCCTCCGCCTTAGATTGGGCGATTTCCTCAATGCTTTTAACTCCCGCATTCATTAGCCTCTCAGCCGCCGTTGGACCAATGCCACGAACCCTTACTAATTCTTCAATCATTTATGAAGCACAATTTCACGATTTAAGAAAAAAATTATTTTTAAAATAATTCTATTTTTCAAGCTTTTTTTAAATCTATTTATATATAATAATGTTAATTAGTCAAAATAAAATTTAAGTTGAAAAAGCTAAAATAAAAATAAATAAAAAAATTAGGTGTTTTATCTCTCTAATTGCCGTCCAACACCGATATACATTAAATAACCCCCGATGAGCGCTAAGATTACACCGATTGGACCGATTAAAATCCTTACTGTTGCATCGTTTAAGAAATTTGAAAAGAATATCGTGTACATAAAAATCATTAACGCAATAACACCGTATATGAAGAATTTCCATTTCTTTTTTAATTGTTCATCTTCAAATTTCTTATAAACTTGAAAGGATAAGTACAATAAAGGTATAATTGTGAATATAGTTACACCTAAGAATACATAGAGAAAGAAAGGTAGATGCCATACCGGTGACCAATTTGTAGTCGCATTAAGTTCAACCCCCCATCCTGGGCCAGCTAACACGAAAAAGATCATACAAAACATATAAATTCCATACCCAATAAATATGATATATTGTTTTGTTGGAGTGATTATTTTTTCTGATTTCAGTAAAATCAAGTTAAAGACGATGAAAAATATTGGAGCGTAAAAAGCGCCAAAGTTTGTAAAATAATTTAAAAGAACTACAACTTGTTCATTCGCAATAGGTCCATAGATAAAATTAAAAATTGTTCCTACTACCACAGATAAATAAAACCCGGCGAAAATTAAATTTAATCTTTTTCTATCTCGTTTTAGAATTCGGTATGCTAAATAAGCAAACCAAGCAAAAACGAGTCCTTGTGCTCCGTAAATGGTTATTATACGCATGGGATTTTCCAAAGGTAATTGATACAATGCCATAAAAACTCACTTTAATGTATTTATGTTGTTTTGTTATTAAATTTGTTATAGTAATTATTTAATGTTTTATATTTATTATTATTGCTTTTTTCTTCCTAAAAAAATATTTATTTAATATTTATATTTGGACTAGAACAAGATAATTAAATTTTATTCAAGTTGGCGACCTACACCATAATATATCAAGTATAATGCAATAAGAGTAGGTAATGAAATTAATGACCAAATAACTCTAAATGTATCGTGATTCAATGTGTTAGAAATTGATGTTCCATAATAGAGAAAAAAGTAAGCAGATATACCAATTAAGAAATATTTCCATTTTTTTTTTAAATACTCACTTTCGAACTTGATATAAATCTTAATTGCATAATAAATAGTCGGAAAAATTATAATTACAGTATAGACTATAAAAGAGTAGAGGAGAAAAGACCAGCTCCAATTTGGTTTCCAATTTGTACTTGAATTTATTATAATTCCATCAGGAACAAATAAAAGACCTAAGATCAATAAACCAAAAATTATAAGCATTAAAAGCTGTAATTTAAAATTATTCTGTTTAGCTGGTTTTATGAGAATTAGGACAAAAATAAGAATAAAAACCAGTGAAAAACAAAAGAGAAAATAGGTCATGAAATGCATAATAAAAACGATAGTTGGATCAAAAATATTCGCATATATCATATTTAAGACCCCACCAATCGTGACAGAAAGGTAAAAACTACTTAAGTAAAGATTAATAGCTTTTTTCCCCCTTTTTAGTACTAAATATGCCATATACAGAAAAAACAAAGCAAATAATCCTTGTACTACATAAATTTGAATGATTCTAGCTGGATCCATTACTTAAATATCCCCTTGTTATAATAAAAATAAAATATCTATGTTTTTACTATCTTAATTTTAACCTATAGTGATATAAATAATTTTTATCTATTTTAAATAAATACAAAGTAAAAAAGATAATAATTATAATCCTATCGATATGCTATTTTTCGCGCCACTCTTGTCCACATCTTCCGCACCGATATTTTCGGCCATATACCCTGGGGTAATCGCTTATGATATTAGTTTTATCTGTTGATTCATGAATCATATTTTTATTTTCTTCCCCGCAACTTGGGCATTTTCTGCGCGTGGCTTCATCCCTTTCAATTGTTAATAACCCATTTGATTCTTCTCCCATTATTTAACTCCATCCTTATAATTCTAATCTAATGGTATTTTTAATAATTATACTTAAAATTGTATCTTATTGTTTTTATAACTTTTCGATTTTATATCATTTATATTATTTTTATAAGAATTTTAAGTAAATTATCTGATTAACTCAGAAGCTTTTTTCCATATTCTCTTGCGTGTTCGAATAATTCTGGACTTGAATATTGAAACATTATCTTAAAATCATCAAGAATAGTATTGTAAATCTCATTTATATCACTATTTTTGTTGGCTATTTCAAAACAATAGATCAATTTCAGGTCTTTTGTGATTTTTTCTAATTGATATCTACTGATTTTAAAATTTTTAGAGCGAGATCTGTTAAATATAGTTTCATGGTCCATCCCAACTAAGATAGATAATCCTTGAAACGAAAATGTTTCACTAAATTCTTTTAATAAATCTTTAGTAATAGCTTTAAGTGAAGCAGGTTCATATAAATTTAGTGTTATAATTATTACATCAAGTTTTTGTATTTTTTCGAAATCATATATTAAATCTTCAAGTTTTTCTGCTATATATATGCCTATTTTAATTGGTATTTCTTCGAAGACAATCAAAAATTCATATTTATCAACAGAAATATAAGATTCTAATGCAGATATCTTAAGGCTGTCAATAAAAATCTCCTCAATAAATTCTTTCTTACCAATGATTCCAATTCGCAAGCTATAGCTAATTTTCTTCAAGAAGTCTCTTTTCCAAAAATAATTATTATTGTTCTTAATTTTCTATTATTAATTTATTTTAATAAATCATTTTAGTAGAATATTTTTGTTTAAGTGATAACTAAAATCTAACAATATTTTGATTTTGATGTTGGGGTTATATCTTGAACTAATTTTAATGGTTATTATTTGGAGTTTTTCTTTTGTTGTTGTAGATATTGCTGTAGAATTTATTCCACCTTTATCACTCGCATTTTATCGATTTTTTATTGCTTCATTTTCATTTTTGGTCCTTGATCTTTATTTTAAATTCACTAAAAGAAAAGAAAAAAACTCACAAAATATAATGTCAGAGAATTATAGATTCACAAAGAATGATTGGATGCTAATGATACTTGCAAGTTTTACGGGAATATCTATATTTTTCCTTGCTCAATATTCTGCAATTGAAAGTATTGGCCCCTCACTTCCCGCTTTATTTGTTTGCTTAATAACCCCCGTAATTATTACAATATTAGCTTTGATTTTTTTCAAAGAAAAATTGAATATTTCCAAGATAATAGGATTTTTAATTGCAACTATTGGAGGTTTTTTATTGGTAACTGGAGGGAATATCAACATTTTTAACCCTACTTCTCTTAACTTCTTAGGATATTTATTTGCATTAATGACTCCCTTATTATGGGCAATATATTCTACGGCAACAAAGAAAATCTCAAAATCCAGTTCAAGCATCATTATGAATAAATATATTGCTTATATTGGCACATTTGAACTATTTATTTTTGTGCTACTTAATGGTGAATTTATTATTTTCCTTAAAAATTTTCTAAATGTTTCCTTATTCTTCTCAGCTTTATATTTAGGACTTGCCTGTTATGTTTTAGGCTATTATATTTGGCAAAATTCTCAAAAAATTTTAAAATCATCAAAAGTTGCTTCATTTTTATATATTGAACCATTTCTTACATTACTTTTTTCAATCTTACTTCAAAGGAGTGAATCAATTGTTTTATGGAATATTATAGGGGGAATTATAGTTTTAATTGCGGTTCTTATTATAAATTATAAATAAAAAAAAAGTGTTAGATTAATTTATTCTAATTTAAGTAAACGTTTCATCCAACGTGGTAGTATAAATCCAATATAATAAAATGTACTAGAAAGCATCATTAATGTTCTAAAAATTATCAATGTTGTTGTTGATAATGGAATAAATCCATCACCAATTGCCCCTATTGCAAATAAATTGAATGATAAAAGTAGAAATCTCCCCTTCCATACTATTGATGGGTTGTCTTTTTCTTTTAATGAAGCTATTGCAAAATCATTACCAGTTATTGTACTAATGAGTAGAGAGAAAGCAAGGAACCCCAAAGCTAATCCCTTATAATCAATATCAATGACACTTTCTTTAATCCCAATTAAATCTACTACTGGAGCTCCTGTAGCAAAGAATAGAAAGTAAAATATATAAATATAAAATACAATTGCGAAACAAAAAACAATCCATGTTACAACAGCTTTATATTTTTCGTGTAAAGCGGGCATATAAATTTGAAGCCATGATAATAAAGCAATAGGAACTGTTACAGTTCCTATTAAAACGTAGAACGGATAGGCAATTTCCTGGCCAGTAATTATCCAGTATATATATCCTAACCCACTGGGATACCAGGGAGACATTGTAAAAATAATTGCCAAAAAGAAATAAAATAAGATTTTTTCTTTCGTTTTAATATATTTATAGAGAGTAATTCCACC
>Ga0307378_10003413_pt1 | contig 23351 bp, 15 predicted proteins | sample UN1MG_FD_202238 | JGI IMG/M metagenome (GOLD analysis project Ga0307378, IMG submission 202238) | Soil microbial communities from Risofladan, Vaasa, Finland - UN-1 | ecosystem: Environmental > Terrestrial > Soil > Coastal area > Acid sulfate soil | place: Finland: Risofladan, Vaasa | collected...
GCCGCTGTTAACAATCGTAGTCTCAACGTGATGCTCTCCCGCGAGAAAATCAGGATCTGCATAACCTACCTCAGAACCGTTTGTCGGGATGCCCCATCCATCTTTCCATGTATCAAATATCCTGTTGGAATCATCGTTGTAGTCTTCAAAATCGTCTATCCCGATATGGTCGGTTACCGAGAAGCTCCAAATACTACCTTTGCTGATAGTACCTTCGGTATTATACTCATCGATACGCCAGTAGTAAGGCCCACCGCCCCATTCAACTCCTTCGGTTGGTGTATAGCTGGCAGCGCTCTGTCGGTCTCGATATATCCCGGTTGTATCAGTTGAATCGGCATCGATAACAGCGCCCTGGTCAGTACCGAAATAAACATCATGCTGTGATGCCTTATCCCCCGGCGACCAGCTCAGGGGTGTTGCATTTTTGATGCTCGGCGTTGAGCCGTTAGCGGGGCTCGGGTTCCAGGCAAGTAACTGGTCGCCTCTCATGGCCAGCTCAATCTCTTCGACTGTCAGTGCCTTGTCGTAAATACGAAAATCGTCTATCTCTCCGGAGATCGGAGATCCGCTGCCCCTGCTTCCGTTGAAGCTGGTTGCTTCGGAGTTAGCACCTATGAAGCCGTAGCGTGTATTTCCGCTTCCATAAGTGGGTCCTCCGATAGCCGATGGCTCAGGATTACCATCGATGTAAATAGTGAGCATTCCGTTGTCGAACACTCCACAGACATGGTGCCACAGTCCGTCGTCCACGCGGTTGACACTGCCGTGGTTAATCTGTCCTGAACTTGTCATCACATCCCAACCGACCTGACCGGGCCCGCCGCCGTCGCCGTTGATCTCCAGGCGCCAGTATTCGTTGCGGTCAAACGAAGCAATGTACTGGGTAGCCGAGCTGTTCGTGCGAATCCAGGCGCAGACAGTCACCTCTGTGTTGCCCGTGCTGTTGTAGCTAAGATTCTGAATCGCCACATAGCCGCCACTGCTAAAGTCAAGCGCAGCATTACCAAGCAATCCGGGAATGACCCACGTTGGACCGAAGAGTGTCCCGTGATTGCCATGGGCGGACCAGTCAAGGGCAGTGGTGCCCATACCTTCGTCAAATTTCCACCAGGCGGCAAGATTGGGGTCAGACATAAGTATATCCGGTCTTGTTTGAAAGCTCCAAATATCTCCTTTAATAGTGTTAATACCATCGAATTCATCGACACGCCAATAGTAAAGCGTGTCCGCTGCAAGCGTTCCCGGAGTATAGGTTGTAACTGTATGGGGCAGTCCTACAACACCATCGTTCACGTCGTTAAAATTGTCGCCGAAGTACACATGGTGAAGCTTAGCACCCATACCTGCTGTCCAGCTAAGTATCGCATTCGGATCCACAAACCCGGTGCCATCATTGGGGACGGGGTCATAGGCCTTCCTGGGCGGAATTGTGAAGCTCCACACATCACCTTTCCATGGACTTTCGGGATCGGCGTCATTGACCTCATCAACTCGCCAATAGTAAGTTGTACCGGGAACAAGGCCATCAGGATAAGCAAATCCCGAGAAGCCGGCAACAAGATACGGCGAGGTCTGGTTTCCCTGGAACGTATCACCGAGGCCGTCGTTCACATCGTCAAAATTATCACCCAAATACACATCGTGCGAGACCGCAAAAGATCCCGGTGTCCAACTAATGTTTATCCATGTATTCAGATGGATAGCGCCGTCAACCGGGCTGGGATTATGGGCCTTTGGGTATCCACCAACCAGTTCGCTTATCTCGCCCGCCGACAAAGCATTGTCATATATTCTCACATCATCGATTAGGCCGCCATAATAATCGCCCGTGGCTGTCCCGCCGAACGAATCCTGGCCGGCGCGGGCCCCGAGTCCGGCTGTATTACTATGTTCCGTTGACGAAGTGAAGCCGCCCGTGGCCGAATCTTGTTCTGCCCCGTGCATATACAATTTCAGCAGGCCATTGTCAAACGTGACCCCGACATGTGTCCATTCAGTACTGTTGAAGCTGGTCGAAGCTGTTACTTGTGTACTGGCGTCTCTTATTGCAGTTTCAAGATTATCGTTATTGATGCGAATGCAAAGACCCCTTGTAGTGCCGCCCTCGTCGTACAGCACCTGTGTACCGGATGTGTTGTTTGCCTTTAGCCACAATGTGACTGTTTGGGTGCTGAATTCCACCAGCAGAGGTCCGGTCGGCGTTTGAGAAAGGTAGTCATCCACTCCATCCAGACTCAGCGAATGACTGCCCTCTTTGGCTACTGTGGAGAACGAAGCACCGCCGTTCAAGGTCCAGTTTAGACTTCCCACCGAATCTGTTAAATCATTGTTGAACTTCCATTGTGCTACCAGATCCGCCGAGACGTTGCTAACCAGGGCCAGCACAAAAACAACAGAGATTGGATAAATCAATTTCCTGCACATAATCAACCTCCTTAAAAGATTTAGATTTCAAAAATAATCATGCCTTGGCTACTTCCGAAGACATGAAAGACTTCTGAATCAACTAAAACGTGCGCAATACCTGCACGCCAAAATCTCAAAAATCCTTAGAAAATCACCCAATTACCCGTGCCTAACTCGGTTTATATACTCGTAGAAGCTTTCCACCTTTATTTATACCAAATTTACCCCCTCCATATCAAGAAAAATTTCCGGATTATCCACCAATAAACCAAGCTGGCGTTTCTTATGTTCCGGATATGTAGGGGGTAACGCAGATTGCAAGGTGGTTTTAGCGTTTTTCAAGAGCAGAGAAAGATTTGAGGTATTCCACTTATTAAAATCAGTTTACACAACCAGATGAACAAAGATTTTTATTATCCCGGCCAGCCGGTACGACTGAGCCATTTATTCATTTCGAGTTCAAGTTGCCGATAGACAGAAACATATTTTGAATTACCGATGAGATTGTTTGTTTCTTCGGGATCTTTGTTCAGATCGTATAAATATTCCTCATTATTCTCATAACGAATCAATTTCCATCCTTGTCCACGCACCATAAACGAACCGCTGGTTCCCGGCATTACTTCACGAAGGCCTTTTCGGTGCCCTCTTATACGTTCTGAGAAAGTGTATTGTCTTGACAGAGACAGATTCTTTTGACCTGTTAGGAATGGGACCAGACTCTGACCCTGAACATGTTCCGGGACCGGTTGCCCGGCAAATTCCAGCAAAGTCGGCATAAAATCTGTCGAATCCACAGCTATCTCGCTAATCTGGGGCTTGAGCCCATCCGGATAACGCATCAATAGCGGAACACGGACGATTTCCTCGTAAAAAGAACTTGTCGACTTCCATACCATACCATGCCCGCCCACCATATCACCGTGGTCAGCTGTAAAAATGATTATCGTATCTTTTGTTTTGCCAGTCTCATCGAGGGCTCGCAAAATCTTACCTACCTGGTCATCGATAAGTTTGACCATTGCATAATAGATTCTCAGAAATTCCCGTAAACCAGGCTCCCCAAGTTCCCTGACAATCTCTCTGGACCAATCTTTCTCAAAGCGTTTTTCGCGCACATTACGGTTATCAGGCAGCTTGATTTTTTCCGGATTAAAAGCTTCGTAATATGGAGAAGGCACTACATTCGGATCATGCGGCCAGATAAATGAGCAGGTCACCATAAAGGGATCTTTGCTATCCTCGAGCACCCTTAGCCTTTGGCATGTCTGCTCTGCTACCTGCACGTCGAAACAGCTATCCAAGGGTAACTTAAGCCTGCCCATCTTTACGATAAATTCGGCAAACCTCTTGTTCTTCCAGCGATCACCAACAGAATCGACCTGCTTTTGGAAAGCATCGGAAATATCAACTGGAAGCGCCCAGGCATACCAGTCCATCCATTTAGTTTTATCCGTCCGACGAACTTCTGAAAACACTTTTGCCATCTTCTCTTTATACTCAATGGCTGAACGGAACATATCCGGGTAGTAAGGCAGCTTCTCTCCTTCAAGATGCCATTTGCCATAATGATGGGTAATATATCCTGCATTATTCAGGAGTTTTTCCGTTGTAACATCTGCTATTCGTATGCCTTGTTGTCCTTTTGGATTGGCATTTAGTACAATTCCGTGTTTGTGCGGATACATTCCTGTGATGATAGAGGCGCGTGTGGGCGAACAGAATGGCGTTGTGCATGTGGCCTGGGTAAAACGGACACCTTCTTTGGCTATTCGGTCAATGTTGGGAGTGTGTACCGGTCCCCCATAGCAGCTTAATGTGTTGGCGGTAAGCTGGTCACACATAATAAATAGAATGTTAGGGCGTTTTTGTCTCTTTTCCCCCGCTCTTGCTCTCGGTGTGTTTAATTGAAAAAAACCTCCGCCTAATGTTGCAGTTGCAAGACCGGCTGATTTTAAAAACTCTCTTCTGGTTTGATATTGCATAGCTATTGGTTTCTCCTCATATTTATAATCACTATCCGATTTTGTTCCTTACAAGCATAAGTAACCATAAACAATAAGCAATTATCAAATAAACTGCCCGGATATGCAATGAGTGTTTTTAAGGACGTCAGATTCATTTATCTTGTTTTTTTCCAAATTGTCCTGTTTTCATAATTTGAGGTATCGTAAATTGCGTATGCAAGGTGAGTCTTGTATACTGTAGAATATTAGGCCCAGCGGTTACAAGGCAGTTACTTTCGCGAAACAGTATTATTTTATATGAACAAAAGTTCAACTCAAAGGTAAATCTCAGAGAAGAAAAGGTATTGCATATGTTAAACAGGCGTGATTTCATCAAAACGGCCTCTGTCACCATGGCGACAGCACTGCTGCCGAGTCGTATTTGGAGCGAGGTGAGCTTCCCGATAGCGAATACATCGGTAAAAATCACAAAAATCGAGATTGTCAAATACCAGGGGCCGGTGAAAACCGCCGCACATCTTGAGATCACGAGCAACGACGGTGTCGTGGGCCGGTTCGGCCCTTTGGGTTGGGGGATACCTGAACAGTTCCAGAAGATTTTTGCACGGCTTCGAGAACTCATAGTCGGCAAAAACCCGCTGAATCGCAATCTGGAGTTTACGTTCTTCTGGGACGCCCTTTACCCTGCTAATCCGCTGACACTTTACGCTGACGGCATTGATCCCCTGACCGGGCAGAATATCCGGGGCACGATTCGAGGGAACAAGCGTCGGCATTCGGAAACAGGCGTAGTGATTATGACGCTGAGCGCCATAGATAACGCCCTCTGGGACCTGCGGGGAAAATTGCTCAACAAGCCGGTTCACCGTTTGATTGGAAAAGCCAACCGCCAGTCTATCCCCGTTTACACCCGGGTTGGTGAAGGTAAAAAATTAGAGGAGGCCCTCAAGGAGTCACGCTATCTCTACGACCGCGGCCATAAACACCAGAAATGGTATTTCGTGTATGGTCCCTCGGACGGCCGGAAGGGACTGCATGCAAATCTTGAACTGGTCAGGGTTATTCGAGAAGAATTAGGCCCTGATGCGGTTCTGATGTTCGACAATCATAGTATGAGGTACGAGATTGGAGGAAACTGGGTGGTTTCGCTGGCAAGGCAGATGTTGCCCTACAAACCCTTCTGGCTGGAGGAGCCGACAGCACCCGATGATACTGAAGGTTACGCAAGAATTAAGGGCGAGACGGGAATCACTCTGGCTGGCGGTGAGCATCATTACACGCGCTGGCAGATAAAGCCGCTTCTCGAACGAAAGTGTCTGGACTGGGTGCAATCCGACCCCGATTGGTGTGGCGGCATATCCGAGTGGCTTCGTATCTGCGCGATGGTTAGCGAGTATCAAGGTGTTCATGTCGTACCACATTCCGACCACATCCTTACGAATTGTCAGTGCGTTGCTTCTCAACCTGAGTCGTTATGTCCCATGCTTGAGTACAACAAAGAACAAACTAACAGCAAACTGAGCTTTCGGACAAAAAGCCTTCAGCCCGAAGCAGAGATATTGACTATACCGGATGAATCAGGTCTGGGCCCGGATATTGATTTTACAAAATGTAAGCGATTGTGAAATTCACCGCTGCCGATCAATGTTTTGTGTCACCATCAACCAGATATTGAACGATTGTTGGCGAGTCGCAATGCTTATATATCTCGTTCTTTCTATACGTCATATTGCCAGGTGTTTGTATTTTCTGGTCAAGCCAGGTTACTCAAGGGACTGAATCGTCGGGTGTACTCTGCATTTTCCGCAACCTGGTCACTATAGCGGTCATAAATACCAACGATCACCGCATCATTGGGTTTGATAGATTGAAATGTATCATGGAAAGCCTTCTCAACCCATTCCTTGCGATTTGACAGGCGGCCGGCAGCCAGAATCTTAAAAGCCAGGCAAGGTCTCTCGGTCTGCCGCATTACTTTGAACATCCTCGGTGGGTCTTTCGACAAATATACTTCCCCTACAGGGATTGGCGCCTGACCCAAAAGCTTTTCAAGTTCTTCAGCGCTGCGATGGCGCTCATAGACACAGGTCATAAAGAAATCTACATCCCAGCCTTTATCTTCAACAGCATCCACCACATCCGGCATGTGAGTTGACACGCCCACCATAAGGCCGGCATCACGAACGCGTTTTAGGTAGTCATGAATCTCATCGAGCCGGCCGGCCTTAAACAAGCGGTCTGTATTTTCACCATGATGGGCAATCCCTAATGTGCCCGCTTTGGCCAATTTTTCAATATCATCGGGCTTAGAGCCGAGGGACAGATAGTGCATCTTGCCGCCTTCATCAACAAAACGCCGGTACAATTTATAGTTTCCACTACCAGCCTGCCAGCAGTTAATTCCGGCTTCCTGGCATCGGCGAAGGGTCTTGAGGATTTGTTCTGATGTGTAGTAGCTCCGCATCTCATAGTCAACAAATACGGAAAGATGCGAGCCGCCGTTGAAGGGATTGGTCCCGCAAATTAACCGGGAAAGCGAATGCTTCCCGAACTTTATCCGAGGAATTCTGGTTTCGTCGGCCTGGACAGAGTTTGCCGAGATCGCTTGTTCCGCAACCATTGCAGCAACCGGCAAGGTTCCAAGCCTTTTCAGAAATTCACGACGAGATGTTTGGTCATGTTTTATTGGATTGTTTTCACCTGCTGTATAGTCTTGATGTAACATAGACATATTACCCCTTTGTAAATATCAAAAAACATTTATTTGTAGTAAAGTCTGCACTATGAGACTTTCCTAAGAACAATTCTATAACACATTTTAGAAAAGTATTGTGAACTAAAATTTCCCGAGTCAATTCTTACGACATGCATTTCCAACGCCGTCTAAATCAGAATCTGTCTAAAAAGAATTATACTTCTCGTGTCAGTTATCCAAATCGTCATTTATGCCGTCACTATCAGAATCGATGCAACCCACTGTTTCCCACTGCCATGCCCGCATCCCGCCCACCATTTCAGAAACAAGGGAAAAACCTTTCGAATCCAAAAACATGGCAGCCTGACTACTTCGATTGCCGCTTCGACAGACAAGTAAAATATGATTGTCCGGCCTAAGTTCTTCAAATCTTGCCTTAAATACACCTGAAGTCCAGGGATAATTCAAGGCCCCACGGATATGACCGCCCGCGCTACAATACTCATCCGCTTCCCTAACGTCGACCACAACAACTCCATCATTCAAATCGATGATGGCTTTGGCCTGCTCAGGTGAAACATTTCTATGGGCCAGTCCAGATGAATTTACCGTAAAACATCCTGTACACTGAACAAGAAGGACAATAAGAAATCTGTTCATAATCGTTCTCTCAAAAAGAATTTTATGGAAGATAATCTTCGGCTACGGCGGGCTCTCCTGAAACTCCTGGATGTCCCCGGGAGTCACCTCACGAACCCACTGCTGGTGTAGTTGTTCCAGTCGTTTGACAATTTCAGGCTGCCGGGAAGCGTGGTTTTTGAGTTCCGGCTGTTCATCAGCCAGGTTTGCTAAGTGAATCTTGTCGAGCTTCGGCCGGTTTATACCACGATTGCCATTGTAGATAAGCTTCCAATCACCCTCGCGAACCATCCAATTTTCCTGCCACTGCCAATGCATTACAGAGTATTGGCTGGGAGTACTTTCATCCCGGATGAGCGGCAAGATGCTGTGTCCGTCGAACCTGACACCATCGGGTTTAGGGATTCCGCAAAGTTCAAGAACAGTAGGGTACCAGTCCATTGCCGTAATGGCCTGGTCGCGGACAGTGTTTTTTGGCAGCTTCCTGGGGTAGCTCAAAATCGCGGGCACGCGAATGCCCCCTTCGAGAAAGCTCCCCTTGGCCCCAATCCACTTTCCAGTGTTGCCACCACCGCTGTTTGCACCGTAGTTATGCCCGCGAGGATAACCGCTCAAGTGACCATCTACTGAAATCTGGTAATCCTCCTCTGAATGTCCATTGTCGCTCATAAAGACTATGACCGTGTCTTCCAGAAGATTTAATACCTCGAGTTGCGTTAAAATGCGCCTAATATAATCATCGGCAGTTGATATCATTGCAGCATAAGATCGTCGAGGCTCAGGCAGGTTATCGTATCGTTCGCGATAACGAGCCAGCGGCTGCTCGGGATAGTGCGGGATGTTAAGCGCGAAGTACAGCAGAAACGGGACATCCTGGTTCCGTTCGATGAAAGCGAGTGCTCGATCGGTGACCAAGTCGGGAAAGTAATCACCGCGATGGAATACCTCTTTTGTGCCTTCGAAGAGGTCGTGAAAGCCGGTGCGATGTAGCTGGTAGTGGACGTAGTTATCGATAAATCCATCGCGGTTGCCGAAGAACTCGTCGAAACCCTGCTTCGTCGGGCCGTGATCCGGATGTGCGCCCAAATGCCACTTGCCAAAGATTCCCGTGCGGTATCCAGCAGCACGGAGAGCCTCCGCGAGAGTGACCTCGTTCTGAAACATGTTACGGCCTATGGGCCCGTACATTTGTCCCTGCATCCACGAGTTGACATTCGATCGCTGTGGATACCGGCCCGTCATGATCATCGCCCGAGCCGGACAGCAAACTGTGTGTGCATAAGCCTGTGTGAACCGGATGCCATTAGCCGCCAATTGGTCGATCGCCGGTGTGTAAAGGTCTTTAGAGCCGAAGCAGTGAGCGTCAAGTGTACCCTGGTCATCAGTCAGGATAACAACGACATTAGGTTGTTTCGACTGCTTGTCAGCACGATTCGAATAAGCAACATTTGCAGCAAAGGCCCCGGCGCATATGCCTTTCAGGAAAGTACGTCGATTGACTGTAATTGTGTTAACGGCTTCATAATCCATCGTATTTCTCCAAAACACTTTTGATATTGATCCGGAAAACCAACATCGATCATTAGTCTGCCACACCTTTATAGAAACGTAGGCGAGGCATACCCTCGAAGCACATGAGTACCCGGCCCTAAAGGGCCTTTATAGCCTGTCTTATTCATAGTTTTCCAACGGGTCGAACGTTCTTGCCGATTTTTTTGCCGTCCCCGAGGTCCTCTCGGACTTTTTGTGCCAGAGCCTGGAGCTTGGCGACGATTGCCGGATTTTCGGAGGCAACATTAGTGGTTTCGCTCACATCAGCATTAAGATCGAAGAGGCTCAGTTCAATCCGGGATTTGTCACGTGTCCCGGGTTGACCGCCCTTTCCGGGCGGATTCGGATAACCGTAGGTATGCGGGAAAACAAGTTTCCATTTGCCCATGCGAATAGCCTGGAGGTCTCGTCCGGCGTAATAGTAAAAGACGTCATGAGGACTTTTCGCGCCGGGTTGGCCGAACATGAGCGGTCGAATATCCTTACCGTCGATGATTCGGTCCTGCGGCACATCGGCGCCGATCAGGGCTGCAAGTGTGGGTAGAATGTCTAAAGTAGCAGCAAGTTCGGTACAGTTCCGGCCTGCTGGTATTTTACCAGGCCAGCGCATAATGCACGGGACACGGAAGCCCCCCTCGAAGCTTGTACCCTTGCCCTCTCTGAAGGGTTCGGCTGAACCGGCATGTTCGCCATAGAGCAGCCAGGGACCGTTGTCGGAGGTGAAGACTACGAGGGTTTGTTCATCAATTCCATGCTCCTTCAAGGCGTCGAGTATCTTTCCCACGCCCCAGTCTATCTCGGAAACTACATCTCCGAAGATTCCACGCTCGGTCTTGCCCTTGTACTTTTCGGAAACGTAGAGTGGGACATGCGGCATGGCGTTTGCGAGATATATCAAGAAGGGGCGGTGTTTGTTGTTCTCTATGAATTTGACGGTGCGCTCGGCATACCAGGTGGTAAGGTGTACCTGGTCTTTCGGCTTTACTGCCGGATTCAGGACCTTCTCGCCTTCCATCAGGGGCAGATCCGGGAAACGATAGAGTTTGTTTTGCTCGGGGTGATAAGGCCACATATCGTTGGAGTAGGGAAGGCCGAACCATTCGTCAAAGCCCTGACGGATGGGAAGGAATTTGGGCATGTGTCCGAGGTGCCATTTGCCGTACATCGCAGTGGCGTAGTCCTTTTGCTTTGCGATGTCGGCGAGAGTGACTTCTTCGGGATTTAGTCCGGTATCCGAGCGAGGAGAGAAATTGCCGGGCACGCCGACCCTGACCGGATAGCACCCGGTCATCAGAGCTGCCCGAGATGGCGAGCAGACCGAACGGGCTACGTGAAAGTCAGTGAATATCGTGCCTTCTCGGGCCATGCGGTCCAGATTGGGAGTCTCGTAGCCTTTAGCACCAAATGGGCCAATATCGGCGTAGCCCATGTCATCGCAGAATATTATAATGACATTGGGCAGGCGATCAGAGGATTTGGCTGCTGCCGGACGGGACACTTCCGGCAAAATGGTCCATGCGGCTGCGGCACTTATTGCCTTGCAGAATTGTCTTCTGGATAAATCCATCATAGTCTCCTTTATAACTTCTCGAGTATTAGCTTTTACTCTGATTTAGAATGACATTATTCATTCCTGTAACTGCTCTTGCCTTTTATGTTCTACAATATCAGAATTTCTGCGTCAATATCCGCCCAAGCATGACAAAACACTGCATCTTTAGACCTTCGGCGTTTCATTCAACCAATCCGCGAGACCGCCGTCGGTACGGGCAGGTTCCATCCCTTGCGGTACTCGCGCCGGATGAGTTCGTCAGCCTCGGGGGCATTTGTCGCCTTCAACTTTTTCGCATCCCACTCGATCTTCTTTCCGAGACGCACGGCCAGGTTGCCCAGAAGCACCATTTCGGTGAGCAGGCCGGAGTAATCGAAACTGGACAGCGCTTTGGGTCCACCTTTGCAAGCCTCCATCCACTCAACATCTTCGTTGGGCACGCGGCGGACGGTCTCTGGAACATCAGCGAACTTCTCTTGCCGGTCACCGGAGACAGCAATCCAGTCGGCCCCGCTTCGCCTGAATAACATCATTCCATCGTCACCGACAAGAATCATGTCCCAGCGTCTCGGGTCATCAATGGCAGGGGGTGCTTTTTTCTTCCTACGACCTCCGTCATCGGCAACCAGCTTGCTCGTGCCGTTCAAATTGGCCTGCCCGGTAGCCTTTTTGAGCAGGTCGTACGGAGCGTTCTGCTTACCGTCCTTGCTGCCGTCATACCAGACATATTTCACAGCGGGCGACTCGACAGCGGCCTTCGGACCAGCAGCACTACCGAGCTTGCCGCCTCCAACCGTCTGACGCGAGGCAAACCGATAAGTGATGGTCGACCAGTAAGGACCGGTTTCCATGGTCCGCCCGCCGGATTCGGCTTCTACGGACAGCGGCGAGCCCAGATCGAGTGCCCAATAAGGCATATCCATTATATGACAAGCCATGTCACCAAGCGCGCCGGTACCATAGTCCCACCAGCCCCGCCACTTGAATGGTACATAGCATGCGTTGTACTTGCGCATAGGCGCCGGGCCAAGCCAGAGGTCCCAATCCAAATCAGCCGGTTTGGACTGATCGGCGAGGCGGCTACGCTCTTCCAGGGCCTTTTGCCCCTGCGGCCAGATCGGACGATTAGTCCAGGCGTGTACCTCACGCACCGGGCCGATGATGCCCGCACGCACCAGCTCTACGGCGCGACGGATCGGCTCTCCGGCGTGTGCCTGATTGCCCATCTGCGTCTGCACCTTGTAATACCTGGCCGCTTGCGCCATCAGGCGGGCCTCGTAGATCGAATGCGTCAGTGGTTTCTGGCAGTATACATGCTTGCCCAAAGACATGGCCATCAGAGAAGCAATCGCATGCGTGTGGTCAGGCGTACTTACCGTGACGGCATCGATGCCTTTCTCCTTTTCGAGCATAATACGGAAGTCACTGTAACGCTTTGCGTCCGGGAAGCTCTCGAACGTCTTGCCGGCCCGATTTCCATCAACGTCACAGAGAGCCACGAATTTGCCGCCCGCCTGGCTCAAGTCTTTAACTTCACCGGCGCCCTTGCCGCCGACACCGATTCCTGCCAAATAGAAGCGATCATTGGCGCCCCAGACAGACTTGGGGATATACGTAAACGCAAAAGAGGATGCAGCGGCGGATAAAAACTTGCGTCGACTGATTCGTTGATTAAACATCATTCATCCTTTCTATTAATTTTAGTATATCGTCAGCCGCACCCATGAGCACTATCCATCTCTTTTGCCCATAAGATGCACTTTTCCATTTGAGCAACTCGAAGCTTGATTAAATCTTTAAACAATTTCTTATGTTTATAAAAAAGAAGCATTTCTAATATTGCATTCATCATTTGTTCTTCTTTCGCAGGGCCGGCTTTTCGCCTGATGTACTCTCATACCATTTATTCCAAAGAGCGGCCAAATCAGTCGCCTTCTGCGGGTACTCCCGGGCCAGATCATTCAGTTCCACCGGATCGGCCTGCAGGTCATATAGCTCCCATGGCTTTTGGTCCATTCTCACAAGCTTCCATTTTCCCTGCCGTACCGCGCAGCCATGTGCGAATTTCCAGAACAAAGTATCATGCCCCTCACGCTCCTGTCCCCGAAAGATCGGCACCATACTCTTACCATCAGGAGATTCAATCGTTCGAGCCTTGTAAGTCTTGGGATATTCAACACCAGCGGCATCCAGAACCGTCGGCAAGATATCAATAACATGACACACCTGGCGAGTAATTTGTCCACCCTTTGTGATTACTCCCGGCCACTGGACTATTAACGGGACGCAGATCCCGCCTTCATGGTCATACTGTTTGAACATGCGAAATGGTGTGTTGCTTGCATTGGCCCAACCATATCCATAACTCTGCCAGGTATCCTCCGGGCCCGGCATCACATCCGGGCGATTTCCCACCTTGATAGGGCGACCGTCACGTGTCTGATCATTAAGGAAAGCCCCCGTCCGGGAAGGTTGATACTCCACGTAGCACCCGCCATTATCCACAAGTAACATGATAAGCGCGTTATCCAGTCTGTCAGCCTCTTTCAGTGCCGTGAGTATCCGACCAATCCCCTGATCCATACGGGCAATCTGGGCTGCATAAACCTCCATTCGCCTCTGCTGCCATTGCTTATTTTCCTCTTTTTCCCATTCAACAACCATCGGATTTCGCGGTGAAAGACGCGCGTTAGAGTCGACCACGCCAAGCTTCTTCATTCGATCGAATCGTTTTTCGCGAAGCTTGTCCCACCCCATTTCGTAGCGGCCTTCCTGTTTCTTGATATCTTCAGGCAGTGCATGTAAAGGCCAGTGTGCGGCTGTGTATGCTGTGTAAAGAAAGAGCGGAGTTCCTATAGATGTTTCTTTAATGTAGCGTACTGCGTTGTCACTTATGGCGTCCGTATAGTAGAAATCCTTATTGTTTCGCCATTCGTTCTCTGCCGGCTTGCCATCGCGACTCAGCGTCAATGGTGCAAAAAAGCTGCCACATCCTTGCGGTGTGCCGAAGAAATTATCGAAACCTCTCTCGAGCGGCGCTTTCCTGTTGAGTATTGGTTCGCCTACATTATGCCATTTTCCCACCGCGCAGCAGCGGTAATCCGCATTTGAGAGTGCCTCGGCAATTGTAACATTCCTGCCGCTATGGTAACCGCGGGTATAGTATCGGCCTGTCAGTAGGGACACTCGACTGGGAGCACACATGCTTTCGACATGGAACTGGGTAAAGCGAATGCCATTAGCAGCGATTTTATCGATGTTGGGGGTCTGAATCTCACCTCCATAGCAGCTGAAATCAGAGTAGCCTATGTCATCGCCAATAATGATGATTATGTCAGGTCTTTTATGGCCGGCTTCAGCTTTTACCAGCGGCCTCATCATTATAGTGGCTGTGCCTATTCCCATTGCCCTGAGAAAATGTCGTCTGCTGCATTTAGTCACAGTCTAACCTCCCGGCTTGGCCATAATAAAAACTCAGATATTATGTCGTCTCTCACATAAATCATTAAAACAACACTCCAGAATCCTCATATTGGTGATTATAGCAAATCCCCCGAAAGACTCCACCCTTTTCGTGCACCCATTAAATTTCATTTTTCGTACCATCGCCACGATTCCAATAACCTACTGCCTGCAAATGTGATATGATATAGTAAAGCGAAAACGCAGGAGCTTATTAATGATAAACGGAGAATTTCCGTTAGAAGCAGTTACATGGCGGAACGAGTTAAATAAGGAGGCCTAAAATGACTAACCAGAATTTTACCAAAAATGCAGGGAACCAAAATCTCACCCGCCGAGAACTCTTAAGGACAGGTTGTTTAGGGTTGTCCAGCACGGCGATCGGCTTTGGGCCGCAGAGACTGCTGGGCAAAGAAAGCCCAAAGCCAACAACGATGCCGAACATCGTCCCGGGATACATCGGGCCGCAATTCTTCGATAAATCTGAAGAAGAAGCGCTGCTGGATGTATTGGAATCCCGGTCACCCTTCCGCTTTTGGGGGCCGGGCAAACCGACGAAGGCGCTGCGATTTGAACAGCATTTCGGTGAATACATGGGCACGCGTTTTGCGCTTGGTGTGACCTCGGGGACGGCAGCTTTGGATTGTGCGGTGGCCGGTCTCGGTATTGGGCCGGGCGACGAAGTAATAGTTCCGGCTTACACCTGGTGGTCGGACTATACTTGTGTGGTCCACGCGGGGGCATTGCCGGTCTTTGCCGACATTGACCGTACTTTTAATCTCGATCCCAGGGATTTCGAACGAAAGATCACTCCTCACACCAAAGCGGTTATAGCCGTTCACTTGCTCGGGGGGCCCTGTGATATGGACCCGATCATGGAGATTGCACGTCAACACGGAGTGGCGGTCTTGGAGGATTGCGCGCAATGCGTGGGTGGTTCTTACCATGGAAAGAAACTCGGGGCCATTGGTGACGTCGGGATATACAGTTTTCAGGTAAACAAGATGATAACCTCGGGCGAGGGCGGCGCGCTGGTAACGAGCGAACCGGTCATTTACGAGCGAGCGGCCCGATTCCACAATATGGGCACGATAAGCCGGGTCTTTCTTGACCGTATAGGCTCCAGTAGCGTGCAGACTTTCGCCGGAGAGAATTTCAGGATGAGTGAGTTTACGGGAGCCGTGCTCGGGGCGCAATTGTCCAAGCTCGATTCCATGCTCGCTCAATTGCGCGGCAATGCCCAGACAATCTATAATGGCATTCAAAGTCTCACGGGTATAAACCTCCGGCGCCGTCCAGACCCTGAAGGCGACATCGGTTACGGCGTCTATTTTGAAATGAAAGACCAGGCGACACGCGATCGTTGTATCCGGGAGTTAAGGAAGCGAAACATACCAGCATCCACGCTGACGGGCTCGGTTCTGCTACCTATCCAAGAATCCGTGATTAACAAACGAACCCGGCATCCGGATTGGCCGTCGTTTAACAGCCCTGAAGGCAAAAAAATCAAATATGGCCCGGAGAGTTGCCGCCAAACGCTTGATATCTTCGATCGTTTCGTCCAGGTCCGTGTCGGCGCGAAATACACGAAGCGAATCAATGATTATATCATTGACGCCATTCGGCAGGTCTATAACTCTATAGTGTGACCTCAAGCATAAGTTCGTTTTTATGTCGTACTCAAAGTATCCTGAATCAAGCATGCGGGTCTCGACTTCCGGCATCGACTATAATCAGGGAGCTGAAAATTGATACTGTCGTCTCAAGGTTTGTTATAGAACTGTTCTGAAATCTATTCGTTAGCATTATATCAGCCAAATCAGAAACTATATGGTCTATCGACAACATCAGCAAAGATCGGCTATTGGATAGTCTTAATACATAAAAGATTATTGCAGGCGGTCTCGAACTCAGGTATCTTGGTTTAGAGTTCGGACTTGGCAATATTATTAAGGAAATTAAGTAATTTTAAGGAGCGATTATCTATGAATTTGTCCGATTACTTCGAAAATGTGCAAGGTCTTGGCATTTTAGCTACGGCTGATGCAGATGGAACGGTCGATCTTGCCATTTACGTCAAACCATACGTTATTGATGAAACCACAGTCGCGTTTATCATGCGGGAGCGACTGACCCATCAAAACCTTAAATCCAATCCACACGCTGCTTACATGTTCGTTGAGCAGGGCGAAGGATACGCCGGCAAAAGGTTGTATCTGACTAAAATCCGAGAGGAAACCAATACTTCGGTAGTGGAAATGTTCCGAAGAAAACAGCCGGATATTTGTACTCCTTACGATGATTCAAATAAATACCTCGTGCATTTCCAAATAGATGATGTTCGACCGCTCGTGGGCGAAAAAACATAGAAACTAACTTGAGGACTATTCTATGCCTCTATGGGACGCATCATGGTGAGAGCAACAATTCTGTGGGGGCAGAGTAACCGTTCAAGAGTTTTTTGGGATTTTTATGTTGGATTACAAAGAAAAAGGCCATAAGCATATGTTTATAGCCCACTTAATACTAACAAAAACAAAATCCCCATAACTTATAGGGCATTTTTAATGATAACCATTTCAGGCGGAAATATCGCGTTTCCACGCTCTTTGGCCGGCAAGTAAGGCTCACAGATTATGTAAATATAAAAACAGCGGGCCGAGCCAAGGAGTCAAAGGAAAATTCAACTCGGCCCGCATATTAGGGTCCCCCCGGACCCGGTAGTATTATACGATCGGCAACAGAGGCGAGTTCAAAATTAGGAAGATGCGCCACGTCAAAACTCTTACGAAAAGTCGATATTTTCAGCGGGGATTGTCGATTATACGGTATGTAAGGCGTTTTGAATGGAAAGGGGAGAGAATATACGTGGAGTCCGAAATTGCGGTATTGTTTATTATAGCTTTTATCAGACTATATCAGTGCCGGAATGCTGTGTGGAGGGTATTTGCCACTGTATAATCCAGATTTTTTAGCGCAGGAAGGCGGTCAACCTGTCATTAGTGGTATAACCGAATTTGATAGATATTCAGTCTCCGGATAGCCGGGATTTCCAAGAATCGTTTCAGATTTTTTACTTTTTAATTAGCCGCCCATCCAAGCGGTCAGCAACCAATCTCCATTATATGAACGTTGCTTTCCCGGCCTGATCTTCTTTCAAGAATACCAAAATGCCCCTTCTTGCTGCGAGAAACCAGCAAATCCAGTTCATCCCCCTCAAACACTTCGGACAAATAAGTGGCATGCACAAAACTAATGTCCTTTTTGAGCTTGAATGCTTTTCTCAATGCGTCAATTCCCCATCGGACATATTCTGTATTATTCACATGCCCATTTAAATCAATTGAACTGTAGGGCACACGAATTCGCTCAACTTCACTATAAACATCTTGCGGTTCTAATCTTATTAGTTTTTCTGATATTGCTTTCGGTCCTGTTTTTGGCAAGTTGAGATCGAGATGGAATAAATTCTTCGGTCGGCCGCTCTGTTTGCCCAATACCATCCATTGGCTGCCGGCTCTGAACAGCTCACATTCATTTTGATCCTTACCAACAAACTCCCTTGTAGCTATTGAGCGGGTATATCCACTCGGCCATGTCCTGACAGTTACTTCATCATTCCATTTTGGGAACCTATTGATTTCTATCCTGAGATTTGACAGGACCCAATAAACATGTTTTTCATTCAATTTACCAAATCCAAGACCGAGTTGCTCTGCGTGGAGAGCTGCGACTTCTTGTAAGTAATGCATCAGCGAAACTATCTTGATATTTCCATCGACCTGGCACTCAAAGGTTTTTACCGAAAATTTGTCTTCTCTGATCTCCATGGTCTCGGTTAGTCCTCAATATTTCCGTGATAAGATTATCTATTGAATCGACCCTATTATCATCGCCAATCGCCGTTTTTACAAGAGGGTAACATTGGAAACCTGACTGAATGTTTATGATGTGCCCTATGTAGTATGGCTCTTTTTGTTTTTTAAGACCTATGGTTTCTTAGTGCAACTCAATAATTGAAATCACTGCCATAAAGGCTTCTCTGCGAAAAAATCGCTTCGTAAAAACGAAAGCAAATCTTTCTCGTTCGCCTTGACCCAAAGCCGCCTATTTGCAGGACAGAATAAGACGGGCGATGACTAAGGTATTCGGCGAAAATTCTGTGCTCACTTATAGCGCATCCTGTTTTATTGGCGAAAAGGTTTGACAACGTGCACGGGAAGGTGTTATATTGCAGCAACTTAAAAGATTTTGGGAGTGTAGCTCAGTTGGTAGAGCAACGGCCTTTTAAGCCGTAGGTCCTGGGTTCGAGTCCCAGCGCTCTCATTTTTTTTTGGCATTGAGCTCGTAAAGGAGACAGTACAAGGTGAGCGGACTATTCTATAATTTGGGCAGAAAGGTCGGGCCGAAAGTTCGTAAGGCCAGGTGGATGTGGCAATCGATAGCGGGCAGCGAAGCTGATGCCATCAAAGTCGAACACGAAGTCGGCCGGGACCTGGCACGTGAAATCAGGCATCAGTTGGGCTTTGACCAGGAACCAAAGACCGACCAAATGTTGAAACAAATAGGCAATCGCCTGACTGCCTGCGTGGCAAACCAGTCTCGTAAATTCAGTTTTGAAAATGTCAGGGGCACGGAACCTAATGCATTCGCCCTGCCGGGTGGATTCGTCTTTGTAACACGTTCGCTGGTGGAACTTTGCCAATGGAACAAGGACGAAATTGCATTCATCCTCGGACACGAGATGGGTCATGTCATACGAGGTCACGCGATGAACCGAATTATCCGCAATTCGGCCATTGCCGCCGCATCCCGCACAGCTCCGGTTCGGGGCCTGCTTTCCGGGTGGCTGCGAAAGGTAGGAGTGCAATTCCTCGAGAGCGCATATTCCCAGGCCCTGGAGTCCGAAGCTGATAAACTCGGAGTTCGTCTTGCCGCTGCCGCTGGTTATGATCCCCGAGCCTGTGTACAATTACTTCATCGCCTGGCCAAACAGGGCTCGGCGGCCAACCAATCTAATCTCGGCAGTTATTTTTCCTCACACCCACCTTTCGATATCCGTATTCACAATATCAACCTTCTACTGCGCAAGTATCAGCAACGAGTTCAGTCATAGGACTATGGTCGAGCCGCCTTTGTGAATTCAGCAAATCCTCCGGCGTGAGCTGTTCCGCTTCATCCAGTTGGCTGCGAACCTTTTGAATCCACATGAGCATTACTTTTACGACCTCGGGATCAAAATCGTATCCAGATGAGTCCACCAATATTCCTACCGCTTCGACAACAGACCGCGAGTTATGGTATGAGCGATTTCCCGTAAGAGCATCGAACGTATCAGCTACAGCTATTATGCGTGATCCCAGCGGTATGGAAGTATCAGATAAACTGTCCGGATAACCCTGGCCATTCCATTTCTCATGGTGGTATCTAACGATGGCTATCTCGTGCTCCAGAAAGCTCATCTTGTCCAGGATGCGAACGGCTATCAGCGGATGCTGCTCAATAATTTTCCGTTCGCGGGGCGTTAGCCTGCCCGGTTTGGATAGAATTGCATCCGGAACTCCGATCTTTCCAATGTCATGAATCATAGCAGCGCGACGAATAATCTCTAACTGTTTAGGAGCAATTTTCATTGTCTCGGCAATAGCAACGGCATATTGCATTACGTTTTCAGAATGTTTCTTCGCATAAGGGTCTTTCGCTTCGAGGGCCTGTACTAATCCCCAGATGCTCTGAATGAACATCTTCTCTGCCTGCTCCGACAACCCGGCAATACGTCTTTTCAGCTTTTGAATCTTCTCAACTTCGATGTCACCGGGACTTAGAATCCTGGACATAGTTTTGTTCCACAGCTTGACACAGTTTCGTCCGGCACTTTTGGCTTCATAAAGAGCCAAATCGGCCCTGCGAATCACCTCGCTGGAGGAATCGTTTTGGTCGACTAATCTTTGTGCTATCCCGCAGCTGATTGTCATTGAGTAGTTTTCCGCAATCTTTATTTGCTGGACCCTGGCCCGAATCCTTTCCAATAATTTGACAGCATCGCTGGCTTTCGTCTCAGGCATTAGTATGACAAACTCGTCGCCGCCATATCGTGCGAGTACATCCGGATTCCTCTTCTGGCTCTTCATACATTCGGCAAGTTTTTTCAGCGCATCGTCGCCTGTCGAATGGCCCAGGACATCATTGACCGTTTTAAAATTATCGAGGTCTATGATTGCAACGGAGAATGAACATTTGTACCGTTTCGCACGCGCACATTCCGCTTCGAGCTTATCCTCAAGAAGTCGTCTCGAGCCAACTGCCGTCAAGGCATCAGTCAGTGATGTGAGCATTGCCTGCTGATACAGGCTGGCATTTCTAAGATGAGAAGTCAGAATTTCTTTCGTTAATTTGGCTTTATAGGAAGTTAGTTCCCTGTTTTCAGTAGTCGAGCGAGCTAATCCACACATGCACAAATAGCCTGACAATTGTTCCTTAGAGTTATCCTTAATACCAGAGAGCGTCAGCGGAATCAATAAAGACGGCCCTTGCACTCCGGCCTTGCTGCAATCATCCGGAATATCGTCCTGGATGCTCGAAACGCTTCGCCCATGCAGGCAAGTCAGACGTTCTTTGGGACACAAACATTCGTTGTAGCTCAATAGCTCCGGAGGATTGTCGCTTGTTACTCGTCGCCTGTCGTGTGCTTCATGAGGGCTGGAAGATGAATGCCACAGGGACAGTACACATCTGTGGGCCTCAAAAAGTTTAGGAGCCTCTTTGGTTACTGTTTCGGCCGCGTCATTCAGGTCGATGCTTTTAAGGCAGGCAGAAAGCATCGTGACTTCTTCGGCGGCCGCTCGATCTTCAAGAAGTTGTCGTCCCATAAGATCGCGAGCTGAGAGTATTCCTACTACCACACCATTATCAACCACAGGTAAATGACGAATGTGATTGGCCGCCATTATCTGGCGAGCCTGGCTGGTTGGAGTACCGAGAGGACATGTAACAATTTGCGGCGTCATAATCTCGGCTATAGTCCTGCTCTCGAGGTCCATCGAAGAAACAACTACCTGGCTGACAATATCCCGCTCGGTTACGATGCCCGCGAAACTGCCATCCTGCTCGTTTACGATAAGACAGCCTATCTTATTATCGAACATTTTGTTCGCGGCCGCCTTTATGCTGGCATCGACACAGATAGTCACAATCTCTGCAGGTCGTTCAGCAGCTTCATCCTTCGGAAGTCTTTCAGTCGGACTATGGAAAATGTGTTCATCCATTATTCCCATCCTTTGAATCATTCTTCATTTATCGCCTGTTATTCAGGCTGAATACTTTAATGAACCCTCTTCAAAATAAATCTATCGGCTTTAGTCGTACCTTACTTCCGAAATTTTTGTTTTTAAGAGGAAAACAGAGTTCGAAGAAAGGCTGTTATCGGTCTAAAGGCGGTGACTTTGAATGATAAAAATACTTGGGACCGCCATTCGTGACTGTGGGGCTGTTGAAAAAGGTGTTGTTGTTCCTTTATCCGGCTGGTTGTGGCCTGCACTCAGGCACGGATCGGTTACAGCCCTGAATTTTTACAGTCCATTAAAAGGGACAATACAGGCCTTATTATGCGCAAAAGCTACCGAGCCAGGGCGTACCCACGAAACGAACTCCAAAAAATAGGAGGAATAGGAGGAAGTGGCTTGCCGTTCTCACCGCGATCCCTGGAATTATGATATGCTTAGTTTTGGTCGCTTGCGTAAAAGTAAAAGACAATATCGTTATTAGAAAAGCGTAAATCCAATATGTTCCCGCTCACAAAGCCCCTGTCCGAAGGAGGATTAAAACAGAGCAGGGGCTGATGGGCTGAAGCGAAATATTGACAACGTCTATTATAGCCATTATCGCCAACCAGGTCCGGACAATTGTGTTGTTTGAAGAATTTTCCCAGTGGATAATCCGCAGATTTTTCTTGACGTGAAGGTGGATATTTTAGTATAAACAAAGATGGATAGCTTTGTTCCCGTATGTGCCGGTTTTACAGTTAAATTTTTTAAAACTGGAAACTAACGGCTCGTATGGGGCTACAGAAGGAACGAGATAGTCTCAAGTCGTAAAATGTTCTTGGATCAATAAGAATATAGTAAATGTTACGTGTTTTATTGGTCGTTTTATTAACTCTCTTTTATGGAGGAGGACTATTATGTGTAATAAAATTGTTCACCTGGTTTCTTCTATTCTTGTGCTCGTCGTTACAAGCAGTGCATACGCTGATCTGGTGAGCCACTGGACCCTCGATGAAGGTTTTGGCACCATAGTTAATGATTCGAGCGGCAATGGCAATAATGGCACGTTCGTCGGAAACCCCCAGTGGATAGTCGGCATTAAGGGTGGTGCGCTGGAATTTGACGGCACGTCCTACGTTGATTGCGGCAATGACGCCAGCCTGGACATCACCGGACCCTTCTCAGCGGCGCTCTGGATAAAACCAGGCACTGATGGCAGTCTGATGGTTGCGCCATTATGTAAGGCTGAGTCGGCTTTAGGGTGGAACTGGCAGCTCAGGTACGGTTGGAATACCGCCAAACCTACCATCATGGGATGGCAGTTTAATACCGCTGGCGGCAGCACATGGCTTTTTGTTGATCAGGAACTGCCGATAGGTGAATGGTACCATATTGCGGCTGCGCATGATGGCAGCACAGTAAAATGTTATCTAAATGGGGAGGAAACCGATTCAGCTCCAATGTCGAGCTTTGCCAGCACCACTTCCCCCTTAATTATCGGGTCCGATGGATGGAGATATGACTGGATTGGAGGGATCGATGATGTCAGACTTTACGACCATGGCCTCTCATCGCGCGAGATTCTCGCCATCATGCAAGGCACCATGCCGCCGTACGCCTGGGGCCCGGAGCCATCCGATGGAACGATCTGGACCCAGACATGGGCGAATCTCAAGTGGAACCCCGGCCCCTACGCGGTATCACATAATGTCTATTTGGGTGATAACTTCGACGATGTCAATGATGGCGTTGGCAACACTTTCCGACTTAATCAGACGACAACCTCTTTTCTGGCCGGATTTCCCGGATACGCC
>Ga0307378_10003414_pt1 | contig 23349 bp, 23 predicted proteins | sample UN1MG_FD_202238 | JGI IMG/M metagenome (GOLD analysis project Ga0307378, IMG submission 202238) | Soil microbial communities from Risofladan, Vaasa, Finland - UN-1 | ecosystem: Environmental > Terrestrial > Soil > Coastal area > Acid sulfate soil | place: Finland: Risofladan, Vaasa | collected...
CGCCGCGGCGGCGGGCAACCGCGGGTAAAGCCAGGGCCGTACCTGGTTTTGAGCATGGCGCGACTTGACATTTCTTTGACGGCACGAAATAATAGGCGCCTGTGAACTATTTTGACCTCCGGGGGGGGGGGGGGCGGGTCGCTTTAGAATAGGCGTCGGGTGCCATGCGCGCAAAGAAAGCCCTTTCCACATTTTTTCAGGCGATGCTGCCGGTGTCGGCGGTTGGGCTGCTTGTTCTCGCCGGTTGCTCCCGCGATAGCATAAGTGCCGGAGCCCTGGATGCCGCGGGAGAAGAGGTCCTTGCTGCCTACACTCGCAACAACGCCGCGCGCGCCGAAGCAACCGGCCGCCCTCGTTCCTCTCGCTTCGACCGGCTGAGCGAAGAGCGTCCGGCGGCCGATGGCGCCGATTCGGCCCCGGCCGAGGCGGCCCCTGAGGACACGTCCTCCGCCCCAGCCGCTGAGCCGCCGCCGCCGACCGCTCCGCCGGCCGTGCCGCGCGCTTCGCCCTTCCTGCCCGAGGGGTTCCTTGCGCCGCTTACCAAGGGCGAAGACCGCGTGCCCGTCACGCTGGAAGGGTGCCTGAAGCGAGCGCTGGTCAACAATCTAAAGGTCCAGATCGCCCGGTTCGGGCCCCGGATTGCGCGGGCCACGGTCGCCGAGGCCGAGGCGATGTTCGACCCCTCCTGGTTCCTGAACAACGCCCTCGGCCGATTGCGACAGGACTCCGGCACGGCTCTCGCGGGGGCCGCGACGCTCACGAGAAGACAGTGGGACTTCGAGACCGGCGCCGAAGCCCTCCTGCCCACCGGCGCCACCGTCAGCCTGGCGCAGGAGTGGACGTTCCTGGAAAGCAACAGCACCTTCCTGGCGCCCAATCCGCAGTATGCGACCGAGATGTTCCTCGAGGTCACCCAGCCGCTGCTGCGCGGCGCGGGCGTCGAGGTCACCCGGAGCCCGATTGCCGTCGCCCGCCTCGACCATCGCATCAGCCTGGCGGATTTCAAGGTGCGCCTCACGGACACCCTCCTGGAGACGGAAGAGACATACTGGCAACTCGTCGTCGCGCAAGGTTCGGTCCGGGCGCTGACCGAAGCGCTCGGCGCGGCTCGCGAGAACCTTCGGATCGCCCGCCTCCGCTTCGAGCAGGGCAAGGATAGACGCGTCATCGTCAGTCTGGCCGAAAGCGCCGTCACGAGCCGCCAAGCCGACCTGGTTGCAGCGCGGCTCCAACTCGCGCAGACTAGCGACCGCCTGAAACGCCTCATCAACGACCCCGATTTGCCGCTGGAGGACCCCGCCATCCTGACGACGGCCGAGCAGCCCATCGCCGAGCCCATTCCCGTGACCCGCGCCGTGCTCCAGCGGAGCATGCTCGCGGCCATGGAGCACCGCCCGGAGATGGAGCAGTCGGACGCCCGGCTCGATAAACTGGGTCTCCTGGAGCGCGTGGCTCGCAACGAGCGCCTCCCCCGCCTCGACCTGGAAGGGAGGTACGGCATCACCGGCCTGGACTCGAAGACGTTGCGTGCGATGCACGAGCAATTCGGCACCGAGTTCTTCGAGTGGCGTGTGGGTCTGGACTTTGAGGTTCCCATCGGCAACTGGGCTCGCGAGGCCGCCTACCGGCGCGCTCGCCTCGAGCGCGCCCGGGCCCTGGCCGAGCGCGAGGATACTCGCCAGCGGGTCCTCCTCGACGTCAGCGATGCCGTGCGGAACCTCGCCGCCGCCGAAGAATCCATCCAGGCCGCCCGTGCCGCCCGCGAGGCCGCCGAGCAAACCCTCGCCGACCAGCAGGCCAACGTCGGCGCAGGGGCCGCCCTTCAGAAGGACCTCCTCGAAGCCCAGCGCGACCTCGCCGACGCCAAGGTCCACGAAATCCAGGCCCGCGCCGCCTACATGACCGGCCGCGCCGCCCTCGAACACGCCAAGGGGACGCTGCTCGAATACAACGACATGGAAATCATCGGCGAAGGCGAGGAAGACGCCCGGCCCTGAAAAATCATCTCAAAAAAGGTGCCACGGGTCCCGGCGCGCCTCCGCAGGATGCTGCGCAGGGACCCGCCGGCGCGCGGCCAGACAGGGCTGCGAGGCCCCTTGCCGTTACCCGTCAAGGCCGAACATCGGACGGCATCGGACCTGGCGCGCCTGGAAGGACTCGAACCTCCAACCTACGGCTTAGAAGGCCGTTGCTCTATCCGGTTGAGCTACAGGCGCCTGGCTGAACGCCGGTGCTATCGGTCCACCGGCCCTGACGCGCCCACTATATCCCGCCCCCCGCGACCGGTCAAGCAACGCGCTGGGTGGCGTGCCCATTACCTCAGAGCCGTCGCCTCGGGCCAGAAATCGTTGCCACACCCGGTGATCTCGTCGGGCTTAATCGTTGACACCCCGTGGGGGGCCATCTATAATTCACTCTCATGGGTTGACACGGCTTGGGGAGCGGCGGCGGATGCGGCGGCGCGGTCACATTATTCCGGCCCTCGGTCTGGCGGGCATGATGTTCGCGGCCGGGTGCGGGGGCTGGGGGCCGGCGGGTTATGAGGACCGCCGGCTCGCGCTGGAACTGGCCAACGCCCTTCGCGCCGAGGCGTTGAAGTTGCCCGACGAAGAGCCGCGCGAACGCCTCGTCACGGGACTCAGCCAGTTGCGCGAGGTGCTTCTCGGCGGCATGGCACTGAAGCCTGTGGCGTCGAGGGATGCCGGGCCGGCCCTGCCGGCGCCCCCCGGCGGGGTGGGACAAGCCCCGGAATGGGCCGCGATGTTCGCCCCCCACAGCCTGGTCATCGGCTTCTTCACTCAGAGCAAGGATTTCGACGGCGACGGGACGGACGACGGCCTGGAGGTCCGGGTCCAGCCGCTTGACCGGTTCGGCGACCCGACGAAGGCGGTCGGCTCGTACCGGATCGAGGTGTTCGCCTATCGTTACAAGAGCGGCCAGAAACGCGGCGCGCGGCTGGGGCACTGGTTCGTCTCGGTCCTCGACGCCAAAAGCAATCGAAAGTATTACGACCCGATCGACCGCTCCTATGTGTTCCCGCTGCTGTGGGAGCAGCCGATTGAACCCGGCGCGACGGTCATCGTCCAGGCGACCTATTATCCACCCGCCGGGTTCGACGAGAAACTGATTGCCCAGCGGGTCGTCAAGACCGGCGCGGACTGACGACCGCCGGTTTGAGACGGGAAGTTCGAGAGCAGCGAGGGAGGCCGCATCGTGCGCAGGCCGATGATGATGGCTATCGGGATCGGCATCGCCCTGGCGGCGGCCGGGTGCAACGTGACGCGCCAGAACTACGTGGCCGTTTCCCTCGGCATGACGCCCGACGAGGTGAAGCAGATCCTCGGAACGCCGCGATACGAGTTTGCCGACGAATGGGTGTACACGAGGGACGACCCCCGCGACCTGACGAAGGTCAGCGTTTATTTCGACGAGGAAACGACTGTCGGCAAGTGTTGGCAGAACCCGGAGAAACCCTGGGAGAACCACCGCGAGGGCGAGGTTCCCTGAGGGGAGTTCCCGTGTGAAAGGAATGCATATGGTTCGGATGAGGTGGAGTCTGGTCGTGCTGGCCGTCGGATGTCTCGGCGCTGCCGGCTGCTGGTATCAGCGGCCGGACCTCGAGGCGCGGTACGAGGAAATCCTCGTCGGCATGGACAAGTATGACGTTGTGGAGGAACTCGGCGAGCCGACCGCCGTCATCGAGAACGAGATGTTTTACCTCTACGACGATCCCGACGACCCGGTCCGCTTCCGGTTCGTCCTGGATGAGAACGGCGTGGTCATCACGAGATATTTTGAAAGGAAGTCGGACCTGGCAAAGCGCGCCGAAGAGGTGAAAGGCGAATTGCCGCCCGTTGAACTCCTGCCCGGCGATGAGGAAGGGCGACCCTATCCCGGGGCCCCGCTTCCGCGCTTCGAGAAGAAGCCGTGAGTGGCCGCCGGGAGCCCGGCTCGGGCCCACGCGCCGTGTGGGAGAAACCCGGTGCGAAGGCGTCGCTGTGGCGGCGGGCCTGCCGTTCAATCAAAGGGTGTCAACTGTGAGCCGGTGGCTTCGAGCGCTGTGTCGATGTTGTGCGCCCACTCCGGCGGCGCCACGACGTAGAGGTTTTCCTTATTGCGCAGGTGGCTGACCTTCCCCACCTTCAGCCCTTTGGGGTTCCAGATGCCTATCTGTGCCCCCACATAGCGTTTGTAGTCGTTCTCTATGACCCCGACGCTGCCCCGCTCCCTTAGAATGGCCTCCAAACTAGAGCGTGTCAGGTAGCCTTCGTTGTTGAATGAAACAATCAGGACGGGGGCGCGAATATTCCTCGCCACGCCAGACATCGCCTCGTAAAATTTGGGCCGCGAGTTGAATACGCTGCGCCGCGACCGGCAGTCCAGGCGCTTACACGCCACCCCATACACTTCCGGCTTGTCCCACCGGACCAGCGTCTCCCAGACGTGGTAGTTGCCGAGATACGAGTGCTGGTTGTAGGGCGGGTCGATGTAGGCGACGTCGGCCTCTAGCCGCTTCACGGCTTCGAGCGCATCAAGCCGATAGGCGGCGCCTTTCCCGAATCTTGCTCGGGGCAGCACGTCGGGCACGCGCAGTTCCAGGTCGTTGTGGGCGCGCGGCGCCCACGTCTTGAGGTAGGCCATCTGGAGGCCGGTGGTCGAGTCCACTCGATCAGCGGCTTCCATTAGGGAAACAAGCATGACCGCCTCGAGATCCGGCTCGAGCCCCTTTTCGGCTATGGCCTCGCGGATCCGATCGATTCTGGCGCCGTTCTTCGGCTGGAAAAACCGCGACTTTACGCAAAACGTTTCCGTGAAGTAGCCGGGCGAGCCGGGTAGGCGGTTGAACTCGGCAACCAGTTTTCGCGCGCCGTCGATAACGTCTTCACGGTCCGCCTGAACGTAACACCGGGCGAGAGCGTGTGCGTAGGCGTTGTGGTCGTTGGCGAGGACACGATAGCCGGCCCGCTTGAGCGCGTGACCCACGCGGGACGTGCCTGAAAACAGATCAATAACCGTCCGAGCGTCGGGAAAAGAGTGAACCGCCCTGAGGATGACCGGCAGGAGTTTGCGTTTTGAACCGAGGTACTTGATCATGGGGCGCTCTGATAGCGCTTCCCGCCGGGTTCCGGTTCACTGCCAATAAAGCCATTTCCGCGGCGATTGGCCGCGCAATCAAGCAAACAATCGTTCCTATCCGCCCCCTTTGCGCTCAGGTCCGGCCGCGGCGGCGCGGCGGATCGGGACCTCTTTTTCGGCCGACAGGACCTCTTCCGAGAGCGTCGTGAAGCGGGCCCGGAGCATCAGGCGGCCGCTTTCCGGCGGCCGGCCCTCGGGCCGCCAGTCCAGTTTCAGGACGTATCCGTAGAGGCCCGGGCCACTCAGCCACGTCCGGGCCAGTTCCTCGCGGCTCCATTCCCATTGTGCGTAAAGACGCGGTTCCCCTGAGGCCGCCTCAAACGCTTCGAGCACTAGGGCGCCGGCCCGCTTGACGACGTCGCCCTCGGCGTCCAGCGGTTCGAGGATGACCTTCAGGCGTTCGTCGCCCGGCTGGCCGTCGGTATCCAGTCCGCCGGTGTATTTTCCGAATCGGACGGCAACGGCTCGGAAAGGGTCTTCCGGTCCCGATGCATCGGGACCGGGTTCTGTGGCCTCCGTGGCCGATTTGCCCGCCTTGGTCAACTGGGCCAACTGGCGCCTCGCCGCGAAGAGTTCCTCTTCCAGCCGCGCGCTTCTGGCCATGAGCATCTCGGCCCTTTCGGCGGGCGAGAGGGTTTGGCCGCCGCATCCGGCCGCGCCCAACAGGAGAGCGGTCCACCCCAAGACTTGCGCGATGGTTCCTCGCCTCATTCGCGTGCGCCTCCACCGGTTCGGCCCAGAGGGTTGCTGCGCACCCACTCTAGATAGCGCTCGGGTGGCTGTCAACTGCCCGCCGGTCGCCTTGTGGCCTGCGGCGGTCCGTCTTATAATGGCCCGGCCTGCTGTCGGAGGATGCCTTTGTCGCGGCTTGTGATTGGCGCTGTGCCTCACCTGAACGCCTGGCCGCTCGTTTGCGGCCTGGGCGAACAGCCCGGCGTCGAACTGCGCATCGAGGCGGCGGCCGAACTGGGTCCCCTGCTTCGCGGGGGCGAACTGGACGCGGCCCTTTTGTCGGCGATTGAGTATTTTCGCCTGTCGGCGGATCCGGGCGAGCGGGCACGCCGGAGTTTACCCGCCGTGGCGGGCACCCACCCCGAACCGCGCATCCCCACCGGCCGACCGCCCGGCGGGTTCGTCATTGTCCCGGTGGCGGCTATTGCGTCGCGCGGCTCCATCGGGTCGGTCCGCCTGTTCGGATACACCGAGATGGCGCTTGTTCGGTGTGTGCTGCTCGACCCGGCGAGCCGGACGGCCAACGCACTGGCGCGGGTGCTTTTTAGCCAGCGGTTCGGCGTCCATCCACACTTCATTTTGCCCGACCTGGTCGGCCCGGAACCGCACCGCCCGCCGGATGCGGAACTGGTGATCGGGAACCGCGGCTTGGTGGCCGAGCGGCCGGCGGCAAAGTGGGTCCGCGACCTCGGACGCGAATGGCACCGGTGGGTGCACCGGCCATTCGTTTATGCCATGTGGGTGGCGCGGCAGGATGCGCCGCTGGATACGGTGGCGGAATTGCTCGCCACGGCCAGGGACGCCGGCCTGGCCGCAAGGGAGGCCCTGGCCGCTCGGGCCGAGGAGGAACTCGACATCCCGGCCGACGTGGCCCGCCGCCATCTGGTGAGCGAGGTGCACTACCAATTGGGTCCACGAGAGCAGGAGGGGCTGCGAACGTTCTATCGTCTGGCCTCCGAGGCCGGTCTGGCTCCGGAAGGCGTGCGCCTCCGGTTTTCGCCCGCGCTGGGTTCCACATGAGATGATGAGATGACGCGCTCGAGCCAAACGGATCGCCTGTCGCCCGCCGAGGCCCTGCGCCTCCTGGAAGAGGGGGACCTGCTGGAGTTGGCCGAGGCGGCCGACCGTGCCTGCCGCCGCCTTCATCCCGAGCCATACCGCACCTACGCCATCGACCGCAACATCAACTTCACGAACGTCTGCGCCTGCCGGTGCCTTTTCTGCGCCTTCTGGCGAAGCCCCGACGATCCGGAGGCCTACGTTCTGGATGACGGCACGCTGTCGGCCAAGATTGCCGAGGCGGTGGAACTGGGCGCGACCCATATCCTGATGCAGGGCGGTATCCATCCGGGACTCGGGCTGGCGTATTATGAGGACCTGCTTCGGCGGATTCGGCGGCGGTTCAGCGTGTCGCTGCACTGCTTTAGCCCGCCGGAGGTGTGCGCCCTGGCGCGGCGCGAGGGCGTGGCGGTGCGTGGCGTGCTCGAGCGGCTCCGCGCGGCGGGGCTCGACAGTCTGCCCGGCGGCGGGGCGGAAATCCTCGTCGATCGTGTCCGCCGCATCATCAGCCCGCGAAAGTGCTCCGCGCGCGAGTGGCTCGATTGCATGCGCGCCGCCCACGCGCTGGGCATGCCGACGACGGCCACGATGGTGTTCGGCCACGTCGAACGAAAAGCCGAGCGCATCGAGCACCTTCGCAGAGTCCGCGACCTCCAGGATGAGAGTCTGGCCGGAAAATGCCACGGCCGGGCCGGCGGCTTCACGGCGTTCATCGCGTGGCCGTTTCAGGCGCCGAACACGGCGCTGGCGCGCTCGGGCGCGCTGGGGGACGACTGGCGGCCCGTGACCGGCGCCGAATACTTGCGGATGATTGCCGTCGCGAGGCTCTTTTTGGACAACATCCCGAACCTTCAGGTTTCCTGGGTGACGATGGGGCCGAAGATCGGCCAGGCGGCCCTTGCCTTCGGCGCCAACGACCTCGGCTCGACGATGATCGAGGAAAACGTCGTGGCGGCCGCAGGGTGTGTCCACCGGGCGTCGCCGGAAAGCCTGGCGCGGCTGATTCGGGCGGCCGGCTTCCAGCCCCGCCGGCGAGATTGTTACTATGGAATCGCCGGCGTTTAGCCGATAAGAAAGACAGAGGGGAAAATGTAGGTCCGCCGATGCCGGACATTGAGCCGATTATCAAAATCGCGCGGGACGTGCTGGTCGGCCGCTCGCCGCTCGGGCGCGAGGACACCTTTCTACTCGACCATTCGCTGCGGGTGATGCGCGTGGCGGAGCGGCTGTCGAGGGCCAAGGATGTCGCCTCGCAGCGTATCGACCGGTTTGCGCTCATGGTGGCGGCGCTGTTTCATCAGGCGGCGACGGTGCGCCTGGACGAGGAGCGGCGGACCTCTCGCCTTTACGCCGCCGCTACCATGAGCGCCGAGGACATCAAACAGTACAGCGCGGAACTGGCCGGCGACCGCCTTCGCGGGCGACTGCCCGGGCGACAACTCGGACTGGTCCAGGAGATTATCCGCCGCGTCCACGACGCCGCGGCCGACCTTCCCGAAGCGAAGATTCTTTCCGACGCCGACAGCCTCGACGACATCGGCGCCCTGGGCGTGTGGCGGGACCTGCGGCGGGCTTGTCTCGAAGGTCGCGCCATCGACGAAGCCGTCCGCGCCTGGTGGCAGCGCGAGCAGTATGGTTACTGGGAGGCCCGCCTGCGCGACGTGTTCAACCTGGAAACCTCGCGGAAGTTGGCCGAGGCGCGCCTGGCCGGCGCGCGCGCTTTCATGGACCAATTGGCTCACGAGCGCGACGGCGCCGACATTCCCGCCGACCCACGAAGCGCCGCGCCGGAGGAGAAGGCCTCGTGACCGCGCCCCGGCCGGCCATCGTTCTCGGCAGCGGCGCCTGGCACGTCCTGGCCGACCGCTCTCGGATTGAACTCGGCGACGGCGGGGCGGTGAAAACGCCCTTCGGACCGTCGTGTCCCGTCTTCGACGCGCGCCTGCCCGGCGGGAGGGATGTCCTTCTGCTTGCGCGTCACGGCGAGCAGGGCTACGAGGTCGGCGCCTGGGACATCAACTATCGCGCAAACCTCTGGGCTCTGAAGACCAGAGGGGCCGATTGCATCTTTGCGACGAGCGCCTGCGGCGGGATCGACCCCGACATTTCGGTCGGAACCTTCGTTGTGCCACACGACATCCTCGACCGGACGACGGGCCGCGCGAAGACGTTCTTCGGGGGGACCGGCCTGGGTGTTCTTCGGCACGCCGAGCCGTTCTGCCCTGTGCTTCGCCGGGCGCTGGCCGATGGGCTTGCGGCGGCGGCTGTGCCGCACCGCTCAGGCAGCGTGTATGTTTGCACGGACGGCCCGCGTCTGGAAACGCCGGCCGAGGTTCGCCTCTTCGCCTCCTGGGGCGCCTCGCTCGTCGGGATGACGCTGGCGCCGGAGTTCGCCCTGGCAAGGGAACTCGAACTCTGCTATGCGCCGCTTTGCTGGGTGGTGAATCCCGCGGAGGGCATCAAAGACCGTCCCCATCGGCCGGACGTTCTCTTTGAGGGGATGGCGACGGACGAGGAGTTGGCCGAAGGGGACAAGGCGGCCGAGCGGCTGCCGGAGATCCTCGCCGCGGCGCTGGCGCGCATCTCGCCGGACCGCCCCTGCCATTGCCGCCGCGCAATGGAGCGCTACCGAAAGGGGGGACGCATCGGCGACGACTTCCGGACGTGGATCACTCCGCCCTAGAGCCTTTCGGTGCGTCTTGTCCGGTTTCGGGCGCGGCTTCCTGGGATGGGGGTGCTTCCGGAGGTCCCCCCTGCTGCTCCGAAGAGGTCCCTTCGGCGGGGCCGGCTCCGGCCGGCGCGCCGATGCCCTTTTTGGCCCGCACGGCGGCCAGGATGAGACAATAGATGGCCAGGAGGCCGCCGCCGACCAGGCCGATGCCATTGGCAATAAGATAACTCATGTGGCCGGTTTCGCGCGCTTCCCGGCCCGCTTCGCCAAGGAGGTCCGTGCCGCACCAAATCGCGATGGCCACGAGGACAATCGCGAAGATCATCAGCATCCCGGGACCGTGTGGCTCTTTTCTGGGGCGCTGCGTAGCGCTACGGGATTCCGGTTCGCCTACCATGACATGCTCCTTTCGGACTGGCTCTCCGAGACAGGGTGCTGAAGACTTTCCGGCATCTTACCCGATGCGCGCGGCGGCTTCAAGGGTGCGGCGGCTGGGTGCTTGCCGCCACGTCCTCGGGGATTTCGACCGTCTCGCCGACCTTGATACCGTGCACCTCGAACCACCCGGCCGGCACTTCGAGGGCAAAGCAATAGGGTTCACGGCTCCAGACCGACTCGCGGTTGTGCGCCTTCATGTGTTCAATCTGCATAATCGTTCCGTCCGCCCGGATGTATGCAAGGTCCAGATCCACGTAACAGTTTGCCATCCAGAAGGGCGTGTCCGTCTCGCGCGGAAAGACAAAGAGCATCGCTTCGTCGGGGCCGAGGCGCCGGCGGAACATCATGCCCCTTTTGCGTTCGGGTTCCTGGTCCGCCACTTCGACCACGAGCAAGAGGTCGCCCACGCGAATCGTCGCGGTCGGGAGGTGCTGGGGACGACCGTTGGGCTCGGGAGCGGGCGGCGCAGTGTCGCTGCACCGCAGCGCCGCCGCAGCGCCCAGTGCCGCAAGAAGCAAGGCGCCGGACCACCCGAAGGTCTTGAGTCTCGTCGCAGCGCTAATCGGTTGTACGGAAGTTTCTCGGATCATAACCTGCCGCCTTCAACATTTGTTCCAGCGTCGCCATCGGGAGGCCGACGACGTTCGTGAAACTTCCCTCGATGCTTTCGACATACCGGTCGCCGGTTTCCTGGAGGGCATAAGCGCCGGCCTTTCCCAGGGCTTCCCCGCCGCCGCCGTAGGCGTCGATTTCCTCGTCGCTCATTCGGCGCATTCGGACCGTCGTGGCCGCATGGGCCAGCAGCCGCCGTCCCGTCGCCGGCTCCACCAGCGCCAGGCCCGTCAGCACGCGGTGCACGGATCCGGACAGGAGCGCCAGGATGCGCCGGGCATCGTCTTCGTCTCTGGGTTTTCCGATGAGTTGCCCTCCGAGTTCGACGGCGGTGTCGGCGCCCAGGACCAGCCCGCCGGTGAGCCGATGCGTTTCGATGGCGGCCATGGCCTTCAGATAAGCCAGGCTTTCGACGTAGGCGGCCGCCGTCGGAGCGTCGCGGATTGCGTCGTCCTCGATCGTCCCGGCGCCGTCCGATGGGCCTTTTGGCCGGGGCGGTTTGACCTCGAAGCGGTAACCGGCTTGGCGAAGCAACCGGCGACGGCGAGGCGACGCCGACGCCAGGATTAGGCGGGGTCGGCCCAATGCGGAATTTGGAACTCGGACGGTGGAAGACCCGAGTGGTCGGGTGCAATGAACGGCGTCTCGCTCGCGCCCGGAGCCATTGTGGTGTTCTTGTTTCCGCATTCGGCCCTCTGCCTGTCCGTTCTCCGCGGTCCCGGCGCGCCGGGACGGAAGAACGAATAGGATGCCGCCCTGACAGGCCGCACTCCTCTAGGGCCGGCTCACTTCGAGCCACAGGGACTCGCCGTCCCACTGGATCACCAGGCTGGTGCTACAGGCCCGGCATCGAATCTGGGAGCCGGCGGGGGCACCGCAGCGGATTACCAGTTCGGCGGCGCAGATGGGGCAGTGTCGCGCGAAGGTCTGCGGGGTGCGTGCGGCGTCGCCGGGTGCGGCCTCGGCCGGTTCAATCGCTGTTTCGACCTCCTCGCGGGCGGCGCCCTCGGCCACGAGGCGGTCCAGTTCGGGGACCGATTCGCCCGTTCCGAGGATCGTGGCGCCGACCAGCCGCCCCCTTTCAAAGACCAGCCGCCGATACGTGTCCGGCGGGCCTTGAAGTTGCACGGCCTCTCTTCCTTCGCCTTCCGGGAGATGGCCGGCCCCGATGACGGCTATCTCCCGGCCGAACACGTTTGTGCGCATCCGGACGGCTCCGGGCCGTGTCGGCGTGGTCTGATCGAGCATGCCGGCGGCAGCCTGGCCTCCCTGGGTCCAGGCTCGCTGCCAGCAGAACGGCGTCCTGTTGTCGTCCGGTTCCGTAGAAGCGTCTGCGAATCCGGGCACATCGGTCGGTTCGGCGACGTCCCCTGCGGCGAAGACGTCCGGGTCGCTGGTTCTGAGCGAGGAGTCCACGCAGACGCCCCGGCGCAGGTCGATGCCGGAGCCCTTGAGCGCGTCGGTGGCCGGTCGGCGTCGGCTGCCCGTTGCGACCAACTCGGCCCCGAGGAGTTTGCCGTCCGCGGTTTCCACGCCGATGCACGAGCCGCCGGTCCCGATAATGGCCCTGGCATCGGCGTTTCGGCGCAGCGCAATGCCGGCGTCTTCCATCATGGCTTCGACACACTGGGACGCCGCTTCGTCGAGCATCTCGGGCCAGTACCGGTCACCGCTGATCAGTTGCGTGACGCCGACGCCGCGGCCGGCGAGGCTCTCGGCCAATTTCAGCCCGACGAGCCCTGCCTCCAGCACGGCCGCGCGGCGCACCTGGTCCAGGGCGCGCCGGACCGCGACGGCCCCTCGGAGGGTGTCGAATCGCACCACCCCGTCCAGCGCAGCGCCGGGGATATCCAGCGGCACGGCGTCCGTGCCGGTTGCCACGAGTAGCCTGTCATACCGCACGCGCTCGCCCGAGGCGAAGACGACCTCGTGGGCGGCCGGGTCCACGGTAGTGATTCGCGTCATGAGGAACAGGTCGATCCGCTCCCGGCGATAAGTGTTGCGGCTCTGGAAGATGAGTTCCGTCAGGGTGAGGTTGCCTGCGAGAAAGTCACCCAGTTGGCGGCGCAGGTAGAACGGGTACCGCTCCTGGGTGAAGATGCTGATTCGGGCGGCGCTGTCGGCGCGGCGGAGGGCTTTGGCCGCGCGGAACCCCGCCGCCCCGTTGCCGATGATGACAAAGTGCCGGCTCATATGGTTACCCGTTGCCGACGGCGGATTGCGGATTGGCGAACGAGGGCTGAAAGCGCAAGGCGGCCGTTGGTGCGCCCGCCTCGTTCATTCCGCATCTTGCCCTTCGGCTTCCGCCCGTTGTTCGAGGTGCTTCCGGTGATGGCGGCGGTACACGGTGATCAGATAATACATGGTCCCGTAGCCCACCGCGCCGGTGACAATGCCGACGACGATGGAGCCGGTCCAAAGGGGTGCGGCCATGTCGATCATCAGGTGCCACCATTCGCCCACCCACTCGAACCAATCGGACTTGATGCGCATAAGATCGCGTAAGCGATGCTGGAACTCCGTCACGCCCGGCCCGCCGACAATGGCCCAACCAATCCAGTAGTTGAGGGAGTAGAGCGGCGCCATGGTCGCCGGGTTGGTGATCCACGCCATCGGGACGCCCGCGATGCGGTTTGCCCGGAAGGTGGACGTGACGAGGACGATCAGCAGCATCTGGAAGCCGATTGTCGGTGTCATGGCGATGAAGACGCCGATGGCCGCCCCCAGGGCGATCCGGTGGGCCGAGTCGTCCAGATGCAACAGATGGACGAACCAACTGCGCGTTTTCCGCCACCCGGCGCGAAACGGCAAAGCGATGCCTTTCCATTGACTTGAGGTCCGAGACGTCGGATTTAAGGCTTCAAATTTGAGATTTCAGATTCGCCCCGGCCTCCCGCCTGCGGGCCGAAGTCTTAGGCGACTCCGGCGGATGAGCCCCGCCAGGTCTCAATCAGCAGGTCCGCGACCTCGTCGGCGCCGATGTTCGTCATACAGCACCTGTTCATCGTGCCGCCCGCGTAAAGACACTGCCTCCGGTAGCACGGGCTGCATGGCGCCCGCCCCGCCAGGACACGGTGTCCCGTTCCGTGGGGCCCCGTCCGACGTGGGTTCGTCGGCCCGAAGATGGCCACGACGGGCGTGCCCACGGCGGCGGCGACGTGCATTGGCCCCGAGTCGTTCGTCACCATGACGCGCGCTTCGGCGATGATGGCGACAAGTTCTTTTAACGTGGTGCGGCCGGTCAGGTCAATAACCGTTTCGTGGAGGCTGCCTGTCTGGGCGGCGGCTTCGGCGATTTGCCGGGCCGACGCCTTCGCCGCCCGGCTCCCGATCAGGACCGACCGCGCTCCCAGGTCCCGGCTTGCCCGCTCGGCCACGTGGGCGAAGCGGTCGGCCGGCCACTGTTTCGTTTCCCACCGCGCGTGCGCGCCGAGCACAACATAAGGTTTTCGCGTCCCGAGGCCGGCCTCTTCGAGCGTGCGTCGCGCGGCCGCCCGCGCCTCGGCCGACACCGGCAGGTGGTCCGTCGCCTTCGGCATCGCCAGCCCTACGTGCCGGGCCACCGCCAGGTATCGCTCCACGGCATGCATGTCGCCGCGCGGGAGCGACACTTCGGCCGTATAGAAGAGCGGTGCCAGTTCCCTTGCTTCCGCAAAGCCGACCCGGTTCGGCGCCCCGGTTGAGAGGGCGAACAGCCCGCTTCGAAACAGCCCCTGAAGGTCCAGCACCGTTGTGAACCGCCTCTGCCTGAGGCCTTTCAGAAAGGCGGCGAACGCGAGCAGCGTGCTGACGCTTCTGCCGACCCGCCCGAAGCGCCGCCGGTCGAAACGGATGACCTCCTTGAGCCGAGGATGTCCTTCTAGGAGTTCCGCGAACGGCCTCGCCACCAGCCACGACACACGCGCCGCCGGATGCGATTCTTTCAGGGCCGTCAGGACCGGCAGCGCCTGGACGATGTCGCCCATCGAGGACGGCTTGATAATCAGTGTCCGCGAGAAGTTCATGTCCGCGCGGTTCCTCGCTGTTTTTGTCGGAGGATTTCCATTTTTTTGGCGCTTGTGCGCGCGATTCGCCACCACCACCGTCGCAACCGTTCGCCCGGTTCCGTGCAGCCGCGGTGTCGCGACCGTGTTGCAATAGGGGCCAGGCAGCCGGGCGTCGCCAGATACGCCCGAAGGAAGCGGAGGCGATCGGTCGCCCGGGCGACGCCCCATTCGTCCAGGCTGACGCTCAGCCGCGTCAGGTTCTGGACCCGCCGCGACGGCGAAACGCGCCGGTCCCGCACCAGGCCGTCGAGGTCCACCAGGATGGGCTGCGCGGCCGGGCCGTCGGCCGGTGCAATCAGAATGTTCGGGGCCTTCAGGTCCCGGTGGCTGAAGCCCGCTTCGTGCAGTTGCCGGATCATCCTCGCCAGGCGCCGCGCGATCCGCCGCCGGTCAGCCGCCCGGGGACCTCGGCGAAGCCAGTCGGAAAGCGGTTCGCCGCCTTCGACCGGCTCGGTCAGAAGCAGCGTATCCACGAGGCGGCCACCCTGCCTTCGGTCAACGGCCGCAGCCGGGCGTGCCGTCGCAATGCCCCGGATCAGGAGCGCGTGTCCCTTGCGGAAGGCCGCGATGGACCGCGACGTGCGCATTGAACTGCGGTCGCGCGCCAACTTGTGCTGCTTGACAAACAGGCTCCTTCCATCTTCGAGGGTCACGCGCCACACGCCGGCGGTCCGCCCCTGCTTAACCGGTCGTGCCCTGGCCGGGTCTGTGGTCGGGTCGCCCTGGTGGAGCAGTTGCTCGATGCGCGGGGCCCAATCGGCCGTCGCCCAGCCTTCCCATCCGCCCGCCGACAGGCGCCGGAAGTATTTGGACTGGCGACGGGTCCTGCGGTCGCGGCGCCGATAGAACCGGCGCCGGTAGCGGGCGGTCGCCCGCGGGATAACTGGCGCGGCAGGCACGTCGCCGACGAGTTCGCTCAGGCGCCGGAGGCAGCGCAGTCGTTCCGCCGCCGCCGCAATCGGCTCGAAGAAATGTTCGAGCCGCACGAGGTGGCGCAGGACCGCTTCCGCCGGCGCGGGCCGGACGGCCTCGGCCAAGTCCACCAGATACAGGCGCCAGCGTCCCGGCAGCCCGGCGATCAGAATATTGCCTGGATGAAGGTCCGGCAAGTAAAGGTCGGCGTCCGCCAGATGGGCCACCAGGTTGGCCAACCGGTAGGCCAGCGTCTTCGGGTCAATCGTGCCCGCCGCCGGCGGTCGCCGCACCCGAAATGCCGCGACGAGTTCCGGCGGACGGGCACCGGGATACGGCGGGTCGCCCGGGAGGGGTTCGAAGTACCGTTCAAAAAGGTACTCGTCGAGCCGCTCGCCGTCCGGGACCCCTGCCGTCACGAGCCTCTCGTCGGTCCCGCGGCCGAGTGCGACGGGTTCGGGCACGTCGAGCCCGGCGGCCCTGGCGGCCAGGAGCGCTTCCCACTCCCGCCGACCGGGTCCCAGGCCGAAGAGGGCCCGGAGGCGTCGGCCGAGGCCCCGCCACCCGGATGGGCACGCGTAGGCCTTCACATAGTAGGTCCGGCCGGCCACTTCAAAGCGGGAAACCGTCCGGTGCCGGCCGCGCTTGACCACCGTCAGATACGCCGGGCCTTCGCCTGCCATAGGGCTTCTGCCCGTAGGCGGGCGGTCCGGGCCCGCAAGGGGTCCGTCCAAAAAGGGAGGCCAGCCGTCGGCCAGCAGCGGCTCGGCAGCCGCCCGCCGGACCCACCACCGCCGTCCTCCTCGCTCGGAAACAAGAATGTCCGCCATAGGCTTTTCAAGCCGCAGCGCCCGGACCGAACGGTCGGCCTCGGGCGCGCCAAATCATGCTAGTCCGCCCCCAGGGTCCATGCAAGGGAAAAGGGGGCACGACACCTCCCCCAATAAAATTTTGCTATGGAAAACCTGCCGAAAGGGCCGTGTAAGTGCGCTGGTATCGGGGGCTTATGTCGCTTGGGCCTTGCCGGCAGGCGGGCCATGGTCGGCGGACACATCTCAGCCACACCGACTCACTCCACCGTGACGCTCTTGGCCAGATTCCGCGGCTTATCGACCGCGCAGCCGCGAAGGACGGCCACGTGATACGCCAGCAACTGGAGCGGCACGACGTTGATGATGGGCTGGAACGGCCCCGGCACGTCCGGCACGGACAAGACGTGGTCGGCCAGGCGGGCGATGTCCTTGTCGCCCTCGGTGGCAACGACGATGGTCTGCCCGCCGCGGCTCTTGACCTCTTCCATGTTCGAGAGGACCTTCTCGTATTGAAGCCCCCGATTGGCCAGGAAGACGACGGGCATCTGCTCGGTAATCAGGGCGATGGGGCCGTGCTTCATCTCGGCGGCGGGCAACCCCCCGGCGTGGACATAACTTATTTCCTTGAGTTTCAGCGCCCCTTCCAGCGCCACCGGATAGTTGTAGCCCCGACCCAGGTAGAGCCAGTTCGGGCAATCCTTGTACTGTGCCGCCACGTCCTTAATCTGTGCGTCGAGTTCGAACACCTGTCGCACCCGGTCGGGAACCTTCTGGAGGCCCTTGATGATCTCGGCGGCCTGGTAAGGGGCCAAATGGCGCCTGCGGCCGAGGAAGAGCGACATCATCACCAGGGCCACCAACTGGCTGGTGAACGCCTTGGTCGAGGCGACGCCGATTTCGGGGCCGGCGTGCAGATATACTCCCCCGTCGGTTTCGCGGGCAATGGTGCTGCCGACGACGTTGACGATCCCGAGGGTGAGGGCCCCCTTGAGTTTCGCTTCTCTGACGGCGGCAAGGGTGTCGGCGGTCTCGCCGCTCTGGCTGATGGCGATGAGAACCGTCCCTTCATCGACGATGGGGTTGCGGTAACGGAACTCGCTGGCGTATTCGACCTCGGTTGGAATCCGCGCGAGGTCCTCGAACAGGTACTCGCCGACCAGCCCCGCATGCCACGCCGTCCCGCACGCCGTCAGAATCACGCGGCGGGCATGGGTCAGTTGTTTGGCGGCGTCCCGGATGCCCCCTAGGTGGACCTCTCCGGCTTCGGCGTCCAACCGTCCGCGCATCGTGTCGGCGAGACTGTCCGGCTGCTCCATGATCTCCTTGAGCATGAAGTGTGGGTAGCCCTTCTTCTCAATCTGCTCGAGAGACCATTCGACCTGCTGGACCTCCTTGTGGGTGGGGACGGCGTCAATGGTGGCGGTTCGAAGGCCGTCGGGGCGGATCGTCGCCATTTCATTGTCTTCAAGGTAGATAACGTTCGTGGTGTGCTCGATGATGGCGGAGGCATCGCTGGCGACGATGAACTCTTCTTCGCCGACGCCGACGATAAGCGGCGACCCGTTTCGGGCACAGACAAGAACGTGGGGTTCGTCGGCGTGGATGACGGCAATGCCGTAGGCGCCCCGCACTTCCTGGAGCCCCTTCTGGACCGCCCTCTCAAGGTTGCCCTCGTAGTAGCGGGCGAACAGATGCGCGAGCACCTCGGTGTCCGTCTCGCTTCGGAACTCGACGCCTTCCTGCTGGAGCAACTGCTTGAGCGCCGACCAGTTTTCGATGATGCCGTTGTGGACGACGGCAAGTTTCCCCGAGGCGTCGGTGTGGGGATGGGCGTTAACGGCATTCGGCGCACCGTGCGTCGCCCATCGCGTGTGGGCGATGCCGCGCGTGCCGCGCACGTCCCGGCCTTTCATTTTGGCCTCGAGCGCGGCAATCATGCCCTTGGCCTTGGTGACTACCAGACGCCCGTCCGCATCCTGCTGGAGGGCGATGCCGGCCGAGTCGTAGCCGCGGTACTCCAGCCGCTTCAGGCCCTCCATCAGAATCGGATAGGCCTGCTTGTTGCCCAGGTATCCGATGATCCCGCACATCCGCGTGTCCTTTTTTCGGCCCTTGTGACCTTCGTGTGGATTGGCCGCCGACCCCTCGTGGTATCGGCCAACCGGCGCCCCGCCTTGAGCCCCGGCAGGGCCACCGGCGAAGCCGGAAGCCTCGTGTCACCTTTTACAGCATACCGTCCGCCTCGTTGTCAAACAAGAACCCCCCTGCGGAGCGCGGAGTGCGGAATGAACGGCGAACAGCAACGCCATGTTTAGCCGCATCCCGCCTTCGCAGGCCGCAGCCTTCGGCGGAGAGCCCCGCCTTTCGTGCCGGGACCAACAGATGGACGTTCTTTGGAAAAACTCAAACGTCGCAGGTATCGCCCCACAAGGCCCCGCCCTGAATTGACACGAAAATCTTGACGGCGCACTCGCCTTCCCCTCTTGACGCCCCCGCCCCAATGACGATAATAGTGTATGTGGGGATGGTGCGAGTAAACGATGGATACCGAGAAACGCGAAAAACAGGATAAAAAGGCCTTCCTGTTCGGCGTGGGGCTTGATAACGACGACGGCCACATGCGCTATACGCGCGGCTCGAACTTCCACCTGGTCGGCGGCAGCGAGGACACCCACGGCGTGATGCAGGAAAAGGCCGTCAAGTTCAACGAGAAACTCGATGATCGCGGCAAGCGTCTCGAGGACATCTCGCGCACCGAGTTCCGCGATATCGCCCACGAGATCGGCCTCTCGGACAAGAACCTGCCCGACCCCTCTTAGGGCCTGCCTTTCGTCATTCCCGATCTGCGTTCGATGTTGGACGCTCTGTGTTTGATGTGTGCCCCATCCTGTTGCACACGCGGAATCTGAACGGCAAGCGGCACGCCGTCGTGAAGCAAAATCGGTTGACCCCTCGCGCCCGACGTGCTTGAATAGGTTGCTCCCGATCGGCGAGAGCGAACGGCGGCGGAAGGGGGACAGGATGCTCGCTGCAACGGCCGGTGAACTGAGACTCGTTATCCCGGTCTGGGGGAGCGCCCTTCTCGGGCTGCTGGGCCTCGCCTATTTGGTTTTCGGCGGCCGCTGGCCCCGCGTCTTCGACGTCCTGAGCCTGACGGTTATCGGGTGCGGCGTCGGGCTGATGGCGTCTCCGCTTCTGCCGGCGCCTCAATGGCTGGTGATTGTGGCGTCGGGAATCGTAGCGGGCGGCTTGGGTGCGTTTTTCCGAACCGTTCTCCACGCGGTGCTGGCGGCGATTGTGACGGCGGCGGTCCTGGCCCACTTGGCGGCCCTGGCCGTCGGGCCGGACGGCTTCGCCTCGTACCTGTTCTTCGAGAAATACGGCCGGCTGGTGCCGGGGCCGAATCTGAAGTGCGACCCGGTCCTGGCGGCGGGTCTGGTCGGCCTCGTCCTGGGGGCGGCCCTTGCCGTCACGCGATTCAAATTCAGCGAACGGTTCCTGACGAGCGCCCAAGGGGCGGCGCTGCTTCTGGTGGCCGGGGCGGAGGTGGTTTCGCAATACTACGGCCCAGAGCGGTTGTCCCTGGCGGAATCGTACCCCCTAACGCTGGCGGCAGCGTGGGTGTGTCTCGTGGGAGTTGGCTTGGTTGTGCAGGCAGCGTTGGGGCCGCGGCCCGCCTCAGGCGGGTCGCGGGAAGCGCCGGAACCCCTCTCGCCCCGACAGGGCCGCTCGCCGAAAGGATAGACCATGCTTGGCCCGTTGGAACAGCAGTCGGCGCTCGAGGAGGCATACAAGGCCGCCGCCGAGGCCGTCGAAACCTTTCCGGCCCTGCTTGGTCAATTGGAGTGGTGGCAGGCGACGCCCTTGATTCCGGTGGGCCTTGTGAGCCTCCTGTACGGCCTGAAGTTGTTCAAGGGAATGGTGGTGGTGTATGCGGCGATGGCGGGCGTCTTGGTCGGGCGTCTGGCGGCGGCGTGGCTGGAGTTGAATCCGGCGGTCGGCATGATCGGCGGCGCGGTGGTTCTCGGGCTCCTTGCCTGGCCGCTTTTTAAGGTGGCGGTCACCGTTTTCGGCGGGATCGCCGGCGGCCTTCTCGGAGCGATGCTCGTCTTCTGGAAGGAGGAGCCGGTTTACGTGCTCATCGCGGGCGGCATCGGCTTGGTGGTGGGCTGTGTCCTCGCGTTGTTCGTGTTCCGAGCAGTGGTTGTCTTCATGACGTCCCTCATCGGCGCCCTGCTCGTGGTCCTCGGCGTGGTGGGCCTGGTGACGGCCGTCCCAAACGTGCACGATGCGGTCATCTCGGGAATCGAAGCAAGGCGGTATCTTCTTCCGGTTCTGGTGGGCGTGCCGGCCGTCATCGGTGCCATTTACCAATCGCACCGGATGGAGATGGAAGAGAAGAAGCGGGGCAGGAAGAAGTGAGGTCCCCGGGCCCTGTCTGAAACGTCAAATTTCAGATTCCCCTGCGCTCCGCCGTCCTGAAACCGCTTTCAGAGCCAGCGATAGATAACTGCAACGGGGCCACCGCTTTCACGCATATTCCCTGGCGGCCTCGGGGTCCTCGTAGGATCCGATCCAGAGGTCTTTGACGTGGAGTTCCACCTCGGGCGTGGCGCGGTAATCCGAGATGCGCAAGGTGAAGGCGATGCCGCAGGACCCGGCGCGGGAAAGGGCGTCAGCCGCTTCACCCCCGCGCCATGCGACGGCGCGCCGCGCATGTCCGCCTTCGGTGACGCGAAAGGCCAAGTGCGCGCCACGCCGACCGATCTGGCGAGCGTCTTTTACGAGGCGCAGGCGCCTGGCCGCAAAGACCGGCCGGGGATTCCCCGCGCCGAAAGGTCCCAGGCGCTCCAGCGCGCGGGCCGCCTCCAGCGTCAGGTCCGAAAGTTTGACCTCGGCATCGACGGTGACGCGCGGCACCAAGTCCTCCGGCCGGAGGGACGCTCCGGCGTGGGCGAGAAACGCCTCGCGAAACGCCGGGACGTTCGCGGGACTTAGTTGAAGTCCCGCCGCCATCGCGTGGCCGCCGTACCTTTTCAGGTGCTTGCCGCAGGCCGCCATCGCCCCGAACAGGTCGAACCCCGATATGCTGCGTCCGGAGCCCTGGGCATGGTCCTCCGCCACGGCGATGAGGACGGTCGGCCGCCAGTACTTCTCCACGATTCGCGAGGCGACGATGCCGATGACCCCGGCGTGCCAGCCTTCGGAAGCGAGGACAATCGCGGCGTCCCGTTTTTTGTCGAACGTTTCGGCGATGCGGGCCTCGGCCTCCTCGAAGATTTGCTTCTCGGTTTGCTGGCGCTTGCGATTGAGGCGGTCGAGTTTCTGTGCGATGGCGAGTGCGGCTTCGGGGCCGGCTGTGGTCAAGAGTTCGATGGCCTCGCGGGCGCTGCCCATGCGGCCGGCGGCGTTGAGCCGAGGGGCCAGCATGAAGCCGACATGGCCCGCATCGAGACGCTTATCGGCAAGGCCCGAAACCGCCAGCAGCGCGCCGATACCGGGGTGGCGGCTTGAAGCGAGGGCCCGCAGACCGAAACCGGCAAGGGCATGGTTCTCGCCGACCAGGGGGACGACGTCGGCAATGGTTCCGAGCGCCGCCAGGCCGGTCGCGGCGACCAGGAATTCGCGGAAGGCGTCGGTGACGCGGTCGCGGCGGCTGAGGCGCTGGCCGATGGCCCACGCCAGTTTCAGGGCCAGCCCGGCCCCCGACAGGTCCCGGAACGGATAGGGTGAGCCGGGAAGTTTCGGGTTCACGATGACCGTGGCCTGGGGAACTCGGTCGGGGTCCGGCTCGTGGTGGTCGGTGATGATGGTTTCCAGACCGAGCGCGCGGGCGTGGGCAACCTCGGCCGCACTCGTGATGCCGCAGTCCACCGTCACCAGAACGCGGGCGCCTTCGGCGGCGAGCCGCCCGATGGCGTCGCGATTCAGGCCGTAGCCCTCCTCCAGGCGATGCGGGGTATAGATGCGGACGTCGGCGTCGGCCAGGCGGAGCGCCTGCCAGAGGATCGCCGAGGCGGTAATGCCGTCGGCGTCGTAGTCGCCATAGATGACGATAGGCTCGCCGTTTCGGGCGGCGGCGACGAGGCGGTCGGCGGCGGCCAAGATGGCGGGATCCGAGGCGGGTTCGTGAAGTTGCGACAGATCCGGATTCAGGAAGGCCCGCGCCGCCTGCGGAGAGGCGAGGCCGCGGTTCGCCAGAACCCGCGCGACGAGCGGCAGCAGGCCGAGCGCGCGGGCCAATCGGTCGGCTTCGGGCGGAACCGGGCGAATCGTCCACCGTCTAGGCATGACCAAGGCTTCCGCCCACGCGCCGGCGCAGGGCCGCCAGAAAGCGCCGGTTGCCCGCGTGGTTCAGACGGTCCGGATGCACGTGATGAAAGTCGGCGCGGGGGCTGACGGCGCCGCGAAAACCCATCCGCACTAGGGCCTGGGGGAACTCGAAGAAGCCTTCGGCCGTCGGGTCGGTCCGTGTGTTCCAGGCCCACAGGTCCACTTTGTCGAGGATCTCACGCGTCGAGGGACGGACCCGCGCAAGGCCCTTGCCCGACGGACCGGTGCCGACGACCATGATGGCGACGTCGGCCGGCCTGGCCCAGAGATAGGTGTTGCCCTCGACGAGGAGATTGGCGTCCGGGGGCAGAACGGCCAGCAGGGCCTCAAGCCCTGCCTCCAAGCCGCGCGCCTCGGCCACGAGGGCTGTGACGCCCGAAGCGCCGGCGGCGAGGAGCCTCTGGACCTCGGCGTCGTCATCCAGCGCGTCGGGCGCGCTCAGGAGCAGATATCCCTCGTCATGGACTCGGGCGGCGTCCGCCTCGGGGATTTCGTCGGCCATGCGAACCCGCGCGGCACGCCAGCCCCACCGGGGCCGGCCGCCAAGTTCCCTGAGCACCAGTTCGGCGACGGCGGTCTTACCGATTCCCCGCGCGAT
>Ga0307378_10003415_pt1 | contig 23348 bp, 24 predicted proteins | sample UN1MG_FD_202238 | JGI IMG/M metagenome (GOLD analysis project Ga0307378, IMG submission 202238) | Soil microbial communities from Risofladan, Vaasa, Finland - UN-1 | ecosystem: Environmental > Terrestrial > Soil > Coastal area > Acid sulfate soil | place: Finland: Risofladan, Vaasa | collected...
TTTTCAAACCCCAAGCATTCATTTTGCTAAAATGATAAACATTGTAAGATTATATAAAAAATAATTTCACTAAAATTAAAATACAATATTAACCCTGTTGATTATTTGGGAATCCTTTTATTTTTTAATTTCTCATAAATATCAGCAATTATTTTAAAGTTTTTATCTTCGTTAAAAAATTCTAAAAAGCTTTTTTGACAATTTTCCCTCATTTCATAACGATCAGATAGCTTCATATTGTATAACTTTAAAATTACCTTTTCTAATTGTTTTAAATTATTATAAATAAAGCCACTATAACCATCAATAATCGGTTCTGGTAGAGCACTAATATTTTTAACAATTACCGGGGTTCCTAACTTAAGTGATTCAACCATTACCAAACCACAAGTTTCAAATCCAATTGATGGAAAAATTACTGATAAACTATTAAAAATAAGTATATTTTTAAAACTTTCTTCAACGTATCCATAAACTTCTATATTATTTAATTTATTATATTGTAAAAATTTCAAGATATATGCCATTAAGGGACCTTCTCCTAGAATCTTCAATTTAATTTTATTAATTTCTTTAAATAACTTAATTAAAGGTATTATACCCTTTTCTTCAGAAAGTCTGCCAATAAATAAAAAATATTTTTCATTTTTAATAAAATTATCTAAATTTTTTGGTAAAACAATATTTGTACAGTTTAATGGTATTCTTTTAACAATTACTTTTTGTTTATCAAACCCACATTCAAGCAACATATTTTTTACAAATATAGAAGGAACAATAAAATAATCAATTAAATTATTATATATACTAAATTTTCTTAATAAATATATAGTTATTGAAAGGAAAAAATCATAAAACTTCTTAGTATTACAAATTTTAAAAATATTAAAAAATTTAAGTTTTTTACACCTTATACAAACTTTTTTATTTCTTAAGCAAAGTCCATTAGAACAAAAAAACCTATAATTATGTATTGTTTGAATTATGGGGATTTTATTTTTCTTTAGTGCAAAGTAAATTGAAGGTGAAATTAGTGAAAAAATGTTATGAATATGAGCTATATCCGGTTTTTCTTTTTTTAAAATTATCTCAATCTCTTTAAATGTATTAATGGAAAATAAAAAACCAAAAAAAACTTTAATTTTTTTACTAAAACTTTTTATATGCGTATTATTTTTATTATATAGTACGACATCGTAACCCCATTTTTTTAAAGTTTCAACCTCATTATCAAAAGCAACATCTTCTCCACCTCTATTTTTATAATAATTATGACACATCAAAATCTTCATTTTTGCCCTATTTATGTGCTACTATAAAAATGTCCGAAAATAATTGTGGTATAAGTTTTGCAAGAAAGAAAGGTGTTTTAGTAGCTTTTAAACTACCATATCCATAATACCTAATTCTTTTAAAACCCACAAATTTTCTTAATAATTTGCTAATAGAACGAAAAGTAAAATAATGCAAGTGACCTTCATCATACAATTTTGTTGGTGTTTTTTTATCATAACATAATAAACCCTCATCATGTGAAGCAGTCGATGGAAACCGACCAAGTAGCAATTTTATCCTATTTGTACACTTAGCTATATTTGGTGTATCTAAAATTAATATCCCTTCAGGTTTTATTTTTGAATAAATTTTTTTTAAAGTACTTAAAGGATCGATTAAGTGTTCTATGACAGCTGCTATAACTACTATATCAAAGTAATTATCATCATAATCCAAAAAATCATTTTCTATATCATGACAAATAATATTAAACTTTTTATTATTTATAAAAATTTTCCTCAAGTTTTTAAATCCAATATTTGATATTTCAGTTAATACCATTTTTGTATAATTTTCTTGGACCGTTGCTGCCACTATTCCTGATCCTGCACCAATTTCTAAATAATTACCTTTATAATTTTTAGCAATCATTACCGCCATTTCAAATCTATCTTTTGGGTTATTAACTACAGGAATTATATTAATTTTGTTATCTACATCTTTTATATTAGGAGTGAAATTAAATAAATAAACCAATAATTCTAAAAATTATACATTTTTTTTATTTCCGATTAGACATTGTTTTAATACACTCAATCTGTAAGGTTTTCTTAAAAATAAATTCATTTTTTGACAATTATTTTTTGACTTTAATTATTTTAAATGACTTAAAAATTCTATATTTAAAAAATCGTAACTGTTCAGCCTACCAAACAAACTAACGCATACTTATAAAAGATTTTTATTTAATCTTTCTAGCTTAGCATATAATACCAAAAAAAATATTTTTAAGAAAATTATCAGCATTTTAAGATTCTGTAGATACTATAAAAGGATTTCCCTCAAATGCAGCTTGAATAGCATCAATTACAGAAAATGAGTTCTTCCTTACAGTAGAGATATAGCCCCTTATCGTGCAGAATGTTTTTGCTCCATTAATACTACGGAAGGTACCTGATATTTTCTGCTTTAACTTTTACCATCCTGATATCTCGCTTAAGCTTGGCTGTTATCAAATGGTATGCTAAAATCATACATAAAAGCCAGTGTCTGCCTCCAGTGCTCTTTTAAGCGGCAAAGCAAGTTTTTAGCCTTGCTTTGTTTAATTCTACCCCTTTTTTTTGGCCCATCTCTTAGTCTTACAGGTGTGTTTTCAGCAAGACCTGCCTCAATTATCCTGTCGTATCTTTCTTTTAAAGCCACCTATCCCGTCTTGCTCTAACTTACCTACTACTGGTCTTTTTTTGTCTACTGTCTCTTTTATCTCAAGCAAAAGATCTGCCATATCGCTAGCCCACTTCTTGCCATAAAACTCTGTTATACCTTCTAAATCCTGCAAATGGCAAACGTTGCAGAGAGCATGGCTGCACTTGTATTTAAAATAGGTATCCGGCAAGTCATGAATTGCTGTTCCATCAAGGTTAGGTAAAATATCTATATCATCTGTGGCAGCTTTGGCCCTCCTGGGGTGAGTAGTATAGTAGGTTAGAGTACCTGCTTCCATCTACATACAGACCTGTTTTGTCAAAATGGACAACTGAAGAAGCATGTGCTCTTTTAGCTCTTCAATCTGATCACTCATACTTAAAGCTTTATTACTGCCTCTGGGCCAGCATTGTAAACTGCCAATATTTGCTTACGCTTCAAGAGCAAGTACCTCCCTAAATCTTTTTACCAGTGGATAAAGGTAAACATCCTTTATGGGGACTTTAAGGGTAGCATATCTATCATTTCTGCTCCTGCCTTTAGTTTTCCCGACATATATCCAGTTTGAAGCCTTGTAGCAGGTACCAAGGAAGCGGCCGCATTCCACAAAGGTTTCAAGCATATAGACTGGGTGGCCGTATTTGGCTTCTACCAGTCTTGCTTTAAGCGGCAAAAGTGTCTTTAGTTTAGCCAAAATAGGCAAAGTACTATGCAGGCAGTAGGCAATAGAAGCATTTCTTTTATCATTGTTGGCATTCATCTTTGGTGCAGGTATAGTGACAAGCTTTTGCTTATCCAACTTTAAAAGAAGACTGCGGCAGACCATATCTTTAAGCCTGCCACTGGCAGCCCTCCAGTTCCACAGGATACATATCTCTCTTGAGAGGCGTGTGCGTCCCCAGGATGGATTGGTATCAATTAACTGGCGGATCAATTCCATATCTTTACAGGTTATATCTTTTCCCTGAATAACCATTTTCTTGTCCGTGGTAGTATAATAGCATACAGATAAGTGTGAGTTCAGAGGTAAGAAAAAAAATTATAAAAGGTAACATTGATTTACCATAGAGGTTAGATTATTGTTAATTCAAGGTTTTAAGGTCTGAATAGTTACAAAATTTCGGTAATATAAACATTTATCCAAGATATTTTAATATTTAGATTCGTAAAATACTTGTCAAATAGTAAAACACCTGTAGCGAAAAGAAAAAATAATATAATTTGTAAGTTTTCTAATAATTTTATAAAAACGGATTTTTTTAAATTACTGATTTTCTGATCTTCTTTCATAAATTATTTAAAATTTTAAAAATTTTTTAAATGCAAAACTAGATGCTTCATCATAACCTTTTAGCCTGGATTTAATAAAAACAAGCAGCATAATAAATTTCAAATATATTTTCCTGTTCCTATTATCTTCTTTTATAAGTTTCACTATAGCCCATTTATGGTAAAAATTGGTTTCTTTAACTTGAATAGAATATAATTTATGAGAGTTTTGGCTTTTGTGTAATCGTGATTTAATTAAAACTTTAGGTATATGTATAAACTCATATTGTTTTGCAAATCTAAACCATAATTCATAATCCTGGACTGTCATTAATTTTTCATTAAAATTTCCATATTTTTCAAAACATTCCTTAGGAATTAATAAAGTACATCCATGTATTTTGTAGGAAGTTATTAAAGATATACGGAACTTGTTTTTTGTAAAACTTTTTGATCTTTTTATTCTCAAAAAATCTGAATTTTCATCAATAAATTCCCAATCACTATAAAAGATAACCGGATAAGAATAAAACTTTAAGGTATCAATTTGAGTTTGAATTTTTTCCGGAAAATAAACATCATCATGTGAAAGCCAGGAAAAATAATCTCCCCTCATTGTCTTAATTCCATAATTTAATGCACTTGCCACTCCGCCGTTTTCTTTATAATAATATTTTATTCTATCCCCATATGATTTTGCCAAAGCCTCAGTTTTTCCGTTATCATTTGAGCCATCATTCACAACAGTTACTTCAACATCTTCATATGTTTGGTTTAATGCACTATCAATAGCTTCTTTAAGGTAGTTTGATCCGTTATATACCGGAATTATTATTGATACTTTAGGGTTTTTAGTCATTATAAGTAAAAGCTGTTAACTATATTCAGCACTTTAGAACTTACATTTTCTACTTTATATTCATCTGGAGGATCCCAGTTAAACTTGTTATTTATCGCAATATCAACATTTTTTTCGATGGTACTTGGATCTGATCCACTTAACATATTGCTTCCGCACTCAATTGTTTCAGGTCTTTCTGTTACATCCCTAATAGTTAAGTTGGCAATATTAAAGATACAGCATTCTTCTTGAACAGTACCTGAATCTGTAAGTACGCACTTTGCATTTTTCTCAAGTTTTATAAAATCAAAAAGACCTGGGGGAGTAATAATTATAATTCTGCTTTTTTCTAATTCTTCAGATCCTATTTTTAACTTGGATTTTGTCCGCGGGTGAAGACTTAAAATAACAGGCAATTTATACTTTTTAAATAAAATTTTAAATCCTTCAAAAAAACTGTTTAGCCTTATTTCATCATCTACGTTTTCAGATCTATGAAGGGTTACTAAAAAAAATTGGCCTTTTTTCAAACCTAATTTTTCAATAATATTAGAACTATCAATTTTTTCCTTGTAAAAATTCAGGACTTCATTAATTGGATTTCCTATTACATATATATTTTTATTGTAAATCCCTTCTATAATTAAATTCTCTTTGCTTCTTTCGGTATAAGGCATTAAAATATCGCTTGAATGGTCTATAACTCTCCTGTTAACCTCTTCGGGAACCCTGTCATCATAGCATCTGTTTCCTGCTTCCATATGGAAAACTTTTATTTGATATCTTTTTGCAATAATTGAAGTCAGAGCGCTGTTTGTATCCCCTAAAATTAATAGTCTTTCCGGTTTTTCCTTTAATATGATTTTTTCACATTCAAGAAATATTTTTGAGATTTGTTCAAAAGTATTTTCAGATCTTGTATCCAAAACGTAGTCGGGCTCTCTAAGATTCAGTTCCTTAAAAAACAGTTTATTCAGCTCCTTTGCATAATTCTGTCCGGTATTAACAAGAATATGTTCATTATATTTATCCAACAAAGGAATAGTCATGCTAAGCCTTATAATTTCAGGTCTTGTACCTAGTATTGTCATTATTTTCATCTTAAAAATTCTCCGTCTTCCATAAACTTGTCATAAATAAGAAGATTGTGTTTTTCAAGGAATTCTTTTGTCTCTTCAAAATTTAACACTGAATCCCCAGAACTGTATTCTTTGCCAATATAATCGCTGTAATTATTGTTGGTTTTCAGTTCAGGCAGCATAGGTTTTATAACATAATAATCTCCTCTGTCATATGCCCTGTTTCCCTCTTCTTCTGAAATAAGAATCTCATGTATTTTTTCACCTGGCCTTATGCCTGTAATCTCTATTTTTATTTGTCTTTCCCCTATTAAGGCTTTAGCGACATTATAAATATAAGAAGAAGGTACTTTTGGAATGTAGGTTTCTCCTGGATTTGCTGCTTCAATAGCTTTAAAAATTACATCAACCGCTTCATTAAGAGAGATTAAAAATCTTGTCATATCTTTAACAGTTATCGTTATAGGGCCTCCAGTTCTTATTTGCTCATGAAACAAAGGTATTACAGATCCTCTAGAAGCAAGAACATTGCCATACCTTACGCATATAAATTTTGTATCAGGGCATAAAATATTAGCGCTTATAAAGACTCTTTCCTGGATAGATTTTGTCATGCCCATTACATTTACGGGTTTGCAGGCCTTGTCAGTCGATACACATAGAACTGTTTCAACATTTAGATCATTCTCTCTTATTGCTTTTACTATATTTTCAGCTCCAGTAATATTAGTCTTAACAGCCTCGTAAGGGAAATACTCACAGGAAGGAACCTGCTTTAGTGCAGCAGCATTAATAACTATATCTGCATTTTTAATAGCAGAAACAACAGAATGATAATCTCTCACATCTCCAATTCTGAATTCCAATAGTTGTTTAAAGTTATTATAAATAACTTCATCAGTTGACTTGGTTTTGCATTGATATTCAAGTCTCATAAAATGCTGTTTGGCTTCATCACGGGAAAAAATGATAACTTTTTTAGGTTTGCCGTTCTTGCATTCCAGGATACGCCTTGTTAATACTTTACCTAAAGAACCGGTGCCACCTGTTATTAGAATTGTCTTATTTTCAAATATCTGCATTACTTAAAACTCCTATTATAATAGTCGCTTTTTATATAATCTTCATACATAGACCTGATTAGATCTGACCATTCTAGAGGTTGATAATTAGCCAAATTTCTAAACTTTTCAGAATTTAAAGACCTGTCTTCTTTTTTGTTATTAAAGGGAATAATTTTTATTTTCTTGCCATATACTTCTTTAACAATATTTAAAAGCTGATATTTGGATATCGGGACTGAAGATAAGTGATATACCCCTATTAAATCACTTTTAATCACTTTTTCATATAAAATATTGGCTATTTCAATTGTAGGGAATCCGGTAAATATAGAATTCATATAACCGTTTATTTCATTTTCTTGTGACAAAAACCACTCAATTAAACCGTTCTTTGTACCCAGTTCATGACCTATTATAGAAGTTCTTAAAGTCAAGCAATTACCATAATCAATTTCTCCTAATAATTTTGATTTACCATATAAATCATTAGCATCCGGATTATTTTCTTCAGAGTAATTACCTTTATCACCGGAAAAAACACAATCAGTGCTGAAATGAATTAACTTTATTCCTAACTTTATGCAAATTTCTGCAATCTTATGAGGAAATAAAGAATTTAAAGAAATTGAAATAATAGGGTCATTTGATATTTTTAATTGCTTTATAATACCTATGCAATTTAAGATATAATCTGGTTTTCCCAAGCAAAACAATTTTTTAAAATCTTCTATATTATCAGCATTAAAACCGTTTTTAATATTTTTTTTGTATTTTGTTATAAATAACTCATTATTTTTATTAATGTCTCTAACAGTTCCAGTTATACTTAATCCTTTGCCACAAAAAAAAGAAAAAATCTTATGGCCAAGCATTCCGTCGGCACCTAAAATAATTACTTTCACTTTTTATCCTATATATCTATTTTTTAATTATACTTTCAATTTCTCCATATATGGAGTTTACTTTTTCTTTAATGATATCCTTATTAAAATACTTTGCAATAATTTCAAAATTCAGTTTTGCAGCATCATCTACTAGATTATCATTTTTTATTGCTTTTACAATTGCCTGTTCTATTTGCTCCGGATCTTCTGGAGGAACTAGAAAGCCGTTTATTCCATCCTTTACTATTTCATCAGCACATGAAGTGAAAGATTGTATAGGAAAAGAACCCATCGCTATTGCTTCTAACATTGAAGTGCTAATAGCATCACTTATGCTAAGTCCAATTGAAATTCTTGAGTAGCTGTGTAATTTTAATATTTCAGAATTATCTGTATTAATAGGAATTATTTTTATGGGGATACCTGTTTTTTTATTAAAAATTTCAGCAGCTATCTTTACTTCCGGAGAATAATCAGCAGAATAAATAATTATTTCAAAACCATTTAAAATATTTGAACATCTCTCTAACGCCCTTAAGCCTACTAATGCTCTACCTGCCCAACCTTGATAACCTTTTAGCATTATTAATTTTCTTTTAGAAGGGAGAATTTTATTTCTAAATTCGTTAATAAAATCTATATCAAATCCACCGGAATTTGTAGGCATTTTAAAAATTTTTCCCTTAAAACCTAAATCTCTGGCAATTTTAACATCTCTTTTGCATTCACAAGTATAATAATCACAACTACTCAAAACTTCTTTTATTTTACCTGAATGGTCATTTAAATTTTTAAACAGGAATAAATCGCTCCCCCAATTGGTAACTATCCATTTTGGGAAATTATCTCCTAATATTTTTTTGGCTTCTAATACAAGATAACATCCTGATTGAAATTCCATTGAATGAATAATATCAGGTTTTATTTTTTTAATTACTTTTAATAGTTGTTTTAACCTGTATTTTGGAAATTTTTCTTTTAAAAAAAACCTTATACCTTTTTCAATAACATTAGAGTTAGTTTTGAATCCTTTTATTCTTAAATTTTTACCTTTATTATTTTTCTTTGAGTAAATACTATGAAAGATAGTAATATTATTTAACAATTCATGAGAAGAACCATAATCTCTGCTTGGAAATAAATATAATTTATAGCCTGAATTGTTTAAATTATTAAGCCATTTTGCAGTATGAATACTTTCAGCAAATGAAATTATTAATATCTTTTCCATAGTTAAAGAATAAATTCTTTTTTTAAAAATCTTGAGTGAACTCACTCCCTTGGACACATTGTATACTAAAATAACTTAAGTTAAAATAAGCTGATGAGGACCTAAAAAAGAGAAAGGAAGGTCTCATCAGTTATGAGAGCGCGAAGAATATTTGATGAAAAGTTTAAAAGACAAGTTGTAGAATCGGTGCTTTCCGGAAGCGTTAACCAGGAAGCCCCTGGAGGAATGGCTATATTGAATCATTTAATGGAAAGATGGGAGATGAATTGTTAAACTGTGAGATATTTGATACCATGCAGGAAGCTAGGGTACTGATCGAAAGATGGAGGGCTTATTACAATACCATAAGACCCCATAGTGCTATTGAATACATGTCACCTGCTCCAGAAAGCTGGGTGGTTGATATTAGTTTAAAAATGGCCTAGATATTAACTTAAAAACTGGAATAAGGATTGGGGTAAGGACAGTTTTAGATATTCACTCAAAAATCTAATTGGCAAGGAAATAAATAAGTGAGTTTTACACCGAAAGTATCAATTATAATACCTGTCTATAACGGTTCAAATTATATGCGTGAAGCAATAGACAGCGCTCTTGCTCAAACTTATAATAATATAGAAGTACTGGTTATAAACGATGGCTCACAGGATGGTGGAGCAACTAGGGAAATAGCTTTATCTTATGGTGATAAGATAATGTATTTTGAAAAAATGAATGGGGGTGTTGCTACTGCATTAAATCTAGGAATAGAGAAAATGACAGGTGAATATTTTTCATGGCTGAGTCATGATGATTTATATTTACCAGAGAAGATAGAATCACAGTTGAATTTAATAAAAGAATCCGGTGAATATTCAACAATAATTTTTAGTGATTGGATTTCGATTGATGCATCTGGAAAAAAGCTTCAGGAAATTCACATTACATTATCACATCCCGACCGAATGGAATATTTTTTTCTATTAGACCAATCTATACATGGTTGTACGTTGTTAATTCCACGAGTTTCATTTGCAAAAGCCGGGAAATTTCCTGAAGATTTACCAAATACGCAAGATTATACTCTTTGGTTAAAAATGGCTGAGCATTTTCGTTTTCTTCATTGTTCTAAAACTTTAGTTTATGGTAGACAACACGAAGCACAGGGAAGTCTAATTTTACAGCATAAAACTGAAGTACATGATTTTTTCAGGCGTGAAATAAAACGAATGAATTCAAAAAAAATTACAGAATTGTTTCCTGTAGATGAACGCTTGGATGCCTGTATCAAGATTGCTCTGTCTATGAAAGATAAAGGATTTGATGATTGTGCACAACTATTTGAACAGCAGATTATTGATATGTTTACCCCTAGTGAGATGATGGAGTTTAAGCAAAGTATAAATCGAAAAAATTTACGTAAAATTATTAAATCGAGAATAATAAAAATGAGACAATTCCTAGCAAAACTACTGCACAAACATCAGGGAAACTACCAGTTAAATTTTGAACAAGTTTATAAAAACAATTTATTTAAAGGTGATGACTCCTTATCGGGCACAGGTTCAAATCTTGATCAAACAATTGTACTCAGACGAGAATTGATTCCATTGCTCAAAAAACTTGATATTAAAACTTTTTTAGATGTGCCATGTGGAGATTTTAGCTGGATGAGGTATATCTATTTTGAAGATATTGTGTATATGGGGGGGGATATTGTAGAAATATTAGTAAAAGAGAATCAAAAACAGTATGGTAATGCTTCTCGTCATTTTTTACACATTGACTTAATGACCTCAGCATTGCCAAAGGTAGATGCAATTTTTTGTCGCGATTGCTTCGTACATTTGAATTATTCACAAATATTTAAAGCAATACGAAATATTAAAAAAAGCGGCGCAACATATTTTATGACTACAACATTTACCAATCGAAAAAATAACCAAGATTTATTGCAAGGTATATGGCGGCCATTAAATCTTCAAAAATATCCATTTAATTTTTCAGAACCAATTGAAATTCTAAACGAGGAATGTCCGGAAGGTGGAAAAGGTGAATGGATGGATAAATGTATTGGGGTGTGGAGAATCGATACGCTATGAAAATTATAAAGGGGGGGGTAATATAATTCTAAAGAAAATATTAAGAAGAATACCATACAATCAAAAAATTATGATAAAGATATTATTGAACAAAGTTAGGTTTGCTTATTTGCAAGGAAAAAATAAACCAGGAAAATCATTAAAACCATTTAATAAGGTTGATTTGTTTTTAACACTGTCAACAGTATGTAATTATAATTGTGTTTTTTGCAATCGTGATGTAAAAAAAGAAATTGTCCATTTAAAAGAAATATTTCGATTTGAGGAACTTATCCAACATGCACGTATGGTTGATATTACGGGTTATGGTGAAATAACAATTCATCCAGATTTTCCCGAATTATTAAAAAAATTTTCTAGCTTGAAAGTTCCAATTCGTTTTGTAACCAATGGATCTCGTTTGAATGAAAAATTATCTGATTTGATTCTTCAATCAGAAATAGAAGAAATTGTTTTTTCGATAAATTCATTAAGTTCAGAAATATATAAAAAAATGCATGGAAATACTGCAAATTTAGAAGCAACATTAAATAATTTAGAGTATCTTTTGTTGCGTAAACCAAAATTTCCGGTTCTTTTAAGTTTTGTAATGACAGCATGGAATTTTAAAGAGATTCCTGATATTATTAATTATGCGAAAAAGCACGAAAGACAAATAGCAAGTATTACCCTAATGGGTTTAACACCGACATTAAAACAGATGTACCCGCAAGACATTATAATTGAGGATACAAAGGAAAATAGAGATTATTTGGGTCGAATGCGAGCTTTGGTAAATAAAAATCATGTAAATGTTAATATTTTCCATTTAGAAAATCAGCAAACGGGAAATTCCTCTATTGCACCCGATAGATTAAAAAGAATGATACAATCATGTGATTGGGTCTATAAGAAATTTTTTATTGAACCAGATGGTGCTGCTAAACCATGTTGTTGGTGGGGTACAAACCTCGAGCTTGGTAATATTAAAACAAGTAGCTTTAATGAAATATGGAATGGTAAAAATTATAATGATTTACGACAGGCTATTTTAAAAGGCAGTACGAAATATTGCTCAAATTGCCGTAGAGAAAACTAAAATATTTTGGATAGATAGTCCATGGAAATATTTAGTTTTTTTTAAAGAAGCCAACGGAATACATAAATAAAAATAATAAATTTAATATTTATCATTTAAAGATTAATATCTAGGATATCTAACTAAACCTTGAATATACAAACAAGATGGGGATCTTTGTTTTCTGGAGGAGGAATTTTCTTTAAAATTCTAAATTTTATAAATTCTAAAAAAAAATAAAATATTCTATCTATATTATTTTTTCGAGGTTTATTAAAAAAATTTGTAGTAAAAACTTCTAATATTTTGAAATCTTTACTAGCTAAATAACTTGTTAAACTATCTTTTGACCAACTCCTCAAATGTTGCCAACGATGAAATGTTTTAGAACACTCAGGACAATAAATATTAGATTTTAATAAATCCTCATCATTAGGAGTTGTAATTATCGCTACTCCCTCATCCTTGAATAACAAAAGTTTAATATTTTTTAGTGTCTCCTCCAAATGGTCATCACTTAAATGTTCAAATACTTCTATCAATGTTATTAAATCAAATTTTTTATGGGAAGCTATTAACTTCTTTAAGCTAAGAGCACCATGAAAATTAGAATATCCTTTATACTTCAAGTTAACAATATTTAAAGATTCTTCTGATAAATCAGTACCGTATACATCTACTCCGGTCTCTAATAAATATTTAATTAGATAACCATTACCACAACCATAATCAAGAACATTTCTTGATTTTTTTAAAATATCCAAAAACCTTAAAGTTAAAGTTTTTCCTAACTGGAAAGAAAAATAATTCTCTGGATACTTAGATTCATAATCCCAAAACCTTTTTATTTTTTCTTCAGTCCATATAAGTTTTTCAATTTGCATTTTAATTTATATATCTAAATAATTGTAAAATCTTTTTAATATATTGTTAACGAAAATAAGTATTTTATCAATAATTTAATCTAAAATTAAACCTTTTTTTCTCTATATACTTTATTTACTAATTCTTTTATAAGCTCCTTATTGTTTTTACTACTAAAATTTTTATCAACTAAATCATAATTTCTCAATACTATTATTTTGTTAATATTAAATTTATCAAGCAATACAGACATAATTTTTTCTGCAATTTCTTCTTTATTTGTAATGTTAACTAAATATCCATTGTAAAGGTCTTTTATCCATTCTCTTATTTGAGGGATATCACTCATCAAAACAGGAATACCGCACGCCATTGCTTCAAGCATAACATTTGGTAAAGAGTCATTAGAAGATAAAGAAACGAGAACATCAGCTACATTATAATAGTAGGGCATTTTTTCAAAGCTGACTTGTCCAATAAATAAAAAATTTTGATTAATTTTCATTTCTTCAGTCATACTTTTATGTTTTTCTAATTCAATGCTATCGCCAACAGAAGATAAAATTATTATTTTTAGATTGTTTATCTTTTTTATAACTAAGCTGCAAGCTTTTATGAATATTTCACTGTTTATATAATCTCCCAAACCTCTTGGCCATAGTATTATTTTTTCATCTTGCTTCAAATTTAATAATTTCCTAGATTTGTTTTTATCAATAGATCTAAATAATTCTGTATCTACTCCTGGATATATAATATAATTCAATTTATTAGAATCTACCCCTTTGCTCCTACAAATATCATATGCAGATTTAGAGTTTACTGTAATTGCTTTGGCTTTTTTTATACCAAAATTAGTAATTCTTTCCTTAAAAAATTCTTCTATCATATTATATTTAGCTTGCCAAATTAAGTCTCCATTCCAAAACGTAATAATTAAAGGATATTTTTTATTTAAAAATAAAGCTAGGTAGCAAGGGAATAATAAAGTTTGTAAAAATATAATATCAGGTTTATTTTTTGATATAGTTTTTTTTAATAAATTGAAATCGGAATATTCATTAATTAATTCTTTAAGAAATTCTTTAAGAAATTTGTAATATCTAATTAAAAACCATTTTTTAGTAATAATTTTTAACTTAATTGTAAAATTAAAATATTTTTTTCCTACTTTACTAGTTTTGTTACCAATATTTTTACCTAGCACTAGTCTGGCAGGTCTTATGGTTACATTATTGGCATTTTCAAAATTATAATTAAAGTTTGAAAAGATGTTTACATTATATCTTGGATCTTTAGAAAAAATCTCAATTCTTCTTTTAGCATGAATGGAAAATCCCCATGCTAAAAATAACAAATTTATTTTTTTTTCATTTATAGTTTCGTCTATCATAGTATTAATTATCTATGAATTCTCTAAGCCAGCATTCAATTATAATTATAATCCAGGGAAACACCCAAGAAATTTTATTACTTAAAAATTGATTTTTAATATTTGATAATTCATTAAAATTAAATATATTTCTTCTATTTATAGATTCAAATGAAAAAACATCCTGAAAAACTTCATTTAAACAACTTTTTAGCCAATAATCAAAGGGCATGCCAAAACCTCTTTTTGTTTGGTTGTCCATATTATCTGGTAATAAACCTTTCCCTAGATCTATTAATATTTTTTTTGCACCAGAGTCTCTATAAGTAGTATTATATGGGTCTTTAATCTCACTTAATCTTTCAAAATTTATTTTGTATTCATCTGGAATTTTTAAAACATAATCTAAAATATCAACATCTAAAAAAGGAACTCTGACTTCAATCGAATTATACATGGAAACTGCGTCAATATCTCTTAAAAGTTGATTTTGAGTATATCCCCTTAAATTAAAACCGCTTACTCTATTTATAGTTGAAGAGTACTTTAGAATGTCTGAATCTTTTTGATCTGCAGAAGGTTCATTATTCAAATTTACTAACTTCAATATATCTTTGTTTAAAATATTAGCCAGAGAATCATTATTAAAAATCTGGTATAATCTCGATAGTTTCGGTAAAAACCCAAAGTATCTTCTGCTTTTTTCTATCAAAGATCTTGTTACAAATAAATTAAATTTATTAAAAAACTTATTTTTAAAAAAATCTGAAATATTTTTTTTAAATAAACTTTTATTTTCATTGTCGTCCAGTAACATGCTTAAAAACCAGGGATAGCTTGCAAATAATTCATCGCCTCCTGTTCCTGAAATCGCTACTTTAACATACTTACTTGCAAAGTTACTAACAAAATAACTATTAAATCCATCTACAGAAGGCTGGTCAATTGCTTTAATAAAAGACAAAAAATGTTTATTTATATCCTCGTTGTGCAAAATAACATTATGATGTTCTGTTCCTATATAATTTGCTATTTTTTCTGCATCTTTTGATTCATCTTGAGAATAATTCTCCCTCATATATCCTACTGTATAAGTTTTAATTTTTTTATTGCTAAATTTAGCCATGTAAGCAACTAGGAGAGAAGAGTCAATTCCGCCACTCAGAAAAGCACCTAAAGGTACATCGCTAATTAAGTGTTTATTCAAATTATCCCTAAACAAGTATTTAAAATCATCTAAAATTTCTAAATAAGGTTTATTAAATTTTTCAATATAATTATATTTGCTTAAATCAAAAAATTTATTGATTTCAATTTTACCTTTATTTAATAATAAATACTCCCCCGGCATCAGCATTTTTACATTTTTTATTATAGTCTTAGGTTGAGGAATTGAACCAAAAGTTAATAATAATCTTAATGCTTCAAAATCAATTTCTTTTAATATTTTCTTATTCTGCAATATGCTTTTCATCTCTGAAGAAAAAATAAAATTATAAGAATCCTCATAAAATAATAGAGGTTTGATGCCAAAGGGATCTCTTCCTAAGATTAATTTTTCATTATCTAAGCCTCCAGTTTTATCAATAATAGCTAAAGCATACATGCCCTTTAATTTTTTAAAAAAATCTAAGCCATAAAATTTATATAGATTTAAAACAACTTCAGTGTCGGAATTAGAAAAAAATTTTATTCCCTTTTTTTCTAAAAATGATCTGTTTTCATGATAATTATACAATTCTCCATTATAGACAATCCAAATTAGTTTATCCTCTGTGCGCATTGGCTGATGGCCTTTCAGAGTTGTGTCTAAGATAGATAATCTAGTCATTCCAAGGCAAGCATTAGTATCTTTGAAAATACCCTTATCGTCAGGTACCCTATGTTGTAGGCTATCTACCATACGATTTATTTCTTCATCTTGGTATTGCCCAATAATTCCACAAATTCCGCACATAAATTATAAATTTAAAATTTAATTTTTCTTAGCAATAACTTCAATCCCATTACCACTCTTTCCAATTTTTAAGCAGCTCAAATTTAACTTTTTTAATATTTCTAAAATCTCTTCCTTGCTTTTTAAATGCTTATAAAAATCAGTCAGGGTATCATGAGTATCAAGTAATGACCATTCTTTTTGTTTTTTAGCATCTAACATTGGATAACTATCAAAATAATCGACTACTGGTGAAATCAGTAAAAATCTGCCTCTAATTTTAAAAATAATTTTTGTTGTTTTTAATTTATTAAAAACAACATGCATGGGCCAGAAACAATTAAATATGAAAAAACATACAGAAAATCTAAACTTGCAGGGTATCTTTAGTAAAAATTTTCTTAAAAACTTTCGTGAAGAATTGACGGGATAACCGTAAGTGTAATGGTCAAAAATTAATAGTCCATTTTTTTTTAAATGTCCAGTTAGATGTTTTAATGCTTGAAAAGTATCTGGTGTGTGTTGAAGTACTCCAATGCACAAAATACAGTCAAAATAATTTTTTTTGAAGGGAAGGCAATTAATATCAGCTTGTAAAACATTATAATTACTAAAGCCATTAAAATTTAAATAATTTGCTTCTACAGCATTTGAAATATCTACAGAATATAATTCTTTACAGTATTGTAATATTATTTCGGTAAATCTTCCAGCTCCACAACCTGCTTCTAATACAACTTTGTTTGAGATAAGATCGAATGAACCATTAAGCATCCTATGCAATCTTTTTAAAGTAATATTTGTTTTAGTATATGAATCCAATTGGGTTTTTCTAAATCTATTCCATTGAAAACCAAAAGAATCTGCATAATTAGAAAATTCAATAAATCTTGGAATATTGTTAACTATTGGAATATTGCAACCTTTTTTACACCTATAGCTACTTGTTTTATATTCAAAATTTAAATTATGTTTATCACATATATAATTCATAATATTCAAATATTAAATATTTTCTAATTATTAAAAATTTCACAGCCAAACTGACAATAACAACCTCCAGGAAAAGAATCAAAATATTTTTTTCTTCTTTCCCCTTTCCTATACATAATTTCAGATTTAAAGAGAGATTTATAAAATAATTTTTTCAACCGTAAAAGCAACCCCATGGGAACCAAAAGATAGTAAATTATGTAATACGATATCAGGATTTTTTTCAAGCCACTCTCTACATGCTCTTTGTTCTCCAAAATCTGGTAAGTTTCTATAACAATGCCAATCATCAAAAACTACCACAGAACCAGTAACAACTTTATCTGTTATATATTCAAGAACAGGAACAGTTGATTCATATAAATCACAATCAACCCAGGCTACAGCTATATTTTGAATACCATATTTTTTTGTTAATTCCGAGTTTAAAATTTCATTAAACCAACCTTTTACAGAAATAATTTTTGAAATATCTCTATGCTCTTCTTTTAATTTACTAATAAACATTTCTTCTGAATATTCAAATTGACCTTCGTAAAACGAGCTTGAATATCTATCCAATTTATCGATACCTTTAGGTTTCGGTAATCCGCTGAATGAATCAAATGCAAAGAATTTCATCGATTTAAATATTGGGTGCATCATCTTATAAGCATAGGAAAAAGTTGTACCTTGAAAAACACCAAATTCACAATAATCACATGGAATTTCAGCACCAACTAAATAGTCTGTGATATCATCTATAGCATTCCACCTATTTCTATAGTAATCAAATACTCTTTTATATAATTCATCGTTATAATTCAACCGATTCATATCTTTCGCAATTTTTTTTAATATTTTATGATATATTTTTTTTATAAAATCCATAAATAGCACCCTCTATAACCTATTGATAAAAATTAATTTATACTAAAATCCACTTGATAAATACCTGGATAAATATGACCATATTTATTATCTTCAGGATTAAGTTCTACGGTAAATCTTGATGCATATTGTATACCGTCAATATCTTCATTAAGCTTCCCAAGCCATAATCCTATGAAATATTCTCCAGGTTTTAATAAAACATTATAAAAGTGAAAGTGAATAATTTTTTTTTCTCCCCTATTCAAGGATATATTCTTTCCTTTTATAGCTGTATTGACATCAATTAATCTGTATCCATCAATACTATAAAAAATAATAGCAATTATAACATCATTTATATCAATAAATGCTTCAATACTAACTTTTATTACTAAATTATTTCCAGGATATATTACTGAAATTCCTCTCTTATTTGATGAGAAGATATCCAAAGACTTAAACCTTGCTTTCCCATTACCATATCTTGAGGAATCAATATTATTAAAATCATATTCTTTTGAAATATTTTTTAAATTATTCTCTTGATATAGAGATATACCATCATTAGAATTTCCATCAAAAACAATTTTACCTTTATCCAAATATATTACCCTATCACATAGAACCGAAATTGCACCCATGTTATGACTTACAAATAAAATAGTTTTTCCCTCAGTTTTACTTATATTTTCCATTTTTCCAAGGCATTTTTTCTGAAATGAAGCATCACCAACAGCCAGGACTTCGTCAATTGTAAGTATCTCTGGTTCTAGATTAGCAGCGACTGCGAAAGCGAGTCTGACATACATACCAGAAGAATATCTTTTTACTGGAGTATCGAGAAATTTTTCAACTCCAGAAAATTCTACAATTTCATCAAATTTTTTAAGAATTTCTTTTTTACCCATACCAAGAATAGCCCCATTTAGAAATATATTCTCTCTTCCTGTTAATTCCTGGTGAAATCCAGTTCCTACTTCTAATAAACTAGCTAATCTTCCTTTAATTTTAACTTTTCCTTCCGTAGGTTCAGTTATTCGTGAAAGAATTTTTAATAATGTTGTTTTTCCAGCTCCATTGCTACCAATAATACCAATTCTTTCTCCTTTATTAACCTTAAAACAAATATTTCTTAATGCCCAAATTTCTTCTCTTTTAGGATTTATTTCCTTTCTACCAATAACTTTTTTTATAGCCTTTTTTGCCGTATTAGCCATAACATCCCTAAGTGCAGTATATCTTTCCTGCTGATGAGAAATAATATATTTTTTACCTAAATTTTCTACCTTGATAACAATTCCCATAATTAAATCCTGTCTGCGAAAGTTTTTTCAGTTTTTCTGAAATACCAGAAACCCCAAATGGCAATAAGAAAAGTTAACACGATTGATAAAATAAATCCAGGCCAGTAAAAACTAACACCCTTGCCTATTATTGCCCATCTGAAGCCATCTATTACACCGACCATTGGATTTATTGAATAAAGAAATCTCCACCTATCAGGAACAATACTGCTGCTAAAACCTACGGGTGAAATATACATGCCGAACTGGACAATAAAAGGTATTACATACCTGAAATCTCTGTATTTTACATTTAGGGCAGAAAATAAGAAACCCATACCTAATGATAATATTATAGAAAGAAGTAAAAATAATGGGATAAAAACCATCTTCCAGCTGGGAACAAACCTGTATATAGCCATAGTTATGGCAAGTAAAATAAAAGATACGCCAAAATCAATAAGTGACACAATGATTGTGCTTGAAGGAATTATTATTCTGGGAAAATAAATTTTAGAAATCATGCTTTGATTTGAAATCAAACTGTTTGATGCTTCCGATAAAGCATTTGAAAAAAATTGCCAGGGAAGTAAGGCAGTAAAAACAAGTATCGGATAGGGAGCATTGTCAGAGGGAAGTTTAGCAATCCTGCCAAATATAATAGTAAAAACTAGCATTGTAAGAAGAGGCCTTATAACTGACCAGGCAATACCAATGACTGTTTGCTTATATCTTACTAGAATATCCCGCCAGGATAAAAAGTAAAAAAGCTCCCTATATCTCCATAAATCTGCCCAGTAATGTTTTTCAGATTTGCCGGTTTCAATAACAATATATCCTTCATCTTCGCTATTATTTATTTTTTCTTTAACTTTTAACATTTTCTTTATACCATTCTATTGTTTTTTCAAGCCCTGTTTTAAAATCCATTTTTGTTTCAAAACCAAATTCTTTAAAAGCTCTGCTTGTATCAAGACACCTTCTAGGCTGACCATCTGGCTTTGTTATATCCCATACAACTTTTCCTTTAAATCCAATTATATCTTTTATTTTTTCTGCTAAATCTTTTATTGATATTTCAAAACCTGCCCCAATATTTACTGGATCAGCTTTATCATATTTTTCAGTGGCTAATACTATCGCTTCTGCGCAATCTTCCACATATAGAAATTCTCTTGTGGCTGTACCAGTACCCCATACTACTACTTCACTCTGATTATTAATTTTGGCATCATAGAATTTCTTAATAAGCGCAGGTATAACATGAGAAGAATTTGGATTAAAATTATCACCTGGGCCATATAAATTAACTGGTAGTAGAAATATTGAATTAAAGCCGTATTGCTGTCTGTATGCTTGGGATTGGACAAGCAGCATTTTCTTTGCAAGACCGTAAGGTGCATTTGTCTCTTCAGGATAACCATTCCATAAATCTTCTTCTTTAAAAGGAACAGGAGTAAATTTCGGATATGAGCATATAGTCCCAATGGAAACGAACTTTTCAATATTGTTTTTCCTTGCTTCTTCCATTAACTGTGCGCCCATAATTAAATTGTCATAGAAGAAGCTTCCTGGATTTTCTCTGTTTGCACCAATTCCCCCAACTACTGCGGCAAGGTGTATGACTGTATCAGCTTGAGCGATTTGATAGATTTTAACAATATCATCCAGGTTTCGCAGGTCAAATTCTTCAATCCTGGGAATAAAAATATTGCTGCAGCCTCTTTCTTTAAGTTTTTTCTCAACAAACCTGCCAAGAAAACCTGCTCCACCGGTTAAAATAATTCTTTTTTTACTTAGATCTATCACTTAATATTTTAAATTGTTAAGGTTTGGCATCTTTTCTTTTTTTTAGACTAAATGCAAAGTTTACAATAAATACAACTACAACCCCTGCTAAAAGACTCAAAGCTACCACCATCGCTAAGTCCCTTATCCCTTTACTCTCAACAATTTCGTAGTATGGTTTTTCTGAGACTAAATCAATTCTGTTTAAAATAATATTTTCATCGTTTAAAAGATTTTCATGCAAATTATTTAAAACAATTATTTCATTTTTATTTCCTAAGATTTTTTGTCTATATAAAGTTGCCTCTCCTTGAAGTGTGGATATTTCATAGCTAATATCATTAGGAGGAATTATAATATTATTGAAAGAAACATTTTCACTATTTTTGTTTTTCTCAAGTTCATTAGTTAAACCAACGTTATAATCTACAATAAATTTATTTAACTCTATATATAAACTGTCTAATTTATCCTCAAGATTAGCAATTATTGTATTCTCGTAATTGCCATTTTTATTCTCTAGATCTTTAATGTCCTGTTCTATTTTTCCCAAAATTTCATTAAAAATAGTTTTTTCTTTATTTTTAATAGAATTGTCAAATGCATCTATTATGGCCTTTGCTATTTTATCAGCTAAATCATAATCAGGATTAGAGACACTTATATTAAACATAGAGGTATTTTCATTTAAGGATATTTTTACAGACTCTGATTTCCGTAATTCGTTATAGTCAATATCTTCTTTACTTATTCCATCTAATGATTCAAAACCATACTCAGATTTAAAAATAACCGGAACGTTTGTCAGCGAAATATAATTTAATTCTTTTTCGTAATTTGGGTAAAATTCAGATAAATTTTTATTATAATAATTTTCATTTACTTCAATTTTATAAGTTAATAAATAATTAGCAGACTGCATAAAAACATATAAGAACCCTGTTATTAATACCGCCAATACCGATCCAATAAACCACCACTTTCTTTTTATAAGAATCTTAAAAATTTCTCTTAGGTCGATTTCATCTTCTTTTATATTCTTTTTCTCTTCATCCATTGAAACTTCCCCTTTAAAATTAAATAATATAAAAAAACTTATATCTAAAAATGAAATAAGGTATCTCTATCCTTATACAATTATTTTTTAGATTAAGTACATTGGGAAGTATAATTATAAAAGCCCAATTACTTAGGTACCTAATACAAAAACAAAATATTTGTACACAGTTTTTCTATTATGAATAATTTTAGCATTATTGCTGACATCTTCAATAAAAATAAAACCTTTTTAAATAAAAGTATCACTTTTAACTTTCTTCTCCCACACTTATTATATTCTGGAGAGCTTTTTTCTTTATTCTATAGCACTGTCTGCAGCTTAAACGAAGTGCATGCTCAATGCAGGTGATTGGCTTACAGAAAGTATAAAATAAGAGTAGAATAGTTTTTTCGTTTTTGTTTAATTTATTTAGTCTTTTTAATAGTTCACTCCTTTTCTCAATGCTATTTAAAAAACCCGGACGGAATGGTTCTCTATTTCTGATATCTGATTTATTTGATTTAGGATAAATTATAAAATTAGACTTAAGGTAGTAATAGTCATTTAAAGTTTTTAAGGTATTAATTACTTCTTCAGGCGTATCAAGTATTTCATTATTCATTTGAGCTAAATTCTATCAAATCAACTTGCAATTAGCAATTTAAAGAAATGGCTTCAATCGGTAAAATTAAACAAAAGAATATGCTGGGATACCGATGACGATAATGTTTTTTTGATTAGGGATTATTTTGAAACAGGTTAGGAGATAAAGTGCAGTAAATCCCTACAGAGAGATATCCTTTAACAATTTAAAGTTCTCTATATCAGAGGCTCCCATAAGGGAGGCGGTAAAGTTACGGATTGTACCGGTCATAGAATCCGGAATGTCAGAGATAAAATATAAAAAAGCTTGACTATTTGCCCAAAATGGTGCATATTCCTAAATGGTAATACTAATTTGGAGGGTAATACGAAATGAGATTTATAAAAAGGATATTAGATATAAAGCTTCCCC
>Ga0307378_10003417_pt1 | contig 23341 bp, 29 predicted proteins | sample UN1MG_FD_202238 | JGI IMG/M metagenome (GOLD analysis project Ga0307378, IMG submission 202238) | Soil microbial communities from Risofladan, Vaasa, Finland - UN-1 | ecosystem: Environmental > Terrestrial > Soil > Coastal area > Acid sulfate soil | place: Finland: Risofladan, Vaasa | collected...
CTCTTCAGGTACTTCGGTCTCTTCAGGTACTTCGGTCTCTTCAGGTACTTCGGTCTCTTCAGGTACTTCGGTCTCTTCAGGTACTTCGGTCTCTTCAGGGGCTGGGGTTTCTTCGGGTGTGTGTGAAGTTGATTGCTCTCCATCATTCCCGGTTACTCCCAGGATGCTCGTTCCCTGGATTTCAACCAACGGCACCTCGACTGTTACGTTTGAGGTGATATCTGCGGAGACACCGCAATTCACACCCAAAATCACAAGAAAAATAAAGAGACAATAAAATATCCGGACCATTTTTCTATTTTTCAAATACATCTGTGTCCCCCTTCTGATGGAATTCGATCAACAAACAACAAATTTGATTGCGGCCCCCGTTTTGACATAAAATAACAATGCAATATGTCTGAATTCATGCCATTGGATAATCAGCAGAGTGTCAATGTACGTATAAATTTTATGCCAGATTTCTGATAGTATCTCACTTTGCAGAGCGGAATGCTTTAAGTCTGCTTGAAAATTAAATGAATTTTACGTTTTGATTTGAAGTAATGTAGACGAGTATTTACAGAACATTTTAGAGAGAACAAAAAAACCAATCCCAATGATACTTTTAAATTATAAACCCGGGCTATAACTCTATTTTTAAGATAAGTTCATAATAATAACCACTCTAATTAAAATGCCCTGAATTAGAAAAGAGATAATTTTTTGTATTACTCAATCTCCCTGAACATTTTCTTGAACACCTTGCAGATAGGACACTGGTCAGGGGGCTGGCCCAGGAATATGTTTCCGCAGACCGGGCAGAGCCATACAGTCCTGTTTGACATATCATTACCGGAATTGAGCGTTTTTAATGCTTCCTTATACAGGCCTGCATGTACCTCCTCGGCCTTCAGGGCATAGTTGAATGCCAGGAGTGCGTCACTCTTCTTTTCAGCCTCTGCTTCCTGCACAAATTTGGGATACATCTCGGTATATTCGTGGGTCTCCCCGGCTACCGCTTTCTCCAGGTTCTCTTTTGTTGAGACGATCTTCCCCATTGCCTTCAATAATTTCTTTGCATGAATGGCCTCTGCCTCTGATGCAGCCTTGAAAAGGCGCCCTATGTTATTGAACCCTTCTGACGCTGCCTTTTCTGCAAAAGCCGCGTATTTCCTGTTCGCTTGAGATTCCCCTGCAAATGCCTCCATTGCATTTTCTTGAGTCGCCATGGTCAATACTGTAGCGAGTATAGTAAAAAAAGTATTCTTCCGAAGAGTGGATGTGGCAATCATTTCGAGAAAACCGAATTATTATATTTACCGGGCTGAAAAGGAATCTTTTTTGAACAAAACAACGAATTCCATGATATTCACCTTTCTCGAGAGTTTTTATGAAAAAGATACGTGACATTTCAGAATGCGACCGGCCTCGTGAGAAGATTGTGTCCCGGGGGGCGGCATCGCTGTCAGACATCGAACTCATCGCTGCAATAATCGGTTCAGGCACTCGGGACAGGGATGTGTTCGCGGTTGCAAAAGATGTCGTTGACCTTCTCTCCGATGATCCGGGACAACTGACATATCAGGACCTGGCAAGTGTCAGGGGTATCGGGGAGAGCAAGGCCTCACAGATCCTTGCCTGTTTCGAACTTGGAAGGCGATATTACAGGACAGGCGAATCTGTAAAGATCTCCTCCCCGCAGGACGTCCTGCCGCAGGTCGCATTTCTCTCCGGGCAGAAACAGGAGCATTTTGTCTGTATCACCTTAAACGGGGCGAATGAAGTCATTGCAACCCGAACCGTCACCGTGGGCCTCCTCAACCACAGCCTGGTCCATCCCAGGGAAGTATTTGCCGATGCCATCTCTGACCGTGCGGCATCCGTCATCTGTGTCCACAATCACCCCTCAAATACCCTTGAGCCCAGCAGCCAGGACATCGCCATCACCCGGCAACTTGCCGACGCAGGCGAACTCCTGGGGATAAAAGTACTCGATCATGTAATCGTGGCAAAATCGGGATTTGTGAGTATGAAGGAACGCGGTCTGCTCTGATCGGATCACGTCCCCTCTAGCATTCTGCCGAGCTCGTATCCCTTCTTATATGCTTCATCGAGGAGCTCGGGCCTCGTAGTAATGTCCTGAATGGTATCCATATCCTTGATCAGGAGATCGTCCCAGTATTCAACATCTATGATATGGAAGAATGCCTCCATGGTAAGTTTTGCACCATCAAAGACGTACGGTACATTCATTCCAGATATCCCGATATAAAAGCCCTTTCTGTGGGCTATCTTCTCTTTGGCGACCATGGATTTGTTTCGTACGTATTTTGCCATAAAAAAGACCTGGAAACGGTCCATAAATGACTTGAGCATTCCGGGGATGCCCATCGTCATAACCGGCGTCGCAACAATGAGGCTGTCAAATTCCTGAAATTTTTTATACATTTCGGGCATGTCATCCTTCATTGCACATTCCTCGTGCTCCATGCAAAAGAAGATCTCCCGGCAGGCCCGGAAGTTCAGCCGCGTCACTTCAATCTTTTCTACCTCGCATCCCGCATCACGGGCGCCTTCCATGGCTTTATCCAGGAGTTTTGCTGTATTTCCACTCAATAATGGACTTCCCAGGAGTCCAATAATCTTCTTCCCCATGATGGAGTATTACAGGCGGTCCATAAAAAATAGGTTTTGGATTGGGATTTTAAGGATAAATTCCGAAATAAGATGATTCTACTGTTTTTAGAACGATTCAACCAAATTTTATTGAGACAAGCAAAAACCATAAATAATCTACACGACAAGGTAAGGAATTGGTGATTGAACTGACCGAAAAGATAAAAGCTGGACAGAAGGTCGGTCCTGGCAAGTATGTCTGCCTGGATTGCGGACGTGAATATGAACTCGATGCAGCTGAACAGGACCTTCGAAAATGCCCGCAATGCGCCTGTGAAGAGTACCAGTGCTTCCCGATGACACACATCCGTCCGGACGTGAAAACGCCGGAAGATGCCACCCACCCGCCCAAACGCGGTGAAAGTGAACAGTAAATCATTAAGTTTTTCTAAAATTTCAGTTGTGGAAGGCGAATCAGAACATTCTGATACGAAAAAGTTCCCACAACTTTTTCTATTATCAGAAACCGGGCGTTCCGCCCTTGAATCAGGTGATATTTATGGTTAATGTTTCAAAAGAGGGAGAAATATACGAGTGTGAGATTTGCGGAAATATTGTCGTGGTTAAGGTTGTCGGCGGAGGAGAACTGATCTGCTGTGGCCAGCCCATGAATCTTAAAAAGGAGTGAGGATAATGACCAAGGATGAAAAGGACCTGGAGCGGATGATTGGGAAGGTCCCAAAGTTCTTCAGGGAACTGGCAGAAAAGGACCCCCAGATGTATGAGATGGTGATGAAACTGGAGGGGCATATCTGGGATGACGGCGCCCTGACACGCAAGACCAAGAAGCTTATCGCCATTGCAATTGCGGCATCCCTCCGCGACCAGCATGCAACCCGTGCCCAGCTTGCCGGGGCGGCAAACCTGGGTATCAGCAAGAATGAAGTTGAAGAAGCCCTGAGGGTGGCATTCCTCCTGGCCGGCATGCCCGCCTACGTATATGGAAAAGCCCAGCTTGACGAAATCATGAAGGAGTGATTCCTGTGTGTGGTGAATTTGGTTCCATGCCCATACTGGGTGAACCGGCCCCCGACTTCCAGGCGCTCACTACCCAGGGTATTGTGAAGCTTTCGGACTTGAAGGGAAAGTGGGTTGTGATGTTCTCGCATCCTGCTGATTTTACTCCTGTTTGTACAACTGAATTTATCGCATTCTCCCAGGTTGCTGATGAATTAAAGGAGCTCAATGTCCATTTGATGGGCCTTTCTATCGATTCTGTCCATTCTCACCTGGCCTGGATAAGGAATGTGAAGGAAAAGATGGGAGTAGATATTCCATTTCCCATAATCGCCGATCTGGACATGAACGTGGCAAAGAAATACGGGATGATCCATCCCGGCCAGAGTTCAACTGCCACCATCAGGACAGTCTTCTTCATAGATGACAAAGGTATCCTGCGAGCTATGATCTATTACCCGCTTACGAACGGGCGGTATATCCCCGAGATTATCCGGCTTGTAAAAGCCCTGCAGACCACTGACAAACACGGGGTCGCCACCCCGGCAAACTGGCAGCCAGGCGATAAGGTGGTAGTCCCGGCTCCAAAGAACAAAGAAGAGATGGACAAGCGCCTCTCCGAAGGCTATGAGTGCAGGGAATGGTATCTCTGCTTTAAGCAGATATGAAATATTCACCCATTTTTCCTTCTTTTATGTAATTTTAAACCAAATCTTTCTCCCCGGATGATAAACAACATTTTTTTTACTATAAGAGGAAAAAGCGTCACTCATGACAATCAAGGTGCTGGCTTTTGCGGGAAGTCCGCGGAGAGGGGGCAATTCCGAGACCCTTCTTGACTGGGTGATTGAGGGGATGAAGGAGGAAGGAGGCGTTGAGGTCGAGAAAGTAGTTCTCACCGAGGCGAACGTGAATCCCTGCAGGGGCTGTAATGCCTGCGAAAAGCTCAACAAATGTGTGCAGAGGGACGGCATGGACATACTTCATGACAAGATTATAGATGCTGACTGCATCATCCTCGCCGCACCCATATTCTGCATGGGAATTTGTTCGCAGGCCAAGGCTCTCATCGATCGCTTTCAGGTCTTCCGGTCCCGGAAATTCGTGCTCAAACTGCCTGTTGTTCCTCCCGAACGAAGGGGAAAACGACTGGGCATATTTCTCTCCACCGCGGGGCAGAACTGGGATTATGTCTTTGACGCGGCCGTACCTTCAGTAAAGTGCTTCTTCCATGTCATAGATGTCAGGGACCGCGACATTCACTACCTTATGATCAATAATGTGGATGAAAAAGGTGCGATACTGAACCATCCCACGGCAAATGATGATGCCGGGAAACTGGCGCATGAAGTCATCTCGGAACTTCGTAAAAGGCTGGAGATGTGAGAACAGATGAGAGTCAAGGTGCTTGGGATATCAGGAAGCCCTCACAGGCACGGAAATACCGAGACCCTGCTGGACGCATTCCTGGAGGGAGCGGCGGAATCAGGAGGGGAAGTCGATAAGGTGATACTGAAAAATCTTGACTATGTACCCTGCAGGGGCTGTAATGCCTGCCATAAGACTGGGGAATGCATCGTGCAGGATGCGGCTCCGCCCCTTTTTGATCGTATTTTTGGGATGGACTGCATTGCAGTGGCCTCTCCAATCTACAGCATGGGCATCACCGCAGAGCTCAAGGGGCTTATTGACAGGACACAGTATATATGGGCCAGGAAATTCGTCATAAAAACGCTCTTTTTTTCCCATGAGCACATAAGCAGGCACAAAGGGATCTTTATCTCCACTGCAGGACTTTCCTGGGATAACGTGTTTGATGCGGCATTTCCTGCAATCACTGCGTTTTTCAACACCATAGGTTTTGAATACCATGATAATATCATCGCCAACGAGATGGACCATTATGAGGGAATTTTGGGGCATCCGACCGCTTTAAGAGAGGCCAGGGAGAAGGGGCAGTCTGTGGTTAGAGAGATTGAGAGGCTAAAATCCAGGTAAGTCCCTGGAACGGGATGTTACAGGCAAAAGGTGGTTCTGATGCGTCTTCATACCCGATATGCAAAAAAATGATTTTCCTGATTCCGATGTCAATTTCGTATGTGAAAATTTATAATAGGGGCGCTGCTGGAATCTTTACATAGATTAGCGAAGAAGGAGAAACGGAATATGGAGGTCGTGCTCCATGCAAAATTTCTCCACCCGATCAAATACCCTGGTAATCATCCCTCCCGAGGTGATGATAAGGGCATTGTCCCCGACTATTGTCTTGAGAAGAGACTTATCAATGACCCCGTAGGTAAAATCCAGCGATATTCCATCTTCCTGGGCCAGGATTTTCGCCCTGGTCCCCATTGCCCCGGTCCATGATATCCCTTTCTCTCGCACTGCGTCTCGTATGGTATCACCGTTCTCCCGTTCTGCATCGGCAATAAAGATCGATCCATATGCAACAGATACGGGCCTGCCGACGATGTTTTCTATTCTATGTACCATTTCAAGTACACCTGAAGGCGGTCCATCCCCCAATCGAATACCCCTTGCTTCCAGTTCACAGAACAGCTCAAGCAGGGGCGGCATCGTAAGTCTTGATTCCTTCATCTGATCGTGATTGGTAAAGACGGTCTCGGGGGGGCCATGGTGAAGTATGCGACCCCCTGAAATGAGAATGACCTCATCCGCCCATTCGAACGCTCGAACAACATCATGTGTGGAGATGACAATCGTTTTTCCCAGCGTATTTAATTCATCTAAAAGATCCATGATCTCTTCTGCACTGGCCGGATCAAGGGAACTTGTAGGCTCATCAAATATCAGGATATCGGGTTCCATTGCCAGTACACCTGCTATTGCCACCCGCTTTTTTTCCCCCCCGCTCAGATGATGGGGAGGACGATTTTCATACCCTGACAGGCCTACGCAAAAGAGGGCATTCCCGACTACCTCTTTGATCTCCTGTTTCTCCATTCCCAGGTTCAGTGGACCGAAGGCGACATCCTGGAAAATTGTGGGAGCAAAGATCTGGCTATCGGAGTTCTGGAAGACGAACCCGACCCTCCTCCGTACATCCCGGAGTCGTTTAGTGCTATATACCAGGGGCTCCCCGTCGATCTTTACATCACCTGAATCAGGCCTGAGTATTCCATTGCACATGAGGAGGAGTGTAGTCTTTCCGGCGCCGTTCGGCCCAACAAGAGCAACTTTCCTCCCCTTCCGGATCTTCAGTGAGATTCCCTGCAGGGAGCATGGCCCCTGGGGATAGGAATACCGAACATCTGTGAATTCTATAGCTGTCTGCATGGTTCCCTCAAAATACCGCAACCCCTGCGAATAGCACTGCAAGGACTGCACATGCTCCGAGATATACTCCTGTGGCAGCGATTCCGGTAAATGTGATCTGTTTTTCCTCTTCTGGAAGGCTGAGTTTTCCGTCATAGCACCTGGCATCCATGGCAACCAGCATCTCCTCCCCCCTCTCCCAGGCCTTGATAAATAGCATCCCTCCAAGCATTCCAAAGGCATGAATGGACCGTTTGAATGTGGAATAGCCATTCCGCATTACCTGGGCGTTATGAATGGCGATAGACTCCCCGATCAGCACAAAGATGTAACGATAGATGAGCATGGAAAGATCAATAAATTCATCTGGAAGCCGAAGATCCTTCATCACCGAGAATATCTCTATCATGGGAGTGGTGAGTGAGATAAAAAAGAGTGCGCACATCCCCCCGAGCGTCCGGGAAAAGAGCAGCAGTGCAAGGTTTGCGGACCCGGTGGTCATAGTAAAGGAGTGCCCCGCAATTTCCAGAGTCCAGATGGCCTCACCGCCACCAGTCAGGAAAAGAATCACTGCAATGCTTAATGCAGTGAATGTAACCGGGATTGCCAACAGTCCAATGTAAACTCTGGCAGGAATCCTGGCCAGCCCCAGTGTAATACAGATCATACTGCCGGCAATAAGGAATGGAGTGAGTGGCGATGGCGAGAATACGCAGATGAGGATTGCACCTGCTCCCAGTACGAGCTTGAGCCGGGTATCTGCCTTACGCAGGCCGTTTCGCAATGCCAAGTCATCCAGGAAATGCTCATCCATAATAAAGCAGGTTATTCTGCGGGCTTCTGCCTCCCCCGGTAGTAGCCAAAGAAATATCCGATGATCAGGGCTCCTATCGCTGCCTGAAGAGAGAAGAACAGGCTCTCAATCTCGCCGCTCGGCGGCTCCCAGATGGGAGCAACCCAGGGTTCATACCCTCCTGATTCAATTAATTCTGCGGCCTGCCCGTCTGCTCCCCCCCAGGCCTCCTCACCCTCCCCAAGATTCTGCTGGATGGCTGCATTGGTGACAAGAAATATAATCGCAAAAGTCAGTATGACAGTCCCGGCAATGAGTTCTGCTTTGTACTTCATGTTGCTGCCTCCTTTATCCTGTTCACTGCATTCTGGGAAAGTACGTTCAGGCTGACAAGAATGTCAGGCCTGACATCGATGATATACTTGAAAACCAGGGCGATGATTACCCCTTCGATGATTGCCAGCGGCACCTGGGTGATCGCGAATATTACCAGGAATGCATAAAACGAAGTCAGTATTCCACCCTCTGCGGCAGGGAATGCAAGTGCCAGCTGCCCGGCGGTCACGATATACGTGAAGAGATCTGCAATTGTGGCGGCAATGAATACATTGACAAAGGTATTCAATGAAATCTTCTTTCCTGCCTGGTAAAGGAAATATGCTACAACCGGTCCGGCGATTCCCATGGAAAAGACGTTTGCCCCCAGAGTTGTCAGTCCGCCATGGGCCAGGAAGATCGCCTGGTAAATAAGGACAATCAGGGCCAGGATCGAGGTGACAAAAGGACCGAACAGGATAGCGGAGAGCCCTGTGCCTGTCGGATGGGAGCAGCTCCCTGTCACGGACGGTAATTTGAGTGATGATAGAACAAACACAAATGCTCCGGCCACCGCAAGGAGCGGAATTGCCTCTCTCTTCTCTGCAAAGAGTCTTTTCAACTGGTAGAACCCCAGGACCAGGAACGGTATGGCAATAAGAAACCATATCTGCCACCAGGGGCTGGGGAGGAATCCTTCCATAATATGCATAAACTCACACAACCTTATTTGTTATAAAACAAATTTGTTTGTTTATTATTTAAGTTTTTTTTCTTTTATTTTCATACAAAATGAAAAAATTAGATTTTTCGTGTTATTCACAATTCCTCCCATTACAGGATGTTTGGATACGTTGGGTATAATGTAGCTATCAGGATTCCTAAGGAAGCCGCGATAAGGACCAGGAAGACCAGTTTGTTCCAGGCGAGCACTTTCCTCCCGTCAAGGACGCCTATTGGCAGCATGTTAAATACCGCAATCATGGCATTGACTTGCAGCCCGATTAGTCCCAGCGTATAGAAAACATTGATTCCAATGAGCCTGAAATCGACGACAGAACCCATAGCGAGAAGCACTGCAAATGGGATACAGAGGAGAAGGTTTGTAAGAGGGCCTGCCGCAGAGATCTTACCGTTCTGTTCCCTGGTAATGGCAGGACCATAAATCATAGTCGCTCCGGGCGCTGCAAATACCACTCCCACCAGTGCGGCCAGTGCAACTGCAACAAGCAGCATAAGGTTGTTTTTCCTGAATTCCGCCCAGAACCCGTATTTCATGGCGGTAAACTTATGAGCCAGTTCATGCAGGATGAAGCCTACGCCAACGGTGACCAGTGATACCCCTAGGAAAAAAAGAAATAGCGCGATGGTTGCGCCGGGCCTGATGAATATCAGGGAAAATGCAAGGGATATGGCGATCCAGGCGATAATGAGGTCCTGCCGCTCTCGAACTGATATCCGCTCCAGAATATGATCGAGCATTCTCTTTTAGTTTACCCTCATCCCCCATATGTTCTTTGTTCGTGGTTGTCGGCAGGCCATACTTCCATCAGGTTTAAGTGCCCTATTGCACCGTTAATATATGATATGCCAATAGAATCACTCAGGGCGGAGATCAGCCGAATTGATGATGAAATCATCGAACTCATCGCCAGGCGCCAGAAGCTGGCCGGCCGGATTGCTCAGGTAAAAATAAACGAAGGTCTCTCGATCCATGATGAACAACGGACGCGGGAGATACTTGAATCTGTATTTGATTCCTCGGTAGAGAAGAATATCAATCCAGTGTATGTCCAGCAGGTATTCCAGATTTTAATCGAGATGAGCGAAGAGCGTCAGAGAGAGTGCTCCGGAGAGGGGAACCTTCCCTGACATCTGAATTCAGATAAATTCGAGGAGGAGAAGAATTCCGAGAAATATCATTACAACTCCCATGAGAATACGGATCAGGCTCCTCTTTTCAATCCGCACCCGGTCAAGCCTTTCCACGGGTATTCCCCAGGCTACGACTGCAAGAATTACCACCATTGGCAGGACAAAGAATATGTTATAGAGGAGGAGATATGGTATTCCTTCGACCATATTCATCCGGTTTGAGAGTAGGGAGAGAATGGCAAGATAAATCCCTCCTGTACAGGGAAGTTCGAACATCCCCACAAGGATACCAAGTACAAATGCCCCCGGCAGGGATGCCCGTTTCACATACTTTTCAATAATGCCTTTTTTTGATTCAGGAATGGACAATGACTGGCTCTGCTTTCCCCTCACCCCGTCAATGATGCTCACTGTCCCAGCGATGAGAGCAACTACCGCGGCTACGAGTGAGATGCCCCGGGAAATACCCGCCGATTGAATGAGAGTGAAAAGTCCCAGGCCCGAAAGGAAATAAAACACAAAGACTGCCAAAATGAAGATCGATCCCACGAGAACCATCTTCTTCCGGGTATCAAGAGCCATGATCGTGAGAAGAAGAAAGATTAGGACTGAGAATGCACAGGGATTTATCCCGTCAATAAGGGCTGCGGAGATGATCAGGGGAATGGTCAGCTCACTGTGTCCCTGAACCTGTGGTGTCTCTTCCGGCTGAATAGTGGGCTTCGTTGCGGTAACTGCCGTGATATTTTCCATCTCCTCAAGGCCCCGAATAATCTCGTCATATCCTGTCAGGACAGAATCGCCGGCAAATGCCACAGGTACCGGGGAAAAATCTACTCTATATTCATAGGAAAACAGGGTGAGAAGTTGCCTGTTTGTGGAATTTTCCCTGATATCATAATATCTGACAATAAAATCATCATGCGTGTTTTCAAAATCCTGCAAATAAGGAAGTGTCTTTATGCATTCCGCGCAGTTCTGGTTATAAAAAAAATGAATTACCGGTTTTTCGTCAATAAATTTCACAATATGGTATGAATCGATCTCATCAGGGTTTCCGTTCGATGAGGGAGGGGCGGGTGAATCCGCGAGCAACGGGATACAAAAACAGAATAAAATTATCAGTATCAATACTGTATTCCGGATAATTTTCATGCCAGGTCCCTTCAGCGCATCTCATATTTGCGCGATCTGATCAATCAATATCTTTTTTTTGGTAAAAAAAGGTCTGTTATTGATCATTTATCGATAGATCATGGTGCCCACGCCTTCATTCGTGAACATCTCAAGGAGAAGATTGTGGGCTCTGTTCCCATTAATGACGTGACCGTATTCAACACCGGCCTCAACCGCCCGGACGAGGGAGGTCAACTTGGGTATCATTCCCTCGTTTACCACACCTGTTGCAAGAAGGTCTTTGGCATCAGAAAGAGAAAGCCTTCTGAATACCCGGGTCCGTTCCCTGTCCATAATTCCGTCCACATCAGTCATGTTGATGAGTTTGAATGCCCCGAGGGAGACTGCAACCTCTCCTGCCGCCGTATCGGCGTTGATATTCAGGGACTTTCCGCTGCGATCGATGGCCAGCGGGGCGATTACAGGGATATACCAGTTGTCCAGTAGCGTGTGGAGCATTGCAGGATTGATCTCCTCTATTTCTCCCACGTGCCCAAGATCCACTTCTTCCTCTTTTCCGGAGATTTGGACCTTTTGGGGAGTCATTCTCCGTGCGATAATAAGATTTCCGTCATTCCCTGATACCCCGACTGCTTTGCCCCCGCTCTTGGCAATGAGCGATACAATATTGCTGTTGATCTTCCCCACAAGGACCATCTGGGCAATTTCCAGGGTCTCTTCATCCGTAATCCGAAGACCTGCCACAAATCTTGGCTCCTTTCCCATGACCTTCATTTTATCGGTAATCTCGGGGCCTCCTCCATGAACCAGCACCACCCTGATGCCCACCAGCTGGAGCAGTACGGCGTCCCGGATGGCACTCTCCATAATCGCAGGATCAATCATGGCATGGCCGCCCAGCTTGATGACCATGGTCCTGCCATGGAACTGCTGGATATAGGGCAGCGCCTCGGTAAGCACCTCCTCCCTTTTCATGTCGTATACCTCCCGTTTATCTCCACATACCTCTCGGTAAGGTCACATCCCCAGGAAACGGCTTCTCCATCCCCATTACCCAGATCCAGATGAAATATTACCTTTTTACCATGCATGACGGCCTTCGCCGCCTGCAGGTCAACCACAATCTCCCCCTTTCGTACAAGCTCCTGCACGATCCGGCCGTCGCCGATGAGGAGATCGACACTATCGGGGTCAAATTCGACTCCTGCCCTTCCGGCAGCGGCAATAACACGGCCCCAGTTGGGATCCTCCCCATAGACCGCTGTCTTGACCAGCGGCGATTCGACAATAGTCCTGGCCACCATTGCTGCCTGTTCCTCATCAGGCGCTCCACTGACCAGCACTTCGAGGAGTTTTGAAGCACCTTCACCATCGACCGCAATCTGGATTGCCAGCTGGCGGCAACACATTTCAAGTGCCTTTTGGAATTCTTTTAAGTCTACCCTGCCGGCTCTCCCGGTAGAGGTGAGAAGCGCCAGATCATTCGTACTGGTATCGCCATCAACCACAACCCGGTTAAATGTCCTTTTTGTCGCCAGCCTCAAAGCCTCACGCAGTTCTTTTAATGGCACTGATACATCGGTATAGAGAAAAGCCAGCATTGTGGCCATATTAGGAGCGATCATCCCGCTGCCCTTTGTGATTCCTGCAACAGTGAAGCCGTCGCATTCAACCACCGAATGCTTCTGTATAAGATCGGTAGTCATGATGGCCATGGCAGCCTGTTCTTCCGCTCTTTCATTCCTTTCAAGGAGCGGTGCAATCCGGGTGCACTGGTCGCGGATGAGCGCCAGATCCAGGTATCGCCCTATCACACCGGTACTGGCTACGCCGATGGTTTCTTCCGGGAGTTCGAGCGCTTCCGCAGCGATTCCGGACATCGCGACAGCGTCCTGGTATCCCCTTGTTCCCGTATACGCATTGGCACATCCGCTATTCACAATCACCGCATCAAGCCATCCCTTGCGAATTCTTTCTTTCATCAGTTTGACGGGGGGAGCCCTCATCAGGTTGGTGGTAAAGACGCCTGCAGCTTCACCGCTTGCCCTGATCAAGGCCAGGCCATACTTACCTTCCTTGATGCCGGATGCAGATACACCTTCCACTGCACAGATGCTCTTCACCGGGCATTCTCCTCAGATGTATCGAAGCCCGATCCCACACCCTGAACGATATCGGCCCGGGTTACAATTCCCACCAGCGCAGTGCCCCTGACCACCGGCAGGCGGGCAATTCCCTCCCGAAGCAATATCGAGGCTGCCTCTTCGATATCTGCATCCTCCGTAATGGTGATAACAGGGTGTGTCATCACCTTCTCAACCGGCGTATCCCCAATATCTGCAAGCGCTGCCTTGGTATTCTCCCAGTTGATAAATTCCCTCACCGGCACCTCTATGATCTCCAGTGGAGAAGGCAGCCACAGGTCGTCGGATATCCTCCCGGTCTCCAGGAGTGCGATGATGTCCGATTCGGTCACGATCCCTACAATTTTCTCCCCATCCATTACCGGGAGTCCCCCGATATGGTGTTTCTTTAATAGCCCTGCTGCATCCCGCACGGGAGCTTTTACGGCGATTGTCACCGGGGCGTGAGTCATTATCTCTTTTACCAGCATCAGTCTTCACCTCTTATGGAAGCAGGCCTGCTCCTCTCAGACCATCACGTTCGTCAAAGCCACATATAATATTCATGTTCTGGATAGCCTGTCCGCTGGCACCTTTGCCCAGGTTATCGATGGCCGAGACCACCACCACACGATTACCTTCGGTTTCCGCACGGATATCACAGAAGTTTGTTCCCCTGACGGCGGCCAGGATCGGATTCTGCAACCTGACAAAGAACTCGTCTTTGTAATAATCCTTGTAACGTCTATCTACTTCATCCTGCCCGATGGCCTCTTTAAGGAGAATATGGGCCGTGGTCAAAATTCCCCGGTTCACCGGAACCAGGTGGGGTGTGAAGTAACATCTGGCTTTTGAACCCAGCCGCTCGATCTCCATCCGCATCTCGGCAAGGTGACGATGAGATGTCCATTTATAAGGAGTTATATTGTCTCCCACGTTTGGGTAATGGGTGACTGCCGACGGATTGTCCCCCGCCCCTGAAACACCGGTCTTCGAATCATAAATCACCGTGTGCGCATATTCTGCCAGCGGGGCTGCAGCAAGCGTGGCCCCTGTCGGGAAGCATCCCGGATTGGAGACAAAATCTGCTTTCCCATACGAATTCCTGTGCAATTCTGGGATACCATAGGGGGCATCGAAATACTCCGTATGCTCTACTCCGTAAAACTTTTCATACACCTCTTTTGATAACCGGTAATCGGCAGAGAGGTCCACCACCTTGATACCCCGCTCCAGCAGCGGACGGACATATTTCATTGCCGCCGTATGGGGTACGGCCAGGAATGCAAAATCCGCATCTATTTCATCGACTGCAGGATTCTCGAATACAAGATTGGTGAATCCCTTAAGGTGAGGATGCTGGGATTCAATCGGTTTGCCTGCCAGCTTCCGGGAGGTGGCACATACGACTTCCGCCTGCGAATGGGTAAGTAGCAGTCGGATAAGGTCGCCCCCGGTGTAGCCGGATGCTCCGATGATTGCAATTTTCATACCTTTCTATACGATTTTAAAAATTTAATCCTTTTTATGAGAATTTCCGTCGAATTTCTCCTCAACACGTGTTTGCAAGGTCAAAAAAATGCGGAATCCTGCATGGCGCGGATGTGAGGAGCGTGCGGAATGTACCGGATTGCGAGTTCCGGCCTCAAATCACTAACTATTAATAATTATAATTATTAATCATTAAAATCGCCAATGTGTGGCGTAACAACGACCCGGGTCACACTATCTGACCGGTAAAATGTGCCATTCTCCATGGCCATGTCGACGGATTGCAGGATGAACATCAGAAAGAGCAGAATGTGCAAGGGAGATTTTTTTACAATCACACCGGATCGGAATGCAACGGGTTGAGATTGAAAAAAATGCTATTCTCCTGGTAAAAAGCACAGGAAAATGTAGTATATCCTGCGCAAATCCGGTCAAGACGGAACACAGACTGACAAAATGAGAATGAACGGAAAGGTGCACTAATATGGCAGAATCATTTGATGTGCCACTTGTTGATGATGAAAAATTATATGTCCCTGATCCTTCCATCAAGGAGCATGCCTGGACAAAAGATTATGAGAAAGCGTACAGTGAATTCCTTGCCGATCCGGACGGGTTCTGGGAGAAATATGCCAACCATCTTGAATGGTTCAAGAAATGGGACAAGGTAAAGGAATGGAATTATCCGTACGCCAAGTGGTTTGTCAACGCCAAATTAAATATCACGTATAATTGCTTGGACAGGCATATTGTCAACCACAGAAGGAACAAAGTGGCACTCATCTGGAGAGGTGAGGAGGGTGAGGAGCGTATCTTCACGTACCAGAAACTCTACAATGAAGTAAACCGCTTTGCAAACGGCCTTAAGAAACTTGGTATCTCCAAAGGAGATCGTGTATGCATATACATGCCGCTTGTTCCCGAACAGGTCATCGCCATGCTGGCCTGTGCACGGATTGGGGCAGTACACAGCGTTGTATTCGGTGGATTCGGGGTAAATGCCCTGAATATGCGTATCACAGACGCAGAGGCCAAGGTGGTAATCACCGCAGACGTGGCAATGCGCAGAGGAAAGACCATTCCCTTAAAGACCATCGTAGAAGAAGCCATCATCAATGCACCGAGTGTAGAGAAGGTTATCGTGCTCTCCCGGGAACAGAACCAACCGGTTCAGCTCCACAGGGAAATGGAGATCGATTTCTATGAACTGATGGAGGGAGTCTCTTCATCCTGCGAACCCGAGGTAATGGATTCAGAGGACCCGCTCTTCATTCTCTATACCAGCGGTTCCACCGGGACACCCAAAGGCATCGTCCATACCACCGGCGGATACATGGTGGGCACCTATTATACTACGCTTCACGTCTTTGATCTCAAAGATACCGATGTCTACTGGTGCACAGCCGATACAGGCTGGATTACCGGGCATAGTTATGTTGTATACGGGCCGCTCTGTGTTGGAGGGACGATAGTCCTCGGAGAGGTGGTTCCCGATTATCCCAATCCCGGTGCATTCTGGAAGATAGTCGAGGATTTGGGGGTTACCATCTTCTATACCGCACCCACCGCCATCCGCATGTTCATGAAAGTGGGTGAGGAGTGGCCGAATAAATACGATTTGAGCTCACTTCGCATCCTGGGATCAGTTGGGGAACCGCTAAATCCGGAGGCCTTTGAATGGTTCTACCATACTATCGGGAAAGATAAGTGCCCCCTGGTGGATACATGGTGGCAGACCGAGACAGGGATGCAGATGATAACTACTATGGTAGGTGAGCCTATGCGCCCGGGTTTTACCGGAAAATCTATTCCTGGTGTGGTAGCCGACGTGGTGAACAAGGAAGGCAAACCGGTGCCTCAGGGCACCGGCGGATTTCTGGTCATCAGGGAGCCATGGCCTGCCATGCTCCGCACGGTCTATAAAAACGACGAGCGTTATCGCCAGTACTGGAACACCATTCCCAACTGTTATGTGGCAGGAGACCTCGCGGTGAAAGGGAAAAACGGCTATATAATGGTAATTGGCAGGGCGGACGACCTGATTATTGTTGCCGGCCATAATATCGGCACCGCCGAGGTAGAGAGCGCACTGGTCTCACATAAGTCAGTGGCCGAGGCTGCGGTCATCGGAAAGCCCGACCCGGTCAAGGGCAATATCATCAAGGCTTTCGTGATTTTGCGGGTCGGGTTCTCCCCAAGCGACAAGCTCAAATCCGAGCTGATCTACCATGTCAGGATGACACTGGGTCCCATTGCCATGCCCTCAGAGATCGAGTTCGTGGACAAACTCCCCAAGACCAGGAGCGGGAAGATCATGCGCCGGGTGCTTAAGGCGCAGGAATTGGGAATGGATCCCGGCGACATCTCTACCCTGGAGGAGTGAGAGGCTCCTCCACATTATTTTTCAGGAGGGTCGCCATGACACCTGAAACGACTGATTCCATTTTTGGCATGCCTCCGGAGAGGGGGCGCTGGGTACTTGTAGCCTTCGGACTGATTATCAACCTCTGCCTGGGGACAATCTATTCCTGGAGTGTATTCGTACAACCCCTGAGCGACTACTTTGCCGGGGAGCTGGGCCAGACTGTGACAGCGGGCGAAATCCTCATGCCTTTTTCGGTTTTTCTGGCCTTTTTTGCCATAGCCATGCCCCTGACAGGGAAGTACATCGAAACCCTGGGGCCCCGGAAAGTGACCATTATCGGGGGACTCCTGACCGGCCTAGGCTGGCTTCTGGCCTCCACGGTGACCTCAGTCCAGATGCTCTATCTGGTATATGGGGTAATAGGCGGCATCGGGGTGGGCATTGCTTACGGGGTGCCGGTTGCGGTGGCAGCCCGCTGGTTCCCTGACAGGAGAGGTACGGCAGTAGGCATGACCCTTGTGGGTTTCGGCTTTTCAGCCTTCCTCACCGCGAATATCGCCGGATACCTCATATCAGGGATGGGGGTGATGACAACATTCCGGATCTTCGGCCTGGCCTTCATCGTACTGATCGTTTTGTTGGCACTGCCCCTGCGGTTTCCACCGCCGGGATGGGCACCTGCCGGATGGACTGCTCCTGTACCCCGCCCGGGTGAGGAAGTCTGTGAGTGCGATCGCTCCGCCATGGTTCGCACTACAGCCTTCTATGGGCTGTGGGTATGCTACTTCATCGGTTGCCTGGCAGGGCTGATGGCTATTTCCATTTCCAAGCCGGTTGGCACAGAAATAGGTATTGAAGCCGGCCTTGCTACCATGCTGGTGGGCTTCTTCGCCATCTTCAACGGTGGAGGAAGACCAATCTTCGGAGCCCTCACCGACCGTGTCAACCCCCGGAACACGGCCATAATCTCTTTTCTCCTGATCGGCCTGGCCTCCCTGTTGCTGTGGCAGGTTCCGGGGACTGTAATCTATATCCTGGCCTTTGCTATCCTGTGGGGATGCCTGGGTGGCTGGCTGGCTATTGCCCCCACCGCAACAGGGTCATATTTCGGAACCTGTGACTACCCCCGTTGCTACGGGGTTGTTTTCCTGGCTTATGGTGCGGGAGCAATCGCCGGACCCCAGCTTGCAGGGTTCATCAAAACGACAACCGGAAACTACCTAGGAGTCTTTCCCTGGGTACTCGGTCTGGCCGCTGTGGGGCTGGTTATGGCTTTCCTGCTCATGAAACCGCCGAAGGGGTACCCTTCATAACAATTTTTAGCCTTCCCTTACTCATTTCTCATTGGAAAGAGGACAGTGAATGCGATCTTTTCCTCGGGAAAGTAGCCTCGATTCTCCATATTGAAACTATTGAAAATTAGCCCGATATTTAATACCCGGACTTTTATGCGCTCTTTATTTGCATGCAATAAGTAATGACCATCCTGCCCGGGGAGGGCTTATGATGAGAAGATTACTGCAGATCCAGGTCTTTGATTCAAATAGTAAAACACCCAAAAACTTTTGATCAACATGGACTCGGAAAAGCAACTTCGCAGGGAGGGACTCGCCAAGTCCAGGATTGAGGCCCTGAGTGACGGAATTTTTGCCATTTCCATGACTCTTCTTGTTCTCTCACTGACGGTGCCGAACATTCCGCTGGATAAGGCCTCGGAGTTACTCCCGGGCGTGATTTCGGGACTGTACTCAGAGTTCCTCTTCTTCGCTATTGCATTCTTTATCCTGGGAGGATACTGGCTTGCCCATCACCGCATCCTCCATTCTGTAAAATACGTGGATGAGCGGCTGATCTGGATCAATATCCTGTTGCTCTTCTTCGTCGTGCTTATTCCCTTCACCACAACGCTCTCCGGAGACTATCCGAATGTCCTGGAGGCAGTCATCCTCTTTCACTTCAATCTCCTCGTTGCAAGCCTGCTCCTCACTATTCTCTGGACGTATGTCAGACATAATCAAATGACTCTTATGCCTGAGAGGGGCAAGGACCACCCTCCGGTGCAGGAAGCGATACCTAACCGTGTAATTGTCATCCCAGGTTTAATCGTTCTTGCAATTGCCGTCTCCTTTGTGGACACCCATGCCAGCATGTGGTGCTATATTCTTATACCGATCTCACTTTTCGTGCTGGATAGATTGCCAAAACGGAAGAAAGAGTGAAATATTTGTGCAAATGGCCTGTGACAGATGGAATGCAGAACACGAAGTGTGAACCATAGAGATTGGGAGACGGGATAGCGGCAGAAATTTGATCGCCGTTTTTTGTATTGACTGAGAATTGAATGCTACATATTTTGGGAAAATCAGGAATGAACATAATCTTCTAATGACATCCCGGATTTCTTCATACATCTGCGTACATAGTCGGGGATGCTTTGGAAGAGAGAAACCCGTACCCTATATTTTCATTGACACTGATACCAATTGCACTGGTAATATTATGGAGAAAAACCGTCTGGAGATACAATACCTCACCGCAGCCGATTACAAGGACAATCCCTTCGAGAAAGTAATCCTTCCCCTGGGTTCGCTGGAAAGCCATGGCCCCCATATGCCCTTTGGAACCGATGCATTCACCGCCTGGCTTCTGGCAAAAGAACTGGCTGAAAGGGTGGAAAATACGGCTGTTCTCCCCCCTGTGACCTACGGTATGAGCGAGCATTACAGGGACTTCCCCTTCACAGTATCCCTCACTTTCGAGACCGAGATCGCCCTGATCAGGGATATCCTGGAATCATTGCACAGGGAAGGGATTCGAAAGGTCTTCATCTTAAACGGCCATGACGGGAACATTGCCCCAATCGAGGTGGCTGCTCGATCGGTAAAAGTGGCACATCCAGAGATGCGAATCGTCTCTCTCGGAGCATGGTGGGAAACCCTTGCCGATCTTCTCCCTCCTGATTTCTTTGAGGTATGGGGAGGATTGGGACACGGGGGCGAGGGGGAACTCTCTATGGGTCTGGCACTCTTCCCGGAACTCTGCCGGCCCGACCTTGCCAGGGGAGTGGTACCTGATCACCTCCCCCCGTACGCTGAAGTGAAATGGCTTTTTAAGGAATTGACAGACAGCGGTGCCAGTGGTGACCCCACCCGGGCCAGCCGGGAAAAGGGACTCCATATGAAAGAAGTATTGATGGGTGCCCTTGAGGAACTGTTTCTGCACCTTGATTCCTGCGACTGGGATTACAGGTCCGGATGCCTTAAGAAATAAGGTTGGACAGAGAGGCCTCCGGTAATATGCCGAATCACCCCCGCCGCGAATACGGGCTCGATCCCATTCTGGGAAAAGAACCGAAGGTCCTTATTTTAGGCAGCTTCCCGAGCAAAATGTCTCTTGAACAAAAACTCTATTATGCAAACCCCCGGAACCATTTCTGGAAGATAATGACGGTTCTTCTTAAAATTCCCCAAAAAAATAATATCGAAGAGAATACACGCCTCCTGGAAGAGCACCATATCGCCGTCTGGGATGTCATTGCCTCCAGGAAATTCCAGGAAGGAGCAATGGATCGGGATATCCGTGATGCCCGGCTGAACAATATAGCAGGTTTTATCAGACAGAATCAGACCATCCGGTTCATCGGGATAAACGGGGGAAAGGCATGGCAGTGCTTCCGTAAAGCTATGCAGGATGATCCATTACCAAAAACCCCTGCTGCCAGGAGACTTCCTTCCACAAGCCCGGCCAACGCCCGTTATTCCCTTGATGAGAAAATCAGGGCATGGAGGGTAATTCTTGAGTACCTCGAGTGAGATGCAAGCCCCGTTGTAGTTTATCATAGCATTTGGTATCTGCAAATTACCAATATCATCTGATCATTGGAGAACTTTCAGCACCAGCCATTTTTGTTGGAAAAGAAAGTCACAACAACAGGAGGGCAACACGGCAGCCAGCAATCCAATAACGCTGATCATTTTTTTAAGAGGGAAAGACATTGGTGGACATACAGATCATGACAGGTTCTCATTCATGATTAGGAGCGATATGATGATTAGAAAAATTTTCATATTCACAATCGTACTCCTGCTCATTGCAGGATTTGCCTTCGTCCCGGCTATTGCCGCAGGGAATGGTAACGGCGGCAATGGCGGGACCGGCGGAGGAAACGGCGCTTCTGACTCAGGTGGTAACGGAGGCGATGGTGGCACCGGTGGATCCGGCGGGGACGGAAGTGGATCCGAATCAGGTAGTTCCGGGAATGAGCAGTCGGGAGGTATTACCATCGGGATAGGGCCCACCGGATCGCAGGCACAGCAGGGACAGGACGGGCAGGAGGTACCTCCCCGCACCGAGGAGCAGTCGCGTGAACAGCAGGAGAACATAGAACAGCCCGGCATCCAGATTCACCAGCAGGACCGGGACGAGATCCAGGGAAGGACCAGGGACGAGTTCCTTTCCCGGATCCAGGAGATGGAGATGGACCAGGAGCAGGACCAGACCCGGGACAGGGACCAGGCAAACCTCTCACTGGCAGTCTATTCCTTTTCCATAGCCGCGAACGTTACAGGAGATGCCGGACCCCGTCTTACGCAGCTTTCCGCCCAAATCAACCAGTCCCTCGAGAATGCCACACAGGCGGAAGTGAGAATCCGGGAGCGCAGCTCATTCACAAGAATGTTCCTTGGTGGCGATTCAGAGGCCGCGGGCATTATTCTCCAGACATCTGAACAGAACCAGGAACGATTGCAGGAGATGAAGCAACTGCTGCAGGATTGCGATTGTGACCCACTGGTTCAGGCGAAACTGCAGGAACAGATCCAAACCCTTGAGCAGGAGCGGGACCGCCTCCGGGTCCTGGCGCAGCAGGAGCAGAATGATACCGGTCTCCTGGGATGGCTGTTCAGGTGAGCAAGGAAGAGGAGTGAAATTCCCTCCTCTGTATCTTCTCCATAAGTGAGGCACAGAGGCGTGAAGGAATTTCCTGGAATTCATCACTGAATATCCTTATCTCTTCGGGATTCTTACCTGTATTCCGATGAGTCTCACTGTTACTCTCACCTTTGCCCTCGTGGTTGCCCTTGAGATTATCATTCCCCTGGCACTGGGTTATCTCATTATTAGAAGATACGGCCTCCGCTGGTCGATTTTTCTGTACGGGGCCCTTTTTTTCATACTGTCACAGGTTATACATATCCCCCTCCTCTACCTGGCAGAACCATCATATTCCGAATGGATCAGGAGTGCAATCGCCGACCCTGCCCTTGCCCTGGCAGCCCTGGCCCTCTTCCTCGGCCTCTTTGCAGGTGTGCTGGAGGAGTGTGTCCGCTACCTGGTTTTCTCCCGTTTCTTCCCCAGAAAAAAGATAAACCTCACAAGGGAGCATGGTCTTCTATTTGGAGCGGGCTGGGGTGGAATTGAATCCATATTCGTGGCCCTCCTGGTACTGCAGTCAATGATCCTCTATATTGTGCTCACATCCGGCGGACCGGAAGCGCTGCTTATCAATGCCACCATAGGGGACCCTTCCCAGATGGCTGCCCTGGAAAGCATAAAAGCACTCACCCCCACAGACATCCTCCCCGGACTCTTTGAGCGGATAATGACAATCACCCTTCATATCGCCTTTACAATGCTTGTACTGCTGGCAGTAGCCAGGGCCAGGTTGCTCTATCTCCTTGCTGCAATTGCATGGCATACGGTAATGGATTTTTTCGCTGTGTATATAGCCCTCATGTATGGAATCTGGCCAAGCGAAGCAATATTGGCAGTGAATGCGGTACTCGGGATTGCGGTCATCTGGGGGATATGGAAGGCGATGGAGAGACGAGAATTGGTATCTTCTCTATAAAGGTTATGATTATATAACATATTGTTATTTTATTCTAACATATGATGAAAAACATCATACCTATAAAACTGGAAACTCTCCCCCCTTCATATCACGCCCCTGCATCCTTTGTATTCATTCATTCAGGAAAGAGAATGATTGAAAACCATCCGGGAGACATCCATGAAGACCCGTATTAAGGAGTTTCGTCGCAGAAAAGACATGACACAGGCCAGCCTGGCCGATGCCGTTGGTGTGCGGAGGGAGACTATCATATTTATGGAGAGGGGAAAGTACAATCCCTCCTTAAAACTGGCTCACGACGTAGCGAAGGTGTTGGAGTCGAGTATCGATGATCTGTTCATCTTCGAAGAGGACGCAAGTGATTACGTGGTGCTGGAAGACTAAATAAATCGTATTCCTATTCTCTTCTCTCCGCGACCATCATCTCCCTCTTCTTCACCCACTCCCTCACCGGCATACATAACGATACCACCACAAGGAAACCGATTTTTTCCTGTGCT
>Ga0307378_10003418_pt1 | contig 23330 bp, 17 predicted proteins | sample UN1MG_FD_202238 | JGI IMG/M metagenome (GOLD analysis project Ga0307378, IMG submission 202238) | Soil microbial communities from Risofladan, Vaasa, Finland - UN-1 | ecosystem: Environmental > Terrestrial > Soil > Coastal area > Acid sulfate soil | place: Finland: Risofladan, Vaasa | collected...
TAGTATGAAAACTATTTTGAAATTATTATCGGCACTGGCGTTATTGATCTTGCCTGTAGTTCCGCTTTTGCAGTTAACCGGCATCGGTTCTGCCGAACTTACCAAATCCGGCCTTTTAGTTGGCACAGTTTTATGGTTTATCACCGCGCCCTTTTGGATGAATAAAAAGACAGGCAATGAGTAACAGTGAAAGAAATATAGGGAAGTCGTGATGGTTCAAGATGAATTTTGTGAAATTATCAGAAGAGAAAGAGTAGAATACTGTTTAGTAAACAGTTAAATGGGAAATATGAGATTATAATGATGCCGTGTGTTAGAATGATCGCCTCTATGAAAATTTTAAAAGAAGCGTTGTTTACGAATAGGCAGATTCAAAATCAGGGAGAGACAATGAGATACTTTACAATAATTTGTTTGCTTGTGATGTTGGCAACTGTCGGTTGTGTCGAGGAGATGGGGCAGGTCAGAACTGAGAATAATATGCGGTGGTCCAGCGACAAGGCCAACCAGTGGTATGCCCGGCAACCGTGGCTTGTGGGGTGTAATTTCATTCCCAGCAGTGCGATCAATCAACTGGAGATGTGGCAGGCAGATACATTCGACCCCGAGACGATCGACCGGGAGCTGTGGTGGGCGGCACAGCTTGGGTTTAACGTTGTTCGAGTTTACCTGCACGATCTTGCGTACGACCAGGATCCGAAAGGGTTCCTCAAACGCATGGATCGGTTCCTGCGTATTGCCGATTCGCACAACATCAAAACACTGTTCGTGATTTTCGATGACTGCTGGCTGAGCGAACCGAAGATCGGTAAACAACCACAGCCATGGCCGGGTGTGCATAACTCCGGCTGGCTTGAGAGTCCCGGTTTGGGGCAACTGAAACGCTATCCGACCGATGCGAAACTTCGCCTGCGATTAGAGAAATATACAAAGGCGGTATTGACGCGTTTTAGAAAAGACAAACGCATATTGATGTGGGATCTATACAACGAACCGGGCGGCTGGTGGTATAGTCGCGGCGCCAAACCGGGCGAATTCGAGAAGGGTTTGACCGGTGAACTTTGTGTGCCGTTGCTTCGAGATGTTTATGCATGGGCCCATGATATTAATCCGCACCAGCCCCTGACAACTTGCTGGAACAGGGGAGACTACGAAGTTGAGCCGGCGCTAAAATGGGCCGATGTGGTTACGTTCCATCATTATGGCAATACCGATTCTCTTGAGAAACTCATCGCCAAGATCAAAGAAGGTGCACCGAACCGCCCGATCATCTGTACGGAATATTTGTTTCGCACTGTTGGCGATACGTTCCAGAACAGTCTGCCTGTTTTCCGCAAACATCAGATCGGGGCCATAAACTGGGGCCTGGTGTCGGGTAAAACCAATACGATGTGGGGATGGTCGTCATGGAGCGATCCCGGTGGTCCGGAACCGAAGCTCTGGCACCATGATGTTTTACGCAAGGACGGCAGGCCCTTCGATGAAGAAGAAGCCCGCTTTATACGGTCGATCACAAGCAGGTAACATCAACACTTCCTGCGAGTTGATCCGTCACGGGGGCAGCTTTAAATTCCATGGTGGTTTTATAAGCTGTGGTCAGCGTACTCGGACCATAGGTAATCGTGGTTGTTTTCGATGATTGCAGTTCTTTTGCAGGTAGTCGGGCGATTGGAGGGCAAAATGTTCGTGGTGGAATGTTTGAGTTTTTGAGATCAATTTGATATTCTATTAGAAAAGAGGCTCAGCGGCGTAGCTGAGCTGAAATATACAATGTTATATGTGAAATCCCAGTTTATGATTATACGTAAAGAAAACCAGTCAGATTTTGGAGCAATAACCGATATCACGAAAGCGGCTTTTAAAAATCATCCTTATAGTAACGATACAGAACAATTTATTATCAATGCTTTGCGAGCTGCCAATGCACTAACTGTTTCACTGGTTGCAGAATTGGAAGGTAAACTGGTGGGGCACATAGCCTTTTCGCCCGTTACTTTTACAGATGGAAGTGAGAATTGGTATGGTCTTGGCCCCATCTCTGTACTGCCTGATTACCAGAAACAAGGTATCGGAACAAAACTTGTTAATGAAGGCCTGGATTTGTTAAAAGACTTGGGTGCTGAGGGGTGTGTTCTTGTTGGTGAACCCAACCATTATGAACGTTTTGGTTTCAAAAGCCCAAATGAGCTAAAACACGAAGGTGTCCCTCAAGAGAATTTTCTTGCCTTATCATTTTGCAATGGAATTCCTACGGGGGTCGTAGAATTCCACCAAGCTTTTTTTGCAACCGAATGACATACTGAAAAAGAAGGTATCAGGTCGTCATAACGGTTGTTTTCACACCTGATATAGAGGCAACTATGGAGCTGAATCCTCCTGTCCTTAACTGCAACGGCAAAAACAGCTGGTTCAGCACCTCTCTCGTTTTGCCAGAGGGATTCCTCCCCAAAGACGTCGATACGAGCATACCGGCTGTCACTGAACCCGGAGACGTCGAGTCGACACGCATGCAGGCCTCGCTAAATGACCAGGGACTTACTGTTGTGGAAATCGACTTTAAATCTGCGTCCCTCTGTGAAGCCTTGACGCCTCCCGCACACGGCTTGCTGGACCTTACTGTGATAGGCGCACTTACAGACGGGCGATACTTTCATGCAACAGATGCAATCAAGATAAAGGAGTAAGGAAAGAAGTTTCAACAACTGACGTTAATATATAAAGACAACCTGTTAAACTCAAAAGGGCTGGGAACACAAATCTCCCAGCCCTTTACTTTCTAAACTTTAATCTGTCCTGTTAATTTTTAATTTTCCTCTCCAGTTCCAGCATCTTCTTCTTAACCTCCACTCCCCCCGCTGCGCTAAAGCCGCCCATCCCGCCGTCATCTCTTATCACCCTGTGACACGGAATAATTAAAGGCAGTCTGTTCGCCCCTAAAATCCCCCCGACCGCCCGCGCTGCATTTGCCCTGCCCGCCCTCTTCGCCAACTGGCCGTAACTTACAGTTTCACCATATTTTATTTTCCTGCACGCTCTCAGAACCTTACAGCCGAATTCACTGTACCCATCCAATACCACCGGCACATCCGAACCGAACTCAACCAACTCCCCTTCGAAGTATGCCTTTATCTTCTCCTGCAATTTCCCAAACAGCCCCCGGTCGAATTTACAATTCCCCAATCTCTCCACCACCCGATCCTGCGCCTGTGTCTCTCTCAAAATCCTTCGTCCGACCCCAGAATTTCCCAGCCCTTCCAACTCCCGACTCTCCTCCTGCGCCTTTCCCAAAACCTTCCCGCCATCCCCGGATTTTTCCACCTCATCTAACCACCGACTTTTCTCCTGAGCCAGCCCAAACAGCTTCCGGCCATCCCCGGATTTTCCCACACTAACCAAGAGTCCATTTTCTACCTGCTCCTGTCGCCGACAGGGCAAATGCGCGCAAAAAAGCTCATTTTTAAACGCTAAAAGCCCAAAAAAGCCCCATTTCGTTCGAAAAATCACAAAAAGTGCGCGCTTTTTACAAATTTTTACAAAAAAATACGAAAAAATACCAATTTTTCACCATTTTTTGAGAGTTTACCCAGAGCTTTTCGAAGGGCAAATCAGCCCCAAACCTACCACTTTACGCCAAATCGAAATGGCCGTACCAGAGCTTTTCGAAGCGCAAATCAGTCACGAATCTACCAATCTCCGCCAAACTGAAAATTGAACTTATCCCTTATGCCCCAACTCACCCCCTCCTGCCGGAATGCCCAATTGTTCTATCAGCCCCGGCCCTTCCCCCGCCGGAAAAAGCAAAAACAACAAAACGCACCCCCGTAAGCCCCCCGCTAAAGCCTTATAAAATAACAACTTAACAAAAAACAATTGACAACCGCCCTTCTGGCCGATATACTCGGGTTGTGGATTAAGAAAAAGGGGCTGATTTTGGAATGCTGTTTTTTTGTTCTGACAGGAGGAGCATGTTAGGCAGGCTTTTTTACGTAATTCTCGTCTTTAGCTCTCTCGCCGCTTCCGCCTGCGCCTCCGAGTGGGCCGAGTGGAATTTCTCCTCTGATTTCGATATAAACGACGAAATTGTCGCTGAAAATTCCTCCGACCCCGACAGTTTAATCCGTTTGTCCGCAAGTACTTCGGCCTTCAGCATTTCAGGCGGAATTTTAACGTGCACGCAGACCGGCCCGGGCGACTATCTGCGAATTGATATTGACGACCTGCAGGCCAACGGCGGCGGCAGCTATGTAAACGAATATACACTGATTTTCGATATCATAATCGACGACCCGGACTGGCTTCCCTTATACAACACCGGCTCTGATAACTACAATGAAGCCGAACTTTGGATAAGAAGCGACGGAGCAGTAGGCGCAGGCACATACACAGCACCGGGTGTTGTTCCCGAGGACACCTGGACCCGCCTTGTCATAACACGCCGAGTTCAGGGCGGTAAATGCTATCGAAATATCTACGCTGACGGTTCTCTGGTAAGTGAAAATCATGATTCCGACAGCATAGACGGCAATTTGTCATTGTATACAAATACCAGCCAGCCTGAGGGCCAGTTCACAATCCTTTCCGACTCAGACGATTATATATACGGCGGCTGCCGGCTGGGTAACTTTGCGTTTACCTCCGAAGCAATGTCAGATGTCAACATTGCCGCACTTGGCGGCTACGATGCCGCCGGCATTGGTTTAGGTGAAGACCCCAACTTACTGGGACACTGGAGATATGAGCAGGCCCATATCTCCGGCAGCACTGTAGATGACCTTTCAGGCAATAGCCATGATGGAACCATTGCCGGGACGGTCAGCTTGAACCCCGACCCGGAGGCGTTAATCTTAGATGGCTTAAGTAATTACGTTACTGTAACTGATGGCCCTTTACCAACTGAAAGCATTACGCTTCAAGCCTGGGTAAAGGTAACCAACCCGGTGGAACGGGCGGGTATCATAAACTACATCCAGGATAATAACTCTGTTGAACACGGCTGGATTTTAGGGCAAAGGAGCGGAGCATTCCTGTTCGGCCTTTCAACAGGGGCCCTTACATATCTTAGCGCAGACGAAACCTTTGAGACAGGCAGGTGGTACCACGTCGCCGGCACTTATGACGGCTCGGAGATGAATATATATGTTAACGGTGAGCCAGCGGGTTCTTCAAACGACCAGTCGGGAAATATCTCTTACCTCAGCAGTTTATACCGCATGGGTTGTTATAAAGATGATGACGAGGAGTATTTATGGGATGGAATGATTTCCGAGGTCTCCATTTATGACAGGGTCCTGAGTCCCGGCGAAGTGCAGGCAAACTTTGATGCCAGAAAAGCGGAATTTGAGATTGGAGATACAAATACGGCTAAGGTTGAAGCCGGACCTTATGTGCACTTTACCAAAAAGGGACAAGTGTCGGTCTACTGGAAAACCGCCATAGCGGTACCTTCGGTTTTGGAATATGGGCTTGACCCTAACCTTGACCAAACTGTCGAGGATTTGACACCAAAAACAGACCACGAACTGACTATAACGCCGATTAAGCCGGAAACAAATTACAGCTATCGTATTGATGTAAATGGTATCCCTACCGAAACTTACAAATTCTATTCAGCTTTCGACTTTGGGCCGGAACCATTTCCGCCAGGGGCCAGTCCATACCCAGCGGATTCACTGACTCCGCTATACGAACAGGCAGCTGAATACATAATAAATACAAGCGGTATTACCAAGGGTGTATGTATCGACTACGGCTGCGGCCAGGGGCGCCTCGCTTACGAGATAGCCAAACGAAGCAACCTGAAGATTATCGGCTTCGAGGAGGATGCCGACAAAGTAGCACAAGCCCGTGATTATCTTGACGAGGCGGGGATTTATGGCGTGCGTGTAACAGTCCTTTCCGGTTCGCTGTCCGGGTTGAACTGCCGTGACTATTCGGCAAACCTTATTGTTTCCGACAAAATGGTCGCCGAAGGCGTATGTCCGGGAACATCGGCCGAGATATTCAGGGTTCTGGCTCCTGCCGGAGGCTTGGCACATCTGGGTCAGCCACCGGCCTGTCCAAATTCTCTGAGCCGCCCTGCTCTTGAAAGCTGGTTAGGTGGTATTAGTTACAACATCACTGAGGATTCCAACGGTTTGTGGGCAAACGTCACTCGTGATGCCCTTGCCGGTGCCGGCGAGTGGGCGCATTTTTATGCGGATTTGGCTAACACGGCAAACAGCGGTGAGACAAACATTCAAAACAGCATGAAGGTATTGTGGTACGGCCAGCCGGGCCCCCGCTATATAACGGACCGACACAACAGGCCTATGAGTTCTTTATATAAGGATGGCATTGTTATTACGCCCGGAATCGACCGCATTATGGCGTTTGATGCGTATAACGGTTGCCGCTATTGGGATGCAGCCATTCCCGATGTTACCCGTGTTGCCGTTCTAAGAGACTGCGGCTGGGTGGCACTGGCCGACGATTATGCCTATGTCGCGCATAAGCAAAACTGTGTAGGGCTCGACCTGAAAACCGGGCAGCCTGCAATTCACTTAGAAGCACCTCAACTGGTAGAGGCAGAGAAACGCAATTGGGGTTACCTTGGTGTTGAGGACAATCGTATCTATGGCAGTGGCCAAAAAGAAGGAGCTTCTTTAATAGGGCACAGCCTGAGCCATGTTTATGAGGTGTATTGGGACAATAGACCGATAGCGACAAGCGATTACCTTTTCTGTCTGGACAGACATACAGGCAGTCAATTATGGACTTATAAAAGGACCGGAGGAAGTGTTATTATCAATCCGGCAATTGCCGTAGGCGGGGATTACATCTACTTTATCGAGAGCCGCAATCCGGATGCGATAAATGATACTGACGGACGGATAACTGCATCGGTGTTAATGGCAGGCACTAACGAATACCTGGTCAAGTTAAATAAAACTACCGGAGACGAGGAAGAGGTCCAACAAATTAATCTGCCGTTCGAACATATGGTTTACCTTTCATATGCTGCCGATGTTGACTTGATTGTTGCCGTCGGGTCATGGAACGACCCTGACTGCAGATATGAACATTATGCGTACAATCCCAGCGATCTTAGCCTGGCCTGGAGCAGCGATTATTACCAGGGCAGCAACGATGATGATCACGGGAAGCAGGACCAGCATCCGGTCATCGTAGGAAGCATGATGTACAGCCGGTACTACAAAGTAAACCTCAGCAATAGCAGCGTAACGACTTTTGACTTATATCGGGGTAATTGCGGGACCCAATCAGCCTGTGCCACACACCTTTTCGGCCGTAATGATTACCCATACCTTTATGAGTTGCCGGTGGGCTCCCCCGTTCAGATGACTAATGAGACGCGGCCGGGATGCTGGATTAATATGATTCCAGCCGGCGGACTGCTTTTGATACCGGAAAGCAGTGCCGGTTGCACCTGTGATTTCCCGATACAGACATCGATGACCTTTATGCCGGAGTGATTATAAGAATAATACAAGATATACACTATGCGAACCCAAAACTTCAAAACATTTAGATACGCAGTTCTCTTAAGCCTTCTGGCGTTGGCAGCGGTGCTGACTGATACGTCAGATGCCGAAGACTGGCCAACGTATCTGCATGATAACTACAGGAGCGGCGCTACGAGTGAGCAGTTGGAATTGCCGCTGAGGACAAATTGGGTGCGCACTACGGTGCGAGGACCGCGGCCGGCATGGGACGAGACTCCTGCCCTGCAGGATTTTTGGAATATTTATTATGGTAACAAATCCAGAGTCCCGATTGAAAACGCATTTCGGGTAGTAGTAGAAGGAAATTTGCTGTACTTCGGCTCTTCAAACAGCGATAAGCTTACCTGTCTCGACACCAAGAGCGGAACAGAGCTGTGGAAGTTCTTCGCAAACGGGCCGATTCGCTTTGCTCCAACCGTATATAGCAATAAAGTTTATTTCGGCAGCGACGACGGTTACGTTTATTGTCTCAACGGCACGGACGGCTCCCTTATATGGAAGGACAGGGCCAGCAGCAGTGATGAGCTGATGTTTGCCAACGGCAGAATGGTTTCGGTATGTCCGGTGAGAACAGCGGTTCTCGTAGATAATGATGTCGCCTATTGGGGGGCGGGGTTATTTTCCGGAGCACAGACCGGTTTGAGCCGGTATCTCTGTGCACGCAACGCCAACAACGGCGCAGAGGTCTGGACGGTAACGCCGCCCAAGCCCCTTCAGGGATACCCGCTCGCATCAACAGATAATTTGTACATGCCGGCCGGTAAAAGTACGCCCGTTATGTTTCAACGCACAAATGGTACCAATCTCGGGGACTTCGACGCATACAGCGATAGGCAAGGTGGATGCTATGCACTGTTGACAAATGACGGCAAGTTCTTTTTCGGCCCTCATTACAGCGGCAGTGGAACCTGGGTGAGAGATTACGACTCCACTACCCGAGCTTATGAGGGTATTGCCGCGTTTTACGGCAATTATCTGGTTGTTACTGCAACATATTCGTACTGTTCTTCGGACACTACACTGTCCAAGATTAATCGCAGTAACCAGCAGGTTGTCTGGAGTGTTTCGACCCCGTACCGATATGGACTGATTTTAGCTGGTGAGACTCTTTTTGCCGGTGGTGAGGATGAAGTAGCGGCTTTGAGCACAGCCGACGGCAGTGTACTGTGGAATGCATCGGTAAACGGCAGGGTTCACGGTTTGGCTGTAGCTAATGGTAGCCTATTTGTAAGCACGAACGAGGGGGCGATTTACTCTTTTGTCGAGTTAAAAGGTGACCTGGATGCAGACAATGATGTGGACTTCATTGACTTTGCCATGTTTGCTTTACAGTGGATGGAAAGCGGCTGTGGTGACTGTGGTGGAGCCGACCTTGCCATAGATGATGGGCAGGTGGACTTGTGGGACCTGCAGATGTTTGCTGAAAACTGGCTTGCCGACCTGAATTAATCTGTTCTAATATTTCGGCTCAAGTTATTCTCAATGCACGTCTTAATTTAACTAAAAAAGTGGAATGTCTGAACGATTCTGATAGAATTACCTACAAAAATAATCTTCAAGAGTTAACAAAATGAAGTTTATTAGATTAATCTCGTTGGCAATCTTAGTGTATTGCTTTTCCTGCCCCCCTGCCATTGCATGCAGGTATAACGTCCGGGACATTGGTTTTGCCGACCTCGGTTCTGAATCCTACTATCTCTATGGCTACGTCAGACAAACTACTCCGGTAGATACTACCTCTATTTTTAAAAAAACTTCATATGCCGCCCTGACCGAGAGCAATATCAAGTTTGAAATAATCAACATCGACCAACAGCAGAACCATCCGGCAATGAAATACCTTAACACGGAACAGGCAGAATCTTTTCCCGCTGCGGTTCTTGTTTCACCTTATGGACGGACAATCCCGGTCCCTATTACAAAACCAGGCCAGCCCTTCGAACAATCGTTGTCGGCGGCACTTAATAATATAGCCTCCTCACCAAAGCGTGAGGAAATGCTTCAACAGGCCAGTGAAGTTCTCGGTTTTATATTGTTGATTGAAGGGGCCGAGCGGGAAAAAAATAAAAGACTCAGGGACATTGCTTCCAATGCCATTGATAAAATATCCATGCAAATGAAACTGATGCCTAAGCTGGTCGACAAACCGCCCGTACTGGTCGTGATAGATTCGAAATCGCTATCCAGAGAAAGGATTTTGCTCTGGAGCATAGGGGCCGACATCGATAAAATAAGTCAGCCCTGCGCAGCGGTGCTTTATGGAAAAGGTCGATTAATCGGGCTGCTGTTAAAAGGCGAACAAATAACTGAAACAACACTGGTGAATATTCTTTCAATCGTAGGTGCCGATTGTGAATGTGGACTGGACCGAAGCTGGATTCTGGGCAAGAGCCTGCCGGTCAGATGGGACGAAAAGATACAGGCCCAGGTTGCAAAATCGCTCGGATTTGACCCTGAAAACCCAATGGTGAAAATGGAGATGAGCCAGATTCTAAGACAAAGCTCAATCAGCGGCAGGGGTCCTCAGGACCTTGACAATCTACCCAATGTTTCTTTAGGGTACAAAGAGTTCGTTATAGAATTAGAACCCAAGGAGCCGGGCCGGCAAACCCAACCGGTGCAGGTTCAAAAGATTGCCCCAGATACTGATGCGAAAAGTGACTCAAAGAGCGCTCCCGTAGCTGAAATGTACCGGCCATTACGCAGTACGATATTTGTCCTCGTAGTTTTATTTGTGGTTGTCATTATTTTTGGTGTTGTGGTCCTTGTGAGAGCAAAAACACTTTGAAGTTAAAGCTGACAGGCTAAAATCTATGTCAATACTTAGTCTCATCTACAAAGAAATCATTCACCGGAAAGTCAACTTTATGTTCAGCCTCCTGGCGGTCATGACAGCAATTGCGCTATTCGTTTCGTTTGTCACCGCCGGTAAGGCTTCCAACCGTGAGACAGCCCGTCTGATGCTCTCGATGGGATTTAACCTTCATATCATATCAAACGAGACAAATATAAATGAATTCCTGCTCACCGGCCTGACCGACAAAACAATGCCGGAAAAATACCTGGAAAAACTCGCCTCCCAAAAAGCGTTTTCCTACAACCACTTACTGGCCATTCTGCAGCGTAGGATATCGTGGCAGGGATTTGAGGTAATCCTGACCGGCCTGGCCCCGGAAGTCTGTCTGCCCGGACTCAAAAAACCACCGATGCTTAACCCAATTGAACCGGGTACCGCATATGTCGGACATATACTGGCAGATAAACTCGGCCTTAAAAAAGGTGATACAATAGAGATTAGAGGCAAAACCCTGGAAATAGTCAGGTGCCTGTTCGAGCAAGGCGATACAGACGACATTCGCATCCAGTGCCATCTGGACGATGCCCAGGAAATTTTGAACCTTCATAACCAAATCAGTGAAATCCGGGCGGTGGACTGCCTTTGCTTTGCCCCGACAAATGACCCGGTATCCATATTGAGAAAAGAAATTACCTCCGTGCTGCCGGATGCGCAAGTACTGCAGGTAAGGCCCATTGCGATGGCCCGAACTCAACAAAGGCAGATGGTCAGAAATGTCTTTGCCGTTATAATGCCTTTTGTTGTTGTCGTCTGTGGGGCATGGATAGGCGTTTTGGCGATGATAAATGTTCGGGACAGACATCAGGAGACCGGCATTATGAGGGCACTCGGATATGGTTCCGGAAAGGTCACCGCGATGTTCCTTGGAAAAGCGGTAATCGTCGGCCTTATCGGAGCTGTCTTAGGTTTCATTTTAGGAACGGCTTTGGCCTTGAACTTCGGCCCGGAAATATTCAAGATAACGGCCAAAGCCACGATAAAGCCTGATTTGCCTTTGTTTGTCCTATCACTTATCCTCGCCCCCGTATTTGCCGCGGTTTCCAGCTTTATTCCGGCAATGATTGCCGTGACTTACGACCCGGCGGTCACCCTTAGAGAGGAATAGAATATGATTCGCCTTAAAGATGTACTAAAAACCTACCGAACTCGCAGCGGTGTCGTTAAAGCTCTCGACGGCATCAATCTCCGGATAGAAAAAGGTGAATTTATAGTTGTCTGCGGGCCAAGCGGCAGCGGAAAAACAACTCTATTGATGACCCTTGCGGGGATGCAGCACCCAACCGGCGGGACAGTGACTGTTGAGCAAAACAACATCTATGCTATGAGTGCACGGACCCGGGCAAAATTCAGAGCCCGGAACATTGGCTTTGTCTTCCAGATGTTCCACCTGATACCCTATTTGAATATTATCGAAAACATTGTTCTCGCTGGTGGAACAGCAGCTAATAAAAACAAAAAAGCCCAGGCTAATGAGTTAATAGAAAAATTCGGCCTAATGGGCCGAGCGCTTCACAAACCCCCGGAACTCAGCGCGGGCGAAAAACAGCGAACTGCCATAGCGAGAGCTTTGCTTAATAAACCCGGTATCGTCCTGGCAGATGAGCCTACAGGCAACCTTGATTCGGATAATACCGCTTCAGTACTTGGGTATCTATCCCAGTTCCATCATGCCGGAGGAACCGTTATACTTGCTACTCACGCAACAGTGGCCAATAATCTTGCCGACCGCATAATCTACCTAAGAAATGGACGTATTGATAACTCCGAATAGTACCGATGACCTCCTGCATCAGCTTAAGAACGGCTAATCAACGATAGTTTTCTTTTGGTTTGCCCTTGACCAGACTGACATGACCATCCAGAAAAACCACATTGAGGCCTCGTGCGTGCTTACGGCCGTGCGGAAAAGGTGCACCACGACGGAAGAAGTCCGTTGCCACCCACCGTTCACCGATTTGAGCTTTAGGTGACGGTCGGTCAGGATACAGCCAGCTGACCCCGGTAAGCATCAACTGGCGGGGAATGAAAAATTCGGGGTTGCGCCAGGGTGTTGACCCAAAATATTTGTTTTCAACAAAGCTCCAGTACACATAGCTGATATTGCCGATTTGGCGGTTTTCAGCAGTATCAATCACAGTGTCCGTTGCTCCATCGGGAATATACTCAGACGAGTTGCTTGCAAATTTTTCGAGGAAGTTGGCTCTGGGGCAGTAAAAAGATTCGATAAGACCGCCCTTGATTGCGGCCAGTTTCTTGAGCAAATCAGGATGGGGATTGTGCTCTGTCGGTTCAAGCGGGTAACGCCCACGGTCATCGTCACCGGCATACATCACCAACACAAAGTTGACTTGCCTCAGATTGCTCGCACAGGATTTTTCAGCGGCAAGGGACCGCGCCTTGGCCAATACCGGTATCAGTATCGCCATCAGCAGCGCTATGATGGCGATAACCACCAACAACTCAACTAAAGTAAAACCACTTTTCGATCGGCTTTCAAACGGCATCCCGGCTAAACTCCCAAATCCTTTTTCGGCTCTGGTCCTGCTGAAATCGGCGAATTTTTGCCTTACGTGTAGGCGGAGTAAAAGTATACCACCTGGCGGAACAAAAATGTACCATCCATTCACTATATAGCCGAGACCGCCTCGACTGTCAATATTCAATCATGCCTTTTAATCTTCTGTCTGGCTAAACGTTTGCGGCTCTGCTCGAGACGATAGACCCCGATATAAACCCTGTGGTTTCAAGGCGCAAAAAAAGACCTGAAGTTATCTCCAGGTCTTAATAGCGGGGGCATCATATGGACATATAGAGATGCTTTTATGTAACATTTTATGTTACATTTTTGAAAAGTCGAATTTCCATAAGTCTTTATTTTGCAAAGACTTATGCAAATTTTGGCCGATGTTACGTAACATGCCTAAAAAGGGACCAGAATGATCCCCTTTCCCCCCCTGCCCAACCTCAAAAATACCTGCAAATGTCTCGCTATTTGAGCCCTTATTAACTTGCTACCACCGCCTATATACTCATGTATGGTACTAACTAAAGGGTTATATAAGGCCATTTACATGACCAGAAGAAACGCCAAAACCAGCCCGGATAACCGCGCTGTAGGTTACGTCCGGCGATCGACGGACCGCCAGGAACAATCCATCCCGGACCAGAAGAAAGCCCTCAAGGACTATGCCACCGAATACGGGCTTCAACTGGGAAAGTTCTACATCGATGATGCTATCAGCGGTACCAGCACACTCGGCAGAAAGGCTTTCCAGCAAATGATCGAGGATGCAGAACGCCCTACCCGCAAATTCGACCTGATAGTAGTCTACGATGTAAAGCGGTTCGGAAGAATTGATAACGATGAAGCTGGATACTACCGACATCGCCTGCGTACCCACGGTGTCGAGGTTCGCTACGTCAGCGAGAATTTCAACGGTGATTCAACTGATGACCTGCTCAGGCCCGTCAAACAATGGCAGGCCAGGCAGGAATCCAAGGACCTTTCAAAGGTAACAATCCGCGGTTTACTCTCCAAATCCGAGACGGGCCACTGGATGGGCGGGACACCCCCCTACGGCTATGACCTTCTCTATGAAAATGCCGATGGCAAGTTCCTGTTCATACTTCGTTACATGCCCGATGGATCAAAACAAATCCTGGATAAAAAGGGAAAACTCACACGCACCCTCGTTCGCAGTGAATCGCTCAATATATCAAAGCAGGATCATGCCAGGCTTACTCCCAGCAGCCCGGAAAGGGTAGAGGTTATAAAGCGTATCTTCAAGATGTATGCAGAACAGGACAAAGGCTTTAAATCACTGGCATATACCCTGAATGTAGAAGATATACCTACAGCCAGGGGGCCCCAATGGTCACATATCTATAGCGGCACATGGACCGATACCACAATAAGGGCGATTCTGGTCAATCCTCTCTATGCCGGGGATATGGTATGGAACAGGCGCACCGATGCAAGGTTCCACCGAATCAGTAGCGGCAGAGCAATTGACCGCGATTCGGTGCACGGCGCACGACTGGTACCCAACGACAAATCAGACTGGATTGTCGTAAGAGATGCGCATCCGGCACTGATAACCAGAAGATTGTTCCAGCAGGCAAGGCAAAGACTTGACAGTCGAATAGAATCCATAGAACAAAGAGGACAGGACCCGAGGCTGAAAACCTCAGGCAGGACCTGGTCAGGAAAAAGGAGCAGGTTTATACTTTCAGGGCTTGTAAAATGTGCACTCTGTGGCAGCAGGTATCAGGGTGTAAAACGATATAAAGGCAAGAAACAACATGATGGGACCAGGACCTTGACGTTTTATTATGGCTGTGGGGGTTATATTACTAAAGGGACAAAGATATGTAAGCTAAATCCCATACCGCAGGATATACTTGAAAACAAAATCATCGATACTGTGCTGGATTTTTACAGGCCTTATCTTGAAAAAAACGGAAGGGAGAAAATGGCCCGGGCCGTAAAAGAACAAATCGGCTCAGAAGGACAGGACCTTAATAAGGCAAGAGAAAGGGCCGAAGCCGAAAAAGAGAGGATAAGTGTTATAATAAATAACCTGCTTGATAACATCACCTCAACTAACCGCCAGTATGTTGACAAGCGACTGGATGAGCTGAAAAAACAAAGGCAGCAACTTGAAGACAGGCTCGAAGAACTTGAACGTCTTTCCCTCTCGCAGGCGGAAATAGATAATATCGTAACCGAGGCAATGCAGTTCTTGGGTGGACTTAACTTCACCCTCCACCAGGGCCTGCCCCAGGAAAAACTCGTTGCCCTGCGGCAGTGTATAGAGAAGATTTGGGTTAATAAGCCCGCCGGAGAAACCAAGCTGGCCCTCTGTCAGGTACCGGCAGGAAACCTTCAGGACACCGTAGAAGTAAAGATATTTGTTTAGGGTTGTTTAGCATCGGATTATATATCCGATTTTCTTCAAAATTTTCTAAAAAAGTCGAATATTTAACCAAAAATGCGGGGGATTTTTCTTTTTAAAACAGAAAATACCTTGCCACGGAGTCATTTTGGAGACAAGGTAAGGAGGTAAAAATTAAAGACACAATCAATAGTTTCCAAGTCAGAACGCTATTCCCATTCAATTGTTGCCGGTGGCTTGCTCGATATGTCATATACAACGCGGTTAACTCCCCGAACTTCATTTATGATTCTATTGGATATTATGCTAAGAATTTCGAAAGGTATCCGTGAAAAGTCAGCTGTCATAAAATCAGAGGTTTCAACCACTCGAATAGCAATAACGTTTTCGTAGCTTCGTGCATCCCCCATCACACCAACCGTTGAGATAGGTAGAAGTATTGCCAGTGCCTGTGATACCTTTCTATATAATCCTGCTGATTTTATTTCATCTATCAAAATTTCATCTGTTTGTCGCAATATATCAAGCCTTTCCTGTGTAACCTCGCCGATTATTCTCACCGCAAGCCCCGGGCCAGGGAAAGGATGTCGCCAGACAATATCCTCCGGCAATCCTAAGTATTCACCCACCAAGCGAACTTCATCCTTGAATAGGTTACGTAATGGCTCAATGAGTTCAAAGCCCAATTCAGCCGGCAGGCCACCAACGTTGTGATGTAGTTTTATGTTTGCCGACAGACCATTGTCTTTAGAACCAGACTCGATAACATCAGGATAAAGCGTCCCCTGAGCAAGAAATTTTGCTTTGGGAATTTTTAAAGCTTCGGATTTAAAGGCTTTAATAAACTCAGAACCGATTATCTTGCGTTTTTCCTGTGGGTCTGTCACGCCTTTTAAACCCGTTAGAAACTGTTTGGACCAATCGACAACTCGTAAATTTATATGGAAATGGTCATGGAATGTTGAAACAACGGTTTGGCGTTCATTATTTCGCAATAAGCCGTTATCAACAAAAATACATACAAGTCGGTCAGCTATTGCCTGATGTACAAGCGAAGCAACCACCGATGAATCAACACCACCGCTTAAACCGCATATCACCGTTGCATCACCAACACGTTTGCGAATTTCCTCAACAGCTTCACTAACAAAATCACTCATCTTCCAGTCGCCAGTACAGCCGCAGATATCATACAGGAAGTTTTTTAATATTGCTGTGCCTCTCGGTGTGTGAGAAACCTCAGGATGAAATTGAACGCCGAAAAATTTCTTTACTTTGTGTTTCACTGCGGCATACGGGCAAGTTTCTGTAGCTGCCAGCTTGATAAAATCATCGCCTAATTTATCAACCTGGTCGCCGTGGCTGGCCCAGACTGTGGTTGAATCCGGCAGATTCGCAAACAAATCACTTTTGTCAAGGATCGATAGATTTGCTCGGCCGTATTCGCGCCTCCGGGCAGCGACAATGTCCGAACCTAAAATCTTACAACCTATCTGCATGCCATAGCAAATTCCGAGAATGGGTATACCCATGTCAAAGATTCTGTCGTCGCAAATAGGCGAATTTTTATCATATACGCTTACGGGGCCTCCGGATAGTATCAAACCTTTAACCAGACCCAACTGTGATAGTTCCTCTGGTGTTATGTTTGCTGGGCAAATTCGAGAACATACATTGTGCTCACGAACACGCCTTGCTATTAACTGAATGTATTGACTGCCGAAATCCAGAATAGCTATTATTTCGCGGCTCATAAAAAACCTCCATGTTTTACAAGATAACTTTTGTAATTTATGTTCTCATTCATCTGTCAGAGAGTAACCATCAAACATATGCATTTGATAAGGTTCCATGGCAAACTTGCTTACCGGAATGTCTACCGGAATTGGATATCTGCCTGTCCAGCAGGCGGTACAATAATGCTCCGCAGGATACTTTGCGCAGGATAAAAGCCCTTCCAGCGACTGATAGCCGATACTGTCGACCTCAAGGAAATCTGCGATTTGCTCCAAGGTACGATCATTTGCCAGCAGTTCCTCTTTGGTTGGAAAGTCTACGCCGTAAAAACACGGGAACCTGATTGGCGGACAGCTGACGCGCATATGTATCTGCTTTGCTCCTGCTTCCCGCAATGCTCTAATTTTGCCCCTTGTGGTTGTGCCGCGAACAACGGAATCGTCTACTACTACGACCCTCTTGCCATTGACGACTTCTTTTACCATTGCCAGTTTGAGTTTAACCCCGAGGTCTCTTGACTTTTGGTCTGGTGTAATGAATGTCCTACCTACATAGTGGCTTCTGACCATTCCCATATCAAAGGGTATTTTACTTTGCTCTGCATACCCGATTGCCGCTGATGTTCCTGAATCCGGCACAGGTATTACCACATCTGCGTCAACAGGATGGTCTATTGCGAGTTGTCTTCCGAGCTTTTTTCTAAACTTATGTACGTTTTCACCAAAGATACGGGAGTTTTGCTTGGCGAAATATACATGCTCAAAAATGCAGTGAGCCGGTGTTACAGTACCTCGCTGGACAAAGAATCTGCTATGCAGTCCATTATTATCTATGCGAACGATTTCACCAAGTTCTACCTCCCGGAGAAAATCGGCCTCTATGGCATCCAGAGCACAGCTTTCACTGGCGATAACGTAGCTGCCTTTTTCAGTTTGGCCTATGCACAAGGGCCTGATGCCATAGGGGTCTCGAGCAGCCTCGATATGGTCAGCAAACAAAAACAAAAGACAATATGCTCCCTGCAGATGGTTCAATATGTGGGTCAGCGGGTCTGGTCTGCTGATGTGGCTCGGCTTGGCAAGTAGATGAATAATAATTTCGGTATCGCTTGTGGATTTGAAGATACTGCCATATGCCTCATATTCATCCCGCAATAGTCCCGCATTTATAAGATTGCCGTTATGGGCCACCGCCACTTGTCCATGAGAGTACTCAGCCAAGAGGGGCTGACTGTTTATCAATTTACTGGAACCTGTAGTTGAATACCGCACATGGCCAATTGCTATCGGGTTAGCTAATTTTTCTAATACCCCTTTGCCACTTCGAAAAACCCTGCTTACCGTTCCCATACCATTATAGCATTGGATATACTCTCCGTTGCTGGAGGCGATTCCTGCCGATTCCTGTCCACGGTGCTGAAGACTATGTAAGCCAAAATAGGTTTTTTGAACGGCACCAGTGTCCCCAAAAATAGCAAAGAGACCACAGCTTTCCTTTTTTCCCGGCATCATAAAACTCTGATTAAACTATCGAAATACCATTTTAACTATTACTCAACAGTAACACTTTTTGCAAGGTTCCGAGGTTTATCCACATCGTGTCCACGCAGCACAGCAGCGTGATAAGCCAGCAATTGCAGCGGTACAACGGTCAGCAACGGTTGTAAAAATTCCGGCACATCCGGAACGGTAATTAAGTAATCGGCATATTGTTTTATGTTCTGGTCACCTTCGGTTGCAAGAATGATAGTTTTTCCGCCGCGTGCCCTGACCTCGGTAACATTGCCTATAATTTTGTCGTACTGTGGCCCAGATGTAGCAATAAAAACTATGGGCATGCTATCAGCAATCAAAGCAATAGGACCATGCTTCATCTCTGCGGCTGGAAGCCCTTCAGCGTGGATATAGCTTATTTCCTTTAATTTTAGTGCGCCTTCAAGGGCAACAGGGTAATTGAAACCCCTGCCTAAAAACAGCCAATTGTCCTTATCAATATTTGCTGAGGCGATAGCTTTAATATGGTCAGATTGTTTCAATATCTGGCTGATCTTGTCAGGTATTTGTGAAAGCTGTTCAATGTATTTTTTTGCTTCGTTGCCACTGATGTGTTTTCTTCTGCTGAGTTCGATTGCCAGCATTGTCAGTACTGTTATTTGTGCTGTAAACGCCTTTGTGCTGGCAACCCCGATCTCAGGCCCAACATGCAAATATATACCGGCATCCGTTGCTCTGGCAATGGACGAACCTACCACATTTACAAGACCCAAAACAGATGCGCCGCGTTCTTTGACCTGTTCTACTGCTGCAAGAGTATCGGCGGTTTCACCGGATTGGCTTATCGCTACAACAACAGTGCCATCCTCAATAATTGGATTGCGATACCTAAATTCGCTGGCGTATTCGGTTTCGGTCGGGATTCGTGCCAAGTACTCAAACAGAAATTCTCCGACCAGGCCAGCATGGAATGCAGTTCCGCATGCTGTAAGGATAAAGCGCCTGGTTCGTGTCAATTCTTGTGAGCATGAATCTATACCGCCAAATTTAATCCTATTATTTGCGCGGTCTAATCGACCGCCCATGCAGGTAGCCAGGACCTTAGGCTGCTCAAAGATTTCCTTGAGCATATGATGTGCGAAACCGCCCAGCTCGATTTGCTCCAGTGAAAATTCGATTTGCTTGAGATTTTTGTTGACCGTAACATTATCGATAGTCTTGGTATTAAAGCCCTTTAAACTGATGGTAACCATTTCGTTGTCAGCAGGATATATTGCCTGCTTCGTATGCTCCACAATCGCGGCTGCATCCGAGGCGAGGATATATTCGTTCTCCCCGACGCCTAAAATCAAGGGACTGCCTTTTTTTGCGCCAATAAGCATATCAGGAAAATCCGAACAGACTATCGCCAAACCATAAGTTCCGGTCAGTTCACGAAGGGCCTGCTGAACTGCTCGTTCAAATTTGTTCTTACTATCAGATTGTTTTCTGTTTTCGTGGTTGTCTACCTTAGCATAAAAATAACCGATTAAATTCGCTATTACCTCAGTATCGGTTTGGCTTGCAAATTCTGCACCCTCATTTTGCAGCCAGGTCTTTAAGGTGCTGTAGTTTTCGATAATGCCATTATGAACAACTGCAATTTTGCGGGTATAGTCCAGATGTGGATGTGCATTAATGGTATTCGGTTCTCCGTGAGTGGCCCAGCGGGTATGGGCTATGCCCAGCGTCTCAGAGTCATCTTTTTCATCCAGGATTTTTTCCAAAGCGGTTATTCTGCCACTGGTTTTTTTGATCCTTATCCCTTTTCTGCTCAATAATGCCATACCAGCCGAGTCGTAACCGCGATACTCGAGCCTTCGCAAACCCTCGAGGAGAATTGGCTGAGCCGCCTTTTTACCAAAATAAGCCACTATTCCACACATCTATATTTTCCTCTTTATAATCTATCCATTATAGATTTACCGCAATACCACGATTGCCAAGGTATTCTTTCATTTGCTTTATGGTGTAATTTCCGAAGTGTGTAACGGAGGCCATAAGAACGGCATCTACACCACCATCAACAATAGCATCGTACAAATGTTCCAGTTTACCAGCTCCGCCGGATGCGATTACAGGGATATTGATTGCATCGGTAACCGCCCTGTTCAGTTCGTTATCATAGCCAGCTTTGGTGCCGTCTGCATCCATTGAGGTCAATAATATCTCTCCGGCACCCAAATTTTCGACTTTTACTGCCCATTCGACGACATCGATATCAGTTGGTTCAGTCCCTGCTTTTACGCAAACCTTCCATTTGTTTTGTTTCTTTTCCAATCTTCTTGCATCTATAGCTACTACCACGCACTGACTTCCAAACCGTTTTGCAGCTTCAGCAATCAAGTTTAGATTTTCCACCGCTGCGGTATTTACTGAGACTTTTTCTGCCCCGCTTCGCAAAAGCTCGTCAATCTGCTCGACTGTCTGTATACCGCCGCCGACAGTAAAGGGGATAAAAACGTTTTCTGCGACCTTTTCAACAAGTTCAACTATTGTTTTGCGCGAACGGATAGTAGCTGTAATATCCAGAAAAACCAACTCATCGGCACCGTTGTCACTATATTTTGCACCAAGTTCGACAGGGTCGCCGGCATCTTGGAGATTCAGGAAATGGACACCTTTGACCACCCTGTTATCTTTCACGTCAAGACATGGAATGATTCTTTTTGTCAGCATTTACCGGTATACCTTTCACAAATCTGTGCAAAGTTCCTCAGGATTTTTAAGCCCGCTTGGCCGCTTTTTTCGGGATGAAACTGGGTTCCATATATGTTTGCTTTCTGAACTGATGCAGGTAAGTCAAAACCATAGTCAGTATAAGCAATCCTGGCATCGCTATCGCTAACATCAGCATAATAAGAATGTGCAAAGTAAAAATTTTTCTGTTTTCCCAAACCGGCCAGCAAATCCATATCTTCAGGAATTCTGACCGAATTCCATCCCATATGCGGAACTTTTCTGCCTGGGGGGATTGGGATAACACTGCCTTGAATCAATCCAAGGCCTTTATGTTCACCGTGTTCGGTACTTATTTCGAAAAGCATCTGGTAGCCTACGCATATACCTAATAACGGTTTACCGCCGAGTGCAATCTCTTTGATCTGCTTATCTAACGCCCCCAAGGCACTAACGGCATAGCCGAATGCTGCTACACCGGGAAGCACAAGGCCGCTGGCAGTGTTGATCTCTTCAAATTCACGGCTTAACTTTACCTCACAGCCAATATAGCGAAAGGCATTACAGACACTTCTGATATTGCCCACATTGTAATCAATAACAACTATCATAGTTCACCAAAAGTCATTTACCCATAAATTCAATAAAGGTATCAAAAAGGTAGCTTGAGTCATGCGGGCCGGGCGAGGCTTCGGGGTGGTACTGGACAGAAAAGGCAGTAAGTTCTTTACATCGAATGCCTTCGACAGTGTTATCATTTAAGTTCATATGAGTTAACTCTATGTCCTTGTTCTTGAGTGAGTCCATGTCAACACAGAAACCATGATTCTGGCTGGTAATTTCGATTTTGCCTGTTCGCAGGTTTTTTACGGGGTGGTTTGCTCCTCTATGGCCGAATTTCAGTTTATAAGTCTTGCCTCCAAGTGCTAATGAAAGAATCTGATGGCCGAGACAAATTCCGAAAATAGGCACTTTACCAAGAAGACTTTTTACTGTTTCAACGGCATAGGTTACAGGAGCAGGATCGCCTGGGCCGTTACTTAAAAATACGCCATCTGGATTTTGTTCAAGAACTCGTTTTGCGGATGTCTCTGCAGGTACAACCTGAACATCACACCCATGAGAACAAAGGAGTCTGAGTATATTGTGTTTTATGCCGAAATCGAAAGCGACGACCTTATATTTTTTTTCGGGCTTCTGTTCGTTTGGGTTTAATATATCAATTACAGATTTATTCCAAGAGTATTGTTTTGTGACAGTAACATCCTTGACAATGTCTCTGCCAACAAGGCCAGGGTAACCTTCCAACTTCTTTTTTAGATTGCTGATATCAAGGTCGGTTGAGGAAATAATGCCTTTCATCGCACCTTGAGTGCGAATGTGTTTTACGAGCGTTCTTGTATCGATGCCTTCAAGGCCAATTACGTTGTTAGATTTCAAGTAATCACTCAGAGAATCTTTATTTCGCCAGTTGCTGGGGTATTCGCAGTTTTCTTTGACGATAAAACCGCTTGCGAAAACTTTTTTTGATTCCCAATCACATTTGTTAGTGCCATAATTGCCGATCAACGGATATGTCATCGTTATTATCTGTTCGTTGTAAGACGGATCGGTTAATATTTCCTGGTAGCCGGTCATGCTTGTGTTAAACACAACTTCCCCGCACTTCTGGCCTATAGCGCCAAAAGAATCACCCTCAAAAATCGTACCATCTTCGAGTAATAAAATAGCTTTCAATTTCGCTCCTAACTGTTGTAATGTTGAATAGGCTTTACGCTTAATTTTTTTTCTTTCATCGCGGATATAGCTTTCACCACTGCTGCGGCACCTCTTATCGTTGTTACATACGGAATTTGTTTATCAAGGGCAGTTCTTCTTATCGAGAAGGAATCCTTGATCGATTGAGCACCTATCGTAGTGTTTATGATAAGGTCAACTTTTCCATTTATTATCCAGTCAACTATATTTGGCCTGCCCTCGCTCATTTTCAGTACAAACTCAGATGGTATATTGTTATTGATAAACTCAATACAAGTACCTTTAGTTGCGACAATCTTAAAGCCCATTTGCTGTAATGCGCCTGCAAGCCCAACAGCTTTTTTCTTATCGTCGTCCCTGATACTAAAAA
>Ga0307378_10003419_pt1 | contig 23326 bp, 15 predicted proteins | sample UN1MG_FD_202238 | JGI IMG/M metagenome (GOLD analysis project Ga0307378, IMG submission 202238) | Soil microbial communities from Risofladan, Vaasa, Finland - UN-1 | ecosystem: Environmental > Terrestrial > Soil > Coastal area > Acid sulfate soil | place: Finland: Risofladan, Vaasa | collected...
TGTGCTATTCGTTGTAAATTAACAGGTATTTCTGGTTGGAATTGTGGGAGAATATCCAAAATGATTTTCTTTTGTCTAAGTCTATCGGTTGCTAATTTTTCCATTTTGTTAGCCATGATGCTTTTGGAATCAAGTTTTAAAAGTTCAGAAGTTTTCACTAGAACTTCTTCCCATTTGTTATTAGCAACCAATGATAAGGCTTCATCAGAGAGCATTTTGATAACTAATACTTGTTGTTTCATCTTTTCTTTTTGTTGTTGCTTCTCCAAAGATTTTTCCGATTTTTGGAGTTTAGCTAGCTCTTTTTCCTTCTGCTTTTCTTCTTTAAAAATAGCTTTCATTGTTTTAGAACGTTCGTTTTGTAAAGCTTCACCAGTTTTATATTGTCTATAAATAATCAAGAAAATAGGAATCACTAGCATCAGAGAACCTATACAACCAAGTACCAACCATAACCAGAGGAGATTGATGTCATTAGGATAGCTTTGTGAATCAAGAGGGTCATAACCATTTTGAATTTCAAAAAGATCAGAGTAGCCATCTCCATCTGTATCTGAAGATAATGGATTGGTATGATAAATAAGAACCTCATCAAAATCTGTCAAACCATCTGAATCTGTATCATTACTGTTAGGATTGGTGAAAGTGGTTAATATTTCATATCCATCTAATAAACCATCGTCATCAGAATCATGATCATTTGGATTTGTTTCCTCTAGATATTCTTGATAATTGGTTAATGCGTCCAAATCAGGGTCACTAGTTGAATCATCAACTAATGGATTAAGACCATTAGATATCTCCCAACCATCAGGCATGAGGTCATTATCGGAATCGGAATCAAGAGGATCTGTAAAGTAAGTATTGATTTCATCACCATCAGATAATAAATCATCGTCACTATCAGGGTCATTAGGATTAGTACCGATAATCAATTCATAATCATCTGTTAGTCCATCGTCATCTGAATCTACTGTTGAAGGATAATCATCTGGATTAGTAGGATCAGTTCCCTGAGCAATTTCGACATCATCATTAAATGAATCACCATCGGTATCAGCAGCCAAAGGGTCAGTAATCCATCCATCATTTCCACTAACAATCTCTTCGCCATCTATAATATTATCTGAATCTGTATCATTGTTCAATGGATTTGTACAATAACTCATTATCTCTAAACCATCTATGATATTATCAGAATCTGTATCAGAATTACTTTTACTAGTCAGGTAATATTCCTCAGTAAGGTCATCAAGATAATCCATATCAGAATCCATTTGACCTGTATGAAATACAGATCCACGAAAACAATACCAAGGTGCTATTCCCGAGCTAGGAAAACCTGTGATTTCAAGGCAATAAAGATAATTATCCCAGGAACCAAAAAGAATCTCTAAATTTCCATCTTTGTCGAGATCAATAATTAAAGGTGAAGAATCAATACTTAGGTTGGTTAAAAATCTCCATTCCTCAATACCGAGATGACTAACACAGTATAAATTATTATCATAAGAAGTAATCAATAATTCCATTGTTCCATCGCCATCTAAATCAGCAATGCTTGGTGAACTATGGATATCTAAACCTGTAGTAAATGTCCAAAGCAAAGTACCATTATCTCTCAAGCAGTAAAGATTATCATCTATACAACCAAAAGCAACTTCTAAATCACCGTCAGCATTAATATCAGCCACACTCGGAGTGGAAACAATACCATTTGGGGTATGGTAATACCATTCACGATTTCCCAAATAGCTAAGACAATTCAAATTTCCATCTCGAGAACCAAATAAAATTTCATAATAACCATCTTCATCTATATCAACTGCTATTGGCGAAGAATCAACATCACCAGCTGTTTCATAACTCCACCTAAAATCACCGGTATAATTCAAACAGTACAAGTAATGATCATTAGAACCAAAAAGAACTTCTAACTTGGAATTACCATCTAAATCTACAGCAGTAACTGAAGACTCACATTGAGCACCTGTAGCAAACCACCATTGAAAATGTCCTGTATTATTTAGACAGATAGCATAATCACCTGAACAAAAGAGAATCTCCAACTTACCATCAGAATCTAAATCAGCAATACAAGGAGTAGAACGAATAGTACTTATAGCTCCATAGGTCCATTTAAGAGTACCATCTGAATTTAAACAACGAATAAAACTACCAATACCTACTATAACCTCAAAATTTTGATCACTATCTAGATCAGCTATTGAAATTTCTATTGGTGTAGGTGTTGGTGATGGATCATATTTCCAATATAAAGAACCATTATGGAATAAACAATAGACAAAATTATCTGCTGATGTAAATAAGATTTCGAAATCTCCATCTCTATTTAGATCAGAAAAAATGGCTGAACCTGATATTGGATTATTTGTTTTATAACTCCATTTAAGAGAAACATCCATAGTGCTTCCAAGAGTGAAATGAGCTGAAATGGATCTAACAGTTGCTGAGACATCTGAATTAGAATCCTGAGCATTGAAGAAAATCATGAAATAATTGATATGCTCATCAGAATTTGTCCATGAATGACTGATAAAAGTTGTTGTTTCACTACTATCTAAAACAGTACAAGTCAAAGTGTTTCCTATCCGGGTTTGATTAACAATTACTGTACCCGATAAACCAGCTGAACCATAACCATCATCAAATTCATCAGGAATACTATTATTCAAAAGTGCAATATGATGAGTAGCTTGATTCCCAGACCAAGCATCATGAATACTTGTATATGAATGAAATTGATCAGTTAAAGGAGTACTAGTACCAATATAATTACCATCACCATCATAAAAACTGCCAGCTACCAATCCAACATGCATAAGATCATCTGTATCAGAAAAAGTATAATCTATTGTTACTTCAATACTGAAATCTGAACAATAAGTATAATTGAAAGCATAGATATACCTTTCAGTAACCCATGAGCTAGTGGAACCATTAAAATCAAAAGTTATCTGGGAAAGAGTTTTTGCACTAGCAATATGACTGCTTTCAGCCAATTTACTGAATTTTGAAAAATTGGTTATAGTTGAGCTAGATGATTGTGTAGTAAAAATCGGGGGATTGGTATCATTCAATATAGATTTAGTTGCAGGATAGACAGAAGCAGTAATAAAAATCATTACACTAATTAGAATTATAAAGTATTTTTTCATTAAATTCTCCATTTTCCTTCACTTCTATAACTAAATAGTGAATTTATATCTAACAAGTATTAGTAATTTTCTCTATGAGTTCAATTATCATAGGATTTCTTTAATTCATTAAAATTATAGAAATTTGATAAAGAAATAGCATTTTTAATGAAATAAATAATGAGAGATTGTTTTACATAAATCTTATTACTTCATAAGATAATAGACAAACAAATCCATTTTATGGAGGTTTATAATGACAAGGAGTTTCAAAGGATTTTGTATTTTAACAATCTTTATTTTTTGTGTTATCCTTTCACCTTTTAACTTCACTTCGAAGATAGGTGAAACTAATGGGATAACACTTATTTCGAGAAGAGAGAACCTTCAACCGACAGCGACTTTTACTGATTATTTATCTACACCTGATGGAACGGATTTTTATGTGACAGTAGAAACTATCCAACTTTACATACAAAATATTGAATATTCAGTTAAGGTTACTATTGGAGTTATTTCTTTTGGTTATGATGTTGATAGAATTTATGATATCCAGGTTGATTTAATTTTAGACTGGACAACTGATGATTGGAATTCAGCTCAAAGGTCAGTAGCTGAGGTCAATGCTGAAGGTGGCTCAGAGTTTACCACTTTTGGTGTCGCTTTAAACGAAGGTGATTTTGGTTCATTAAGTAACAACCAAGAAGTATCTATGACCCTATATTATCATTTGGTCTTAACAGAAGGAATCATTTTTTGGCCTGATTCAACATCAGAGGGAACATTAGAGGTTTGCCCAATAACCTATCGAAACACTCCACCTGTCGCAGTGAGTGGTATCTATGATGTAGAACTACCATCAATTTACTCTGATTATGAGACAAAAATGGGATTATCTGTTCGAACTAATGCAATTTGGAAAACAGAAGAATACTATACAATACTGGTTTCTTTTACAGCTGAGGAATTTCCTAATAATATAGATCGATTCCATACAATAGAATTATGCATTCATTTCAAGTATGGAATTTATGATTATATTACATCAATTACTCCTGATTTAGAAGTGGCATTAGGTGATACGATAACTCATGATTATCACATTAGTATTGGAAGTAGTTTATTTGGTGGATTAGCTTTAGGACAGCAAATTACTGTCGGACTTTGGTATGATCTATACTATAAAGAAGGTGTTATTTTAGCAATAGATCCTGAGTATGATATTGGACCAAAATATATCTATGATATAGTCATTAAAAATGAAGGAGAATCTAGTCCAACTGATGTAAAGATGACCCACAGTCTCGAGTTGGATACGTCAATGGTGCTAAGTCATATGGCTGCAAAAAGTCTAATTTATAATGGAGAAAATATTTGGTGGAATTTCACTTTATTCTTTGCATTTAATATTTACATTGAAACAACGAGTACAATCGTTCTAGAATCATATACCAAAGAGGAAATAGAAAGTTTGGATCCATTTGACCTATATCTATTATTGAAATCACAAGATATCGATGTCAGTATCGGTGCGAAACCAGAGTTAGGCGTTTGTTTAAACTGGATAAATAAGAATACTTTAGACGAATATTATTTTGAGGTGAGTGATATTCCTGTTCCCACACCAACTGATGTAGATGGCGATGAATCGAGCATAGAACTTTTTGGTAAGACTATCTATTTGTGGGATATACCAATCTGGACCAATGGTTCCCTTACTGATTCATTAGGAAAATTCATCTATGTTCATGATGGTATAACGATTGATTTAGCACAGATTGATCTTATGGAATATATTAATTTACTACTAGAAGTAGACATACCCTCATGGTTATTACAGTTAAACCTAATTTTAGCGATACATATTTTTCCAATAATATACCAATTACTAACATTCGATTTTGATGGATCAGGATTAAGTATTACCCCGCAAGATGATGGACTTCTAGGGTATAGAGATTTTGATACTACGGATTCAATGGATATTGACGATATGAGTAAATCTACTTTAACACCTTCAAGTCAATCTTCATGTTCAATCGAAGCAACACCAGTGTTATTTACCTACTCTTATTCTGAAGTAATCGGTGCACTTGATATTGAATTCGAATTACTTGGTTTTACCCTCTTTCGGGCACCTATTATTAATCTTGTAAGTAGTATAGAAGATTCATATTCTATTATTAGCTATAGTGAGAAATCTTTTACAAGGAATATTGAATATTTAACACCAACAACACCTCCACCAACCACAAGCCCAACCCCAACACCTACTCCAAGCCCAAGTCCCACGCCTACTACCTCTGAAGCAGAAATTAGCCTCTTTTTTGGAATAGCAATTATTTTTTCAACAATAAGTATAACAATTGTAATTAGAAAGTTCAAGAAGAGATAATTCTCTTCTATTTTTTTAAGAATATTTTATTGCCTTCGTACCCATTTTGATAGCTGATCTAAATCTTTGAATTGAAAACTTTTAGCACTAATCAAAATTAGAAAATATATTAAATTGACATCGAAGTAAGATTATGATTGGGTTTTGTTAAATTGAAATATTAACTGAATATTTAATAAAAAAATAAAATATGATAACATTAGAGATGATTTTTATGGAATTAACTGAAAAGAAACTAGATAAAATAGTAGAAGATATATGGGTGAATCATATTAAGAGAGATTTTTTAGAAAAGAGAATACAATATTATGAAGCTACACTTGTAGCAGCATTTTATCATTATTTAAGAGCGGAAATTGATAAATATCCTGATTGTAGAGTTTTTTTAGAACATCAAATACCTACAAATAATGATGCCGAAAAATTAAAAGGATGATTTGATTTAGTTATAATGAAAGCTGAAAATGAAGAAATATGGTCTACAGTAGAACACTTAATGAGAATAGATAATGTACCTTATTTGGCAGTTTTTGAGTTTAAATTTGTAATTGATTTGATGGAGAAAGAAGCTAAAAAAGATTTTAAAAAATTACATGACATAAAGGATAAAAATGTCAAACGAGCTTATTTTGTATGTATATATCAAAATGACAAGTCTAATATTTGGGTTAATAAATCTGATAAGTGGATAATTAATTATTATCGTGAATGTAATGCTTTTCCAAAAAATAATGAATGGATTTTTGAATTTAGATTTGGAGAAAAAATTTTGAAGGAATAAATGTACTTCTTTACAAATCAAATTCCAATTTAGAAAAGATAGATTAGAATAGTAAATATAAAGCTGATTGATGATTACACTTTATGAAGATAATATCAAAGTTGGAGTTTTATATAGTATTTATTTTTTGATAAGAAAAGCAATTTCATTGTATAATTCTCTTGCTAAATCAAAAATTATTATTAATGCGTGTTCAAGATAAATGGAGGTAATCTCAAGAAAACCATTTCTAATTTTATTTTGAAAACAATTAGTGTTATGATTTTTATTCGTTATTCTACCATTATAATGAGTAATACAATTTCTAATTTGTCTAAAACATGTGATTTCCTTTCTTCTCTTTCTATTTGTATTCCATGATGTAGGAAGTAAATCGCTCATAATTAGGAAGTCAATTTTATCCTCAAAAGCTGAATCATTAAATTTTTTAATATCTAATTTGATCATCTCTTTATTTTTATTTGAAAAAAATACTAATGTTTGATTCTTATCTTTATTGAAATAAAAATCAAAAAGAAATTTCATACTTTCATAAAGAAAAGCTTCGAGATTCATGAATTGAATGCAAATTTCCTGATACATTGCATATTGTTTAAAATCATAGATCTCTTGAATAATTTCTTCTTCTACCGTATCAAATCTATCAATTATTTCAGTGTTTGAATCATTTGTTTCTTCTAGAACATCTAATGATGTATCTACGGGTATATTTAATTGTTCGAGAAAATTCTCATTGTATACATCTATTAATTGTAAATCATGCAAATGTTTCTCTTCATCTTTAAATTTAATTTCATCCACAAAATAATCTAAATTGAAGATTCCAAGAGTACGAAGTAGCACAATATAATTGAAGATTTCACTATACTTGGTAAACGTCTTGGATTTAACACCATTAGATTTCTTATCTTTATTTTCTTTCCTTTTCTTCAAAGTTTCAAAATCATCATCCAAGATGTTTACTATTTTAGCTGGTAATCGTCTACTGGGGAAATTAGTAAACGACTCTAATGAGACTAAAGTAAAAAGTCTAGTTTTCAATGAAGAGATTATGTAATCAGTATAACGATTCTGATAATCACGACCAGAATCATTTTTCCCAAAAGAAATAATATCCTTAAAAAGATGCTTGAAAAGTTCTTTACGACTATACCATTTCTCTTTTTTCTTTTGTTCTGCTTCTTTCTGTTTTTTATCGTTTTCAAGCGTCCGTTTTAATCCAGGGTAATCAACCATATGCAATATAGCATTATTAATTGAATCAGCGTTTTCATCTATTAAAATCTCAAGTTTTGGCAGATATTGACTATCAAGCCCTTCCAATCTAACCAAAGATGCAAGTATTAGATATTTATCATTGATATCTCGATAACATGCAAGTTCCTTTTCAAGTATTGATATATATTTTTGTGCTTGAGAATCTAGAAAGCCTAAAACTTTTATTGTGTTACTTCTCACATTACCTACAGAGCAATTAAGTGCTTCCAGAAAAAGGTCTGTAGCTGTATCCTGAAAATGAAATAAAGAATAGGGGATCTGTTCTTTAACTTTTGATGAACGATCATTTCTAAACGCATGGGTTAAAGCGGGAAGTACTAATTCAGGATTCTTGCTAATGTTACCCAATGCTTTAACAGCTAGCAAACGTAAACTAGAATCATTTGAATCTTGTAGAATAGTAATAATGTGGGGGATAACTTCCAATCTGTCATTAAAAATACCAAAATTATTGAATTCTTTTAGCGCTACTTTTTGTTTGTTTGGGTCATCAAAATCCGATAAATCAATTAGAATTTGTTGAAAATCCTGTTCCAATAATACTCTTTCCTTTTCCTTATCCATCATTATTTTTAACCTAATATTTATGGAAAATTATCACTAAAAAAAATTCTGATTAAAATATTTCTATTGATTATTATAGTATATGATTCATTTTAATTTAGATTTATATGTTTTAATTATATTGGTGAAAATTTCCTCTGCTATTTTTAAAATAACTGAAGAGATTTTTTCTAAATATAGATTATCAATTGGTAAAATATCACTTTTCTTAAACTTCAAATTATATATTTCTTTCATAAGGTGTATAAATTCATTATCTATTGCACCTCCATTATGCACAAATAAATTTCTTCTTTTTCTTGCATCCCTTAAAATATTACTCTTTTCTAAATTCAGAAGTATTAAATTGCTATTACCCAAATTTTCCATTATTTCATGGATTTTTTGTTTAACAAGTATTTTCTTAATTTGAGATGAATTTAAATCAGAAATCAATTTGAGATAAATTTCTTGACTGGAAATTATAAAAGCATCAAAAAATGCAAATAGCGAAGTTAATTCTTGAATTAGTAAATTACGATTAAAATCAAATATAGGTCGGAATAATTCCCTAATTCTAGTTGGATTTATGTTTTTTATAATATCCTTATCAGTAAAAAGCTGTGCAGGATTATGTTTTTTATTAAAATCAGTAATTGACAAGTATTGATCTTTGAAATCTTCATTGAAAAAATTCTCAGGAAACATAAAATAAGCAGGTTTACTTGGATCTTCCTCCAAATCATCTACTAGCTTTTCAAATGATTTCTCTCGATTAACCATTATAGATTGCATTAGAGCAACAGCGTGCAAAGTCTCAATATCTACACTTACATCATCAATATTATTGTTTTCAGCTATATGCTTTAATAATTCAACTAATTTATTGAAAACCAATTGTAATTGTATTGGAAATTCTTCTTTATTATTTGTAATTTTCTGTAAAGAGGATGATGTTGTTAATCTGTTTCTTGAAATTGCTATTAGGAAATCATAAAAACTATCTATATAATCACGTATTATGTTTCTCTTTTCCAAAATTCTCTCACCGATGATTATTTTTTGTTATATCCATATTCAATAACAAACTTGTAGTTTTATATGATTCTTTTTTTATCATTATAAGCAAACTAAACACAATTCCTTTTCCAGTAATATCTATAATCTCTTTAAATAATACAAAAGTCCTTCAACTTTTGTTTCAATTAGCTTCCTAACCTCAGCAGCATGTACAAAATTTTTAAACTTAGTAAAACCAATTTTTTTAATATCTGGAAAATCCTTTTCTGAACGTAATTTACTAGCTACTAATCCCTGTTCATGAAATTTCTTTATATCCCCTTCATCTAATTCTTCTAACTGTTTAATAAGCAAATTAAAAGCCTGAGTAATAACTGGTGATTCTTTTATCTTATCAGTATTTGGTTTTACCAATGTTAAACCATTTTTGGTTTCTAATTTTATATATTCATGTTTTTCAGCTGCTTCAATAAAACTGCTCCAATTAGTGAATCCGAGTTTTTTATCATCAAATTTAGGATTTAGCATTAAAAGTCTAACTTTGATATTACTGACATTTGGTTCTTTATTACCTTCAATCATGATCTTAACACTCTCAGCTAAAAGACTGAAGGCGTTTTTTAATTGTTCATTCAATTCTTTTTCTGTTTTAATCTCTTCAGAAATTTTAGTAGCTTCAATTATATCTACTTGTGAATGATGAGTAGTAATATTTTCAAGCAAATCCTTGTTTGTTAGTTCTTCTCCACCAGGACGCAATTCTCTATAATCAATAAAAGAATCAGCTAGTATCAACAAATCCTCAGATGCCTTATTAGCATCACAAATAATATGAGTAAATTTACCTGATTTTCTTAAAGATAAAATTAAAGGTCTAAAATCAGCATCGCCAGTGACTAATATAAAAGTATCAATATTTGGATTGTTTAAAGCAATTTCAATACCATGAGAAATCAGAGAAATATCAGCTGAGTCTTTTCTTGCTTTTGGAACATGAATTAATTCAAAATGATTTTTAGCTAGTAATTCACCAATCATTTTTACAGTGGCTTTACTCCAATCAGCAAAAGCTTTAGCTATAGTTAAACGACCAAATTGAAGAATATAATCCTTAAATCCATCAAGAAATAGTGAATCTACACCAGGATTTACATTCTCAATATCCCATAAAACAGCGATATTTTTCGATTTTTGACTCAATTCAATTAATTTTTCTAATTGTCCTGAATAAATTGTACTTGGAAATGGTTGTCCAGGCATACCTATATCCTCTCCAAATCAATATTAGTTTTTTTAGTATTTATTCTTATCTAATTTAGGAATTGCATTTTTATTATTGATTAGACCTGTTTCCATCGATAAATAGTCGTATTTTTCTTGTTTTAATACATTCCTTAATTTGAAATGTAATTCAATAAAGAAATAATATAAGGTAATAATCTGATATTAATAACAATAATCGTAAACAAATAATTGAAAAGTAGAATTCATTAATTTCTACAAAGAAGATGAAATAGGTAATATAAATGTCAGATTTAGATTTTGTTGATTATATTTATGATCCAGTTTGGAAGAATATACCAATAACTCAATTAGAGAAAGAGATAATTGAAACTGATATTTTTAAGCGATTAATGAATATTAAACAGATGAGCTTAGCTTCGATTAGTTTTTCCGGAGCTAATCATACAAGATATGAGCATTCTATAGGAACAATGCATGTAGCCTATTTAATAGCAAGTAAAATTGATGATTTAAAAGAAAATGCTAATAATATCTTTCTTGAAAAATTTAAATTAAAAAATGGTTATGCAAAAACATTACAATTTATTAGAATAGCAGGTTTATTACATGACCTAGGTCATCCTCCTTTTTCCCATGCAATAGAATGGGTTTTCGAAAGAAATCCAGAATTATACCTAGGAGAAGAATATTCTCATGATATTTATACTTATGAATTAATTAAAGGGAATGAGGAAATAAAGCAAATTCTTAAGGATGAAATAATTTCATCAAAGAATATTTCGGATTTTCTTGCAAGAAAATTAGAAAATTTACCTAAACCAATTGCAATATTATATCCACTTCTTAATGGTGATTTGGATTTTGATAAAATTGATTACATAATTCGAGATAACTATCATTGCGGCTTACCAGCAAATATTGATATTTATTCAATAATGGATTCTTTTAAAATTAATATTTTAAAACAAGAGGAAGATGGTGAAATATCTGATATAGGGATTATGTTTAAAACCGAAAAATTACATGTAGTAGAAAATCTCCTTCATTCAAGAAAATTATTAATAACAATAATTCAACAAGAAAGGAAAAATAGAATTGCTAACCAGATGCTTATGTCTAGTGCTCAGAAATTTCTAAAAAAAAGAAAAAATTGTTTAAATTTAGATGAGTATAAAAAATTAGCACAGGATCTACATGAAAAATGGAATGATTATGATTTAGTAACTAATATAAATCAAGAATTCAAGGGAAATAAAAATTCCAATTATTTGGAAAGAGCATTAAAAGGTAAATTATTAGATGAAATCGTTAAAATTAATTTTTCAGAACTTACTCCTAGTGAACGATTAGATTTTTATATTTTTGATAGTTTTAAAAATAAAAGAAGCATTTTAGAGAAGAATTTAAACAAAAAAATGAAATCTGATTTTTTAGTTGATTTTGTTTTCATTAAGCCACCACCTCTAACTATAAGATTAATTCCTGATCAAAAAGAGAGATTAGCTAGTAAGGAATATCTAAAAAAGACTTTTTCATATGCATTACATAGCAAATCAAATATTATAAACGGTATTCTAAAGGATTCATATAAAGATGCATTTATAGCAATTTATAGTGAGAAAAATAGCATTGACTTAACAATTTTAATTAAAAATATAAAAAAGGAAAACAGAATCCAAAATAATGCAGTCAGAAAAGAATTAATAGATAAAAATGAATTATTGAGTGAAGATTTAATTCTATTAGTATTAGCAGCAATAAGAAAATTATATAAAAATAAGCTTAAAATGAGTAGATTATGGATTACAGGAGTAGAACGTTTTCAGAAATTTCTATATAATTACATAAAGTCTATTAATTTTAATTGTCCAAGTTTAGATTTTATAACAGAGGATTACTCTTCAAAATTTGATTCCTTAATGACAAAACTGGTTATACTAGGTTTAGTAGATCAACGTAATAAGCATGTTTCACTTAAAACTGAAAAAGGAAAAGATGATAAAATCAAATATATAGATAGAAATGATTATACTATGAATATGAATGGTGAAGAATATGTTGATAACTTACCTATAGTGTTATTAAATTTTAGAGATAATTTATATGAAAAAATGGTTGAGAATTTAGATTTATATTTAGATTATTTTGCTCGAGATTTTAATTTACAAGATGTAATTAAACAGAAAGATATAAGACCTAAATTTGAAGAAAAAGGATTACCAATAGTTGATATTTAGGTTAAATTTTCTCTGCTTTCCTTCGAAGAAAAACAATTGCTGCTTTTGGATCCCCACCAAAATGATTAATAGTATTTTTTATTATTGCTTCAAGTGAATATCCAGAAGAATATATGGCATATTTTTCTAATTGCCATGATTTTAATACTCGTCCTTTGTAATTTGTCTCTTGTTTCCAATATTTTAGTAATTTAATTGCATTTTTACGTTCATCATTAATATTTTTCACAAAACTAATATATTTTTTTTCTTTTTCAAATGCTTCCTTATTTTTAAGGACACAATCAATATGATTATTATTTGCTAACAGAATTTGAATGGATCTGTTTTTACATTCAACATTATTGTATTTTTTTCGCATTTCTTTACAAATATCTTCTTTAATTTCTTCAACATTAGAATCGTTAAGATTATCAATGTAAAAAATAATATCCAAGTCACTATCTTCTGTATCAACACCTTTCTCTATTGAACCTGCTTTTGATCCAGCAGCAATTTTAAATTCCTTTTGAAGAAAATTAATAATTTTTAAAAAGTGCAGATTATATACATCAGTATCATCTACATTAATCGTTCCAGCTAATTTTATTAATAAATCATTTATTGAAGACATTTCCTTTTCACTTAAACTAGTTAATATATTTCATTATTGATTATACTATATGTATAGTTATTAAAAAATATACTGAAAAAACAAGATCTATGCAAATTTGTAAAATACCGGAAATTTTATTATCTATCTAAATATAATGAATAGTTAAGGATGATTAAATTGAAAGAAAATGCTCCAAACGTAATTGACCTATTTTGTGGAATTGGTGGGGCATCTTTAGGCTTTAAACAAGCAGGTTATAATATAAGACTAGGAGTAGATATTGATGGAAAAGCTTGTGAAATATTTACACACAATATTGATTCAAAAATAATTACAAAAGATATCAATAACTACACTCCAAGTGAATGTCTTAATGATGCTAAAATAGAAAAAGAAAAACTTGATTTGTTGATTTGTTGCCCTCCTTGCCAAGGATTTTCCAGAATAAATAAAAACGGTGAAGGGGATCCCAGAAACAAATTAGTTGAGAAAACATTGGAATTTATTCTTTATCTAAAACCTAAAGTGGTAGTATTTGAAAATGTTCCAGGAATTTTAGCGGAAAAATATAAAGAAAAACTTGATTTATTTATATCAAAATTAAAAGAAAATCGATATTTATTTTCAGATAACTTAAGGAAAAATCATTTATTAAATGCAGCTAACTATGGCATTCCACAAACAAGAAAACGATTTATATTAATTGCTGTGAATAAAGATTCTGGAATGAATGAAATTTCCGAATTGAAAAAAACGCATAGTCAAAAAAACAATGATTTTGAAAAATGGAAGACTGTAAAAGATGCTATTTTTAATTTAAAAAAATTAAAATCAGGAGAGAAGGATTCTAAGGACAAATATCATTATGCACCCTCACATACAGAAAGAATACTTAAAATGATTGAAAAAGTAAGAGAATTCGGGGGATCACATGAAAATCTTCCTGATGAATATAAACTTGAATGTCATAAAAAATTCGATGGTCATCAAGATGTTTATGGAATTATGGATTGGAATAAACCAGCACCAACACTTACAGCTGGTTGGCATACACCAAGTAAAGGGAGATACATTCATCCGAAGGATAATAGAGGGTTAACTATAAGAGAAGCTTGTAGATTACAAACATTTCCCGATAATTTTGATTTTCTCAATGCTTCAAAACAACAAATTTCTACTTATATAGGGAATGCTGTTCCTGTTGAATTAATTAGAATAATTGCAAATCATGTTGCTAATGAAATGAATTGGGAGGATAGATTAGACAGAAATAATAATATTAGTTTTTGGAAAAGAATTATAAAATAGATTCTATTTCAAGAACTACATTATCTAAATCCTTTTTTATTTGATGACCCCAAAAATGTAAAACTTTCCACCCTTGTTCTTGTAATTTTCTATCAACTTTTTCTGATCTTTTTTTATTTGTTTCAAATTTTCTCAACCAAAAATCTTTATTTGACTCGGGAATTTTTTTACAAAATGGGCAACCATGCCAATAACAACCATCACAAAAAATAGCTACTTTTTGTTTAGTAAAAACAATATCAGGTTTTCCTACAATATTATATTGTATTCTAAATCTATGTCTTCTAAACCAAAGAGCAGATCTTAGAATTTTTTCGATTCCAGTATCTTTTGTCTTTATTTTACTCATTAATTTACTTCTTTGTTCTTTAGTAAAAATATCAGTCATCAATAATACTTAGTAATAAAAATATAAAAGTATTTTATATGATTTAGGATTCAACGTTAAAATCAAAAATACCAAACCGATTAATGTATTTAACATAATGAATTCGCATATCATTTAATAAATCATCTTCAATTATCATAAAAGGTACAAACACATCGCTGGTTATATTATCAGCGGAAATTGACAATATTTGTGAAAAATCGGCAATACCTAATCGTTTAAATTTTGTATTTTCATCTAAGTACTTAAAACAATAAAATCTATCGGAAAATACTTTATCCTGTTCCAATAGAGTTCTCTTTAAATTTCCTCTTAAATCAAGACTTCTAATATCTATAACGTCAAAGACTGTTTTATAATAATTTTCTTCATAAATATATTTGGTTTTGATTTCGATTGATGATTTAATACCAATTACTAGTTTTATACAAGTCATAAAATGGGTTTTATCAAAAGGTATATCACATTTAGGTGTTACCACTAAAATTGCTTCTTTTAGCTTTTTATCTTTGTCTGATTTCTTTACAAGAATCAAACCAGGAAAAATTGGATAGTTATCAAAGTTATTACCTTTAACAAATCTATAATTTAATATTGAATAGAATTTATCCTCCCAAAAATGAGCATTGTAATTGATTTCTTTAAGCTCTTTTATAATTTCCTTTTTCAAGAGTTTTGCATTTGTATTTTCTTTATCAATCTTTAGAATATTATTGATTTTATCTAAAGCTTTACTATATTGTTTAAGAGATATTAATTCAGATATCTTTTCAAGGATTTTTTTAAGTTGCTTTTCAGTTAATTCATTTGATTCTTTTTTATCTTTTATTTGTTTTATTTGATTTGTTTTTTCTCTTATTTTTTCTATAGTTTGCTTAAACATGGAGCTTTCATTAGCTTCAAGATAATTTTTCATTTGTGAATTTAATATTAAACTAAATAATTCGTTTACTTTTAAAGACATTATAAGATTCTTGTTGTTACCAGTTTTCTTCATTTTTATTGGTTCAATCATACTTTTAGATATAATTTCACATAGCAAATCAATAGAATTCTCTCCTGATTCATAAATCTGATTTATTGTTTTATCTATTGAATTACGTATTAGACATTCCCAATGAAACATCAATATCCTGTCAAGGATATTTTCTTGTTTCAAATAATCCTCAATAGTTTTAGAAAAAATCTTTAGTTTATTTATGTCTTTGCCCAAAAAAATGGATTTTGGAATATGACCTATAAATTTTACTTGATTCTTTAAACATGTATAATTATCCTCTATTTCTTTTGTTAGTTTTTTATTTTTCGAATCATCGGATCCAAAAAGGGTTGAAAGGTATAAAACTAGTAATCTACTTCTTTTTTCCAAAATTTTATTAATGATTTCTTTAATTTGTTTAACATCATTTTCATCAAGATTAGTTCCATCAGTAAAAGATAAATCAGTAATTAAGATTGATACGTCTTTTAGATAATTTTGTTTACTTTGTTCCAACATAATTACAGAATCTGGTTCCACCATTATTGTATTATATCCATTGTTAACCAATACTTTGTTTAAATCAAATAATGAAAAACCAGACTCATCTATGTTTTCATTAGTTATTTTATCATCTACAAGTAGAATTATCCCTGGAATTTCTATTTTATTGTCCATTCTTATCTAATCACCTATTTCCAATCCAATTGATGCCCCACTTAGTAATAGTTTTTCATATTTAGATAAATTAAATATGAGTTGCCCTCCCAATCTTTTGGCTAACATATTTGACAAATATAAACCTAAACCACTTCCATTTGGTTTTCTGGAAAAAAATGGACTGGTTAAAACTTCAGGAGGATCAATAAAGCCTGGTCCATTATCAGAAAAAATAATAATAACTTTGTTATCAGAAGTGTTTTTTGTAAATAATTTAATTTTTGGTTCTGGATTTTCAATACATTTAACCCAATACAAAGAATTATTCAAAATATTCATGAAAATTGATACTAATTGGTTTTTCCTTGATTTAATGGTTATATCATCAATTTCATTAATTATTTCTATCTTATTATCATGCAACTCTGTATCATATAATTTTAAAACATAATCGATTATATATTTGAGAGATACATCTTCTATTTTTGAACCCTTTAAAACAACATTAGTATCAATTACAACACTTATCATTGAATCTAGATGTTCTTTTATTTCTTTTAACATATTCAGCATTAATTTTTTCGGTATTTTATCAAATTCATTAATTAATTCCTTAACTAAATAGTATATTTTATCTATAAATTCCTTAATCTCGTGCAATGGAACTGAAAAAACAGTTGAAACACTTGCATGAATATATAATGGTTCAACTAAATCCTTAAAGTATGTATCTACAGAACTTATAGCTTTTTTTAATTCAGTTTTTACTTCTAATATCTCTTCCTTTTTTATATTATCAGACTTGCTTAATTTAGTAACTTTATTATCTATGGTTTTAAGATTTTTAATAATACTATCTGATTCCGTATCAAGTGGTTTTATTTTAGAAGTATAATATTTTTGTCTTTCAGCTTCTAGATTAGTTATAATTATTTCAGATATTTCTGAAAGTAATCTCATCTCAGGTATATCTACAATACCTTCCCTATCTGTCTTATCTATAAGTTTTGGATTTTGTTGTTTTGTTATGGATAATAAACCTAGTATTTGTTTATTTGACAATCTAACACCTAATTTTTGATACCTCTTTTGATCTAAGCGAAGCCAATCATTATCAGGATTTCCATATGAGAAAACTCTAAAACCATCTCTATATATTCTAACTCCAGATAAAGATTCTAGAATCGTCATGTCTGATGAATCAATACCAAATTTTTTCATAATTCTTCTTTTAGTTTCCCAACACCATATTTCAAAATTAAAATTACCGCAATTGATTTCTTCACTTATTATTCGATTTAAATTTATAATTTTATTTGACTTTGTTTTATTTCCTGTATGATCTTGAAAAATGAAATCATATGATAAATCCTTTAATTTTGTATCTACTGAACCTTTTATATAAAAAGGAACTAATTTTAGTAAATCTTCAACTTTTATAATTTCATCTTCAAGATTGGGATATTTACTAGCTAAAATTTCTATCTTGAATAATCCTAATTCTTTATCTTTTGGATGAAGAAGATTCTGTAAATTATTATTTATATTAATAATTTTTTTCTTATCCCAATAAGTTGACAAATCATCAATTATTAATTCTGTTCCTATTTTAAATTTAAGCGATTTATTTATTTGTTTAAATGGAAATTTTATTGAGCTCAAATCTCTATCTAAACTAAAAAGATTCCAATCTATACATACTTGTATAGGGAATGAATTTTCGGAATGACGAGTATTAATTGTAAGTTTATTACCTAATTTTTGTGAGGCAAAACGACCAACACCTTTTTCACCTAAAATTGGTCTTTTAAATTTAGGAGTTATAGTATAATTTCTCTTTGTTGAGATTCCTATTTTTCCCCAACCATTCTCAATATCTGATTTAGACATTCCACAACCATTATCTCTTATGATAATTCTATTAGGATTATGTTCAAATATAATTTCAACTTTAGTAGCATCTGCATCGTATGAGTTTTTAACTAATTCAACTAAAGCTATTGTTTCATTAGTTATTAGTTGGTCACCAAGAAGCTTTACAATATTACCTCCAGTAGAAAAAGCTAAAAAATTGGTCATTTTGGATTGCAAAGTTATTCCTCTTCTATAATTAAACAAACTCTTAATCTATAAAAATGTTATATAAGCAGTAAATTAAGATTTTGGATATATATAACATAAAATAATAATAAATAAAACTTAAACATCATACTAACAGCTTTATTCATATCTTTATGTAATCGAATTATTGAGATAATTAAGAGAATAAGATTAATATATAAAATTCGCAATCCTTTATAGATGTGAGAAGTTCGTTTTGGTAATGACAAACTTAGGAGCAAGTAATTGATTTTTAATTATTTATAAGATAATTTCTCTTTTTGTGGTCTTTTTATTTTGTCGTAGGAAATAGAAAAGTATAGAAATCAATAATTAACTAAGTTAGATTATAAAAAACACTTCTTCAAAATTCCTAACACTAGTTGGAACTATCCAAATTAAAGAACAAAAAAAAATAATGCTTAATTAATGCAATAGGTCACATACTGCTTCTTTACGGTCTAGAAACCCAGTTCGGTAATGACACGCTTAGGTGGTAAGTGCGAGCTGGCTGAACAGTTCGTCCGAAGGTTTGATAATAAATCATATTTAATGGAATATTTATTGAAAAATTCTTATTATTTTCACATTAGAATATTTTCTCAGATAATGGTATATTCCTTAAGAGATTGATCTTCCAAATTATGTATACTGTTATCTGTTCTATTTTTAACAATTATTTATGATATTCTTATTTTTAAATATAAATTAAACTCTATCTGGCTATAGGTTTAACACAAATCAATCTATTTCTTCTATCAGCTTCTAATGGTATTGGATTATTTTGTTTGAAATCACTAGAAATCTCTTTTTCATCTTTCTTTTGTATAAAGTTAATTAGTAATTCAGAGAATTTCTTATCGATTTTTAATTCATCAAACATTTCAGTTTCAGAAAATTCTCTTCCAACTTTGTATCTATTTGAATAATTATCTTTATTTACAATTTCAATTTTCATACTTTGTACTTTTCTTTTAATTAAATCAATTAGAAATGAAATTGATATTGTTACTTCCTTGGCATCTATATTTCCAATATTTTTGACAATTAGTGCTAAATCACCATCATTAAGAACTTCTATTGCATCAATAATTACAAATGGTGCTACAACAGCATAAGTTGATGTTTTGGAGTGACTTTTTACATTCATGTTATTTAATGTTTGAGCTTGAGCTTTACCTTTTATTCTTATTTTCCCAAAACCATTAGGAAATTGTTCATAGAATGTATTTGGGGCAATATCAACATCAACAAAATAAGAAATAGATCGAGTATGACCTCTAGGAATAAATGTCAATTCTGGAAATTCTTGTTTTGTAAATGTATGAGTTTTTTTGTTTGGATACGTTACAAATTTGAAACCTTCGAGTATCTCCTCATGAATTTCTACATTTTTTAATGATTGTTCAGCGAATATAGTTAAAATTACTTCCATTTTTTGTTTAGGAACAACAGATCTTAATCCTGCTCTACCTAATATTACACTCATAATTATATCACCTTATTTTTTGTATATTTTTTTAATTGAATTATCTCTTTTTTGTTCTAAAATTCTCATTTCTTCCTCTAATACTTCAGTTAATTCAGGACCAATTATTTGATAGGAAAATGTTGCACCTGGTTTTAAATCTATATCAAAATCTAATTCTCCAGCATTATCAATACTAGCTATATTTACAGCTCTAGGTCTAGGCATTGGAAAAGCTGGGTCATGTTTTAGAATTGTAAAGAATTTCTTACCTTTAAACAGCATTTTTGTCATTGTATGATAATCTATTTCCTTATATTTATCGATTAATGCAATTAATTGATTTTCCTTTTGCTCAATGAGCTTTCTAATCTTTGCGTCTTTCTTAGCTTTACTTCCAATTTCAGTTAATTTCTTGATCTGTTTGTTTAATTTAATTTGAACTATGTCAAGCTCTATTGGTTCTGTTTCTAATTTAATATAAAAATCCTTGATATAATATTCAGTATTATTTCTCAAAATAATATCAGCTTTAAATCCAAAAAACTCTTTTCTAGTAACATTTTTTTCAACCTCAACCATATTTTGGATTAGATTGGTTGATAATTTATTTTCAATTTCTAAAGTAACTTTTTCACCTTTAAAACCATTATCGAGTTTGATACAAACCTTCTTTTGTGAAATTAATCTTCTCACATTAATATCTAATTCAATTCCTGTCTCGAAATCAAATGCTCTAATTGAAGGAGAACCTATTTCTGACATATTATATTCAAAATAATCATTGCTAGTTAATTGTTCCACGGATAAAACTAGCTTTTGTATTAATACTTTTCTAGGCCAATCTACTATACCTTCGGTTAATCTAAAAATATCTTCAGTTTTCTTTTTTTGATAAAAAACTATAGCTTCACTAATTTGCTTAATTGCATCTTCGAGGTTAAATTTACTTAAATCTATACAAAACTTATCTTTTAACATTAAGTTATCTGGAATTTCACTAAATTTTAAATCTAATAATACAGGTATAATTATAGGAAATCCAGAGCTTAAATAATAACTATTCGCTAGCTGAATTTCACTGATTACATAATTTGATTTAATAGATTCTTTGGAAAGAAAAGCAATAAAAAAAGTTGATTTAGAGATCTTTTTTGAAATTTCACCTGAGAGAGATTGACCAACCTGTATAAATTCTTCATCCCTACAAATTTCAATGCCTAAGTTTTGAGCTTTAAGTGTATCACAAATAGGTATTATTATCTCTTTATTTTCGTGAGAATAATTTATAAAAGTAATTTCCGAATCCTGTAACTCTCTAATATTAATCCCCGTTTTATTTATTATATATTATTATAAAAAGATATTTAGTACACTTTAAAAATGTGTCATTTATTATCCAAATTATTCTTTTTAAAACATGTGCAAATTTATGTTATTCGGAACTTGTTACACATGTTTCTTTCATTACAAAAATAAAGAAAAATCAAACAATTGATGATTTTTTACACCTATTTTTTCTTTAAGGTTTTTTTACTGATGTGCATTTTCTTACCATTATTCTCAAAATTTTTTTTAGAAAAAATCTCAATATTTGATAAAATAATACTTATTTACATTAATACAAAGATATGATGTAACAAATTAATCATTATTATAATTCAAAAGTAAGGTTTTTTAGCATTAAAAATCGGAGTGTTAATTTATGGCCAAAAATAAATTCTATAGTAATAAAGTTGCAATTGTCTCCGGTGGTGGGTCTGGTATTGGTAAAGCTATTTGTGAATACTTGGGAAAATATGGTTCAAAAGTAATTGTTACAGACATTAACTTGGATAGTGCAAATAAAACAGCTACTACTATCATTCAGAATGGAGGAGTTGCTGAAGCATACGAAATAGATGTTTCAAACTCAAAAGCAGTGAAGGGTTTAATTGAAGGAGTAGCTGAGAAGTATGGCAAAATCGATTTGCTATTCAACAACGCAGGTATAAGTTTAAACGGGGAGTTTCAAGATATGACACTTGAACATTGGCAAAGGATCATCGATGTTAATCTCTGGGGGGTAGTCTATGGTTGCCACTTTGTCTATCCATTAATGATAAAACAAGGCTATGGCCAAATAATCAACACTGCTTCTCTTGCAGGGCTCATTCCCGGTGGTTTGACAACAAGTTATTCAGCAAGTAAGTTTGGCGTAGTTGGGTTTACCTTGGGTTTGAGATCAGAAGCAAGTTTTTATGGAATACAAGTAAACACCCTTTGTCCAGGATTTATTAAAACAGCTATACAAAATACCACACCAATTGTTTCTGAGTACCTCAATTCCGAAAAGAATAAGAAAATGGGCTCAAATATGAAGGCTCCAACACCTGAAAAGTGCATCAAGTCGATAATGAAAGGTGTAAAAAGGAATAAGGCGATCATTATCTCTCCTAGACTACACAAGATTTTCTGGTTTTTAAATAGATTATTCCCAACATTCAATATTAAGATGTTTCAAATGGTTATAAAAAGAATGAAGAAGCAAGGATTTTAAGAAAATTAGAAGAAACTAGTTAAAAAAACAAAAAAGCATCAAACTACTGATGCTTAGATCACACACTTCTTCTGGAAGGTTTAGATACTCACAGGATTCTCCAATGGGTATAGATCTGAAGTGCTTCCCGGGTCAATCATGTATGTGATTGTAGAATTCCAAATTAGATCCGACCAGTAATTCCCAATTTGAAATAAAGGATCATACCAATAATTATAATTTGTTAGATCAAATAAATCATAAGCTTGTGAGAAGTTTAATGCTGTACCATTCAAATGATTGTTAATGAAATTATTTTCATAAATAGTGATATTTGATGATGTTTCCAATCTAATTCCATACACAGTAGTATTCTCAATTTGATTAAACCTAATTGTGATATTGAAACTTTGTGACATGTGAAAACCTAGAGTGTTATTTATCAAGCTATTATTATAAAATGAGCCATACCTAACACCATATAATCTCATTGCATTTATTGTATTATTTATGTAATAATTACCTATAATTTGAAGGTAGTTAAGGTTACTTGCAGTTAATCCTTTAAAGTTACTGACAAAGAGATTATTTTCTATCAACAAAGAATCAGACTCATATATAAAAATACCAGAATACAGATCAAAAAAGGAGTT
>Ga0307378_10003420_pt1 | contig 23317 bp, 20 predicted proteins | sample UN1MG_FD_202238 | JGI IMG/M metagenome (GOLD analysis project Ga0307378, IMG submission 202238) | Soil microbial communities from Risofladan, Vaasa, Finland - UN-1 | ecosystem: Environmental > Terrestrial > Soil > Coastal area > Acid sulfate soil | place: Finland: Risofladan, Vaasa | collected...
CCGAGCTCTGACCCCCATCTCCACAGTTTGAGCACGGCCGGGGACGCGGCCGCACCACGCATTGTATGTACCCGGAACCCCGCTCTCGGGGCAATCGCCTGAATTCGTCTTGACCCGAAGCGTCCAAACGCATATACTACAATACTTGAAGTACTTCAGAAACACAAGTTGTACCGTTCCACGCCACAATACGGGAGATGATCGCAATGGCTGGCACAGAACTAGATCGCGTCCGAAGGGATCTAGAGGCTATGAAGCAAGCCGCCGGAACCGGACTGCCGTTTGGCAGAGAGGACCTGAAATGGGGGTGGATCGACGGTCTGATATTCGTCCCGCTGGCCGCATGGGCATGGCTTGGACCCGGCACACACATGTCGTTGGCGATCGTCCTATCGCTGTTGGCGACATTGCCCGGGGCTTGGGCGATTTGGCGGAAGCACCGACGGCAACGAGATCAGCATCCGAGCCCATGGCGAGAGCAACGCCGGAGAACCCTCCTTACGCTGGGGGTAGTGCCGCTAGGATATCTGATCGCGGTCTGGGCGATAGCCAACGGCACGCCTCCGAATACGATGGTGGGGTTGACTCTTGCCATCGGAGGGGGGGTATGTACCTTCACGGGACTTTTCTCCCGGCAGCGGCGGTACTACTTGGGAATAGGGATGGCAATGATTGCGTGTGGCCTGGTCATGCCGGGGGCTACGGACCGGCACGTTGGCTTGGCTATCGCTTTGATGTTCATCGTCGGTGCCCCAGTATCGACGGTCATTGCCGCATTGCAGCTACGAGCCCAGGAGAACGGCGATGCCACCGGTTGACTTCAACGGTCTGGACACAGCAGTCCACGGTCCCGTCCGGCTGGGTGTCCTGACGGCATTGCAGATCGACGGCGCGCTCGACTTTACGACGCTCAAGAAGAGATTGGATGTTGCCGACGGTGCGATGGCAATGCACTTGAGAAAACTGGAAGAGTCACGCTACGTCGCTTGCCGCAAGACCTTCGTGGGACGCCGGCCAAAGACCACCTACCGCATCACCAGCACGGGGCGAAAGGCACTGGCAAAGTATCTCGAGATGATGCAGCAGGTGATCCACGAGGTTGAACAATCACAGACTCCACAGACTCGTTCAAGTGAGAAAGGAAAGAAATGACCTTCCTCTGGATCGTGATTAGTGCCGTCGGCATCGTCTGTATCATCTGCACGCTGAAGTGGCTGGATCGGCTGCTGCTTCAAGCCGAAGAGAAAGGCTGGATCTACTATCGCAGAAAATCAGGCGGCGGAACGGTTAGTGCCGGAATCGGCGCTGCCATGACAGAGTTGGACCGGATCGCCAGACCGTCCGCCGAATACCGAATTGAAGCCGAAGCCCCAGTCGTCGAGGAGGACGAGAAGGGTGGTGAGTGAAAACGTGAGCCGACGGACGGGTATGGGAGCTGTCTGTAACAATACTCGCCTTCTCAGAGAAGGGGAAAGTGCGATGACAATGCGAATTGTGTTAGGGCGGAGATTGGGGTCGGAGCGCGAACAGTGAATAACGACACAACAGCTGCCGGAGCTCATCCGTTCTTCTGCGGATTCCGCCTGGGAACGCGACCACTATTCACTGTTCAAGCTCTGACCGCTGATTCCCCCCCCCCCCCGAACAGCAAGGCAACTTGGAGAAAACGGAAAGGCAAGCAACGGCCTCGGCTACGCGTCTTGCGCATCGTACGATCGCCGGCCTGATTCTCAGACAGGATCGCTTCGCAGCCCATTGCGTCCTCTACTCTGCCTCGGAGTATTCCCCCAGCGCGTCGCGGTCCGGCTCGATCCCGTGCCCCGGGCGGTCGGGGGCGAAGGCGTGGCCGCCGTCGAAGCGGACGGGCTCTCGGGCCAGGCGATTCCACGCCAGGTCGGAGTACTCCAGGTAGAGGCACTCCGGCAGGCTGGCCGCCAGGTGGACGCCGATCTCCAGGATCGTGTTGCCCAGGGCGACCGGGACGCCGAAGTCGCCCGCCAGGTGGGCGGCCGCCCGCGACGCGCCGATCCGCCCGTGGACGTTCAGCACGTCCACCCCCCCCGCCTCCAGCAGGCGGCGCTTACCGCCAAAGCCAAGGTATTCGCCCGTGTTGATCCGGGTGAAGGGGATTTCGGCCGAGAGCCGGGCGTAGCCGGCGTAGTCTTCCCGGGTGATCGGGTCTTCGATCCAGTAGATGGCAAAGCCCTCGTCGCGGTAGAGGTGGGCGCGGCGGATGGCCTCCTTGGGCGACCAGGCCTCGTTGGCGTCGACCATCAGATGGGCGTCGGCGCCGAACACGTCGCGGGCGATCGCGAGCCGCTTGAGATCCCACGCGGCGTCCGGGTGGCCGACCTTCACCTTGACGGCCCGGAAGCCCATCGCGAGGAACTCGCCGAGCCGGGCGCGGAACTCGTCGTCGCTCAGGTGGAAGTCGAGCGTGCTGGCGTAGGCGGGGACCTGCGGATCGGTGCCGCCGAAGAGCCGGTAGAGCGGCAGCCCCGCGGCCTTGCCCACGAGGTCCCACAAGGCCGTCTCCACCGCCAGCGGCAGGGCCGCCGCGCCCACGTTGCCGCCGCGGGGACGCGCGATCCGAAGCGCTTCGCCGAAGGGGTTGGCGCCCTTGAGCCGGGGCCACGCGCTGTGCTCGAACTGCGATCGAAGCTGCGCAAGCGCCGGCGTGGGCATCCCCTGCTGAAGCTCGAACCCGACGCCGGTCCGCCCGTCGTCGGTCGCAAGCTCCAGCACGGTCATCCAGTGGTCGGTGAACCGGACCTGCGAATCGCCGATGGGGAGACGGAGCTTCAGGTGCACGCGATGCAGTGTGTAGTCGGCGAGGTTCATCACGGGGCACTCTCCTTTCAGCCGAAATACGCGATAATCGCCTGAACGCCCAGGAACGTCATGCCGATGCCGGCCACGAGCGTCAGGATCCACAAGCGCCGGCTCATCCGCAAGGGGGCGGGCAGACGCACGCGGTCGAGCCAGAGCATGGCGAAGCACCACAGGCCGCAGGTGGCCGCCCCGCTGATGATCGTGCCGAAGGTCATCCGCCCCACGATCGTCCCGGCGATCGCTTCCGGCAGCCAGACCATCACGAGCCCGCCCAGGAAGCAGTAGGCCACCGTGCCGCCGCGCAGCAGGGGGACCCGCTCGGCCGTCACCCACCCGGGAGCGATCGACCGCACGCTCTCCACGAACGTGTACCGGTATACCTCGAACGCCCCGTAGAGCGTGCCGATCAAGGCCAGGAACACGGCGGCGCGGTAGACCCAGCAGAGCTCCGGGTGTAGAAGCGTGAGGAAGCGCTCCTGCTGGTTCAACAGATCGTTGTTCGCCGGCACGACCGCCGCCGGATGGAGCACGAGCGTGCCGAGGACCCCGAACAGGAGCGTCACCAGGATGACGAAGAAGAAGGAGACGCTCGTGTCGATAAGCGGCGCACGGGTCCAGCCGCGCGCCCGACGGAGCGTCTCGCTCGCCTCGGGGTTGTCCCCGGCGACGGCCGCCTCCAGCTCTTCGCGGGTGAGGACGCGTCGTCCCGCCACCCCCCAGCCCTTGGTCCGCGCCATGCCGACGTATCCGATGTAGTCGTACGCCCCGCCGCCGACGGCGCTCAGATAGAGCGAGACCTCCAGCCAGGGGCTCCGGCCGGTGAACTCCTTGGCATACTCGGGCCGGAACACGAACTGCGGAAACTCCGGCACCCGGGGCACGAACAGCCCGGCGAGCATCTCCACGAGGTTCGGCCCGAGCACGACGACCGAGCACGCCACGCAGACGACCATCAGCCCCAGCACCACCAGCGACGCTCGTTCGAGCAGCGTGTAGCTGGAGAGCAGGGCCAAGCCAAGGCACCCGCACAGCACGATCGTGGTCCAGACGTTGATCCAGAACTCGAGATGTGCCCAAGGGCCCACGCCGGTCGACGACGGCTCTATCCCCACAAACCGGTGCACGTACCCGCCCAGCATCTCCGGGATGCCGGAGAAGGCGATGGGCATCAACAGCACGGCCGGCACGGCCACCAAGAGCGGGAACCAGAGCGGCGGGCCGGGAAGCCGTCGCCAGCCGACCATCGGGTGCTCGCCGGTGAGCGTGATGTGCCGGGCGGCCGTGTAGACCTGAATCCCCTTGAACACGCCCGCGTAGAGGAAGCACCAGAGCAGGGCGTAGCCGAAGATCGCCCCGCTCCGCGACGCCCAGACCAGCTCGCCGCTCCCGATCGTGACCGACGCGATGATCACCCCCGGCCCGAGAAACGCGAGCCGGCCAGCGACCCCCGGCCTGGTCAGCCCGGCCGGCGGCTCGGGATAGGGCGAATCGGACGACATGGGCTCAGCTCACCGACCTCGTTACGGGGCTCCGGCCTCGTAACGCAGAGCGTGGGGCGAGAATCGACCGCGCCGCTGCAGCGGGGGATTCCATCGATCGAAGGACTGACGGATCTCTTGTTGCGTGTAAAAGACGGCCCGCGTCAAACGGCCCCCTTTGCCACCGAACGTCCGCCATCACCGGGTGGCGGGAGTTGACTTTGACTTCAGAAAACGCTGGCCACCGCCACTCCGGTGCATGGCTTGGTTCGTCGCGGTCACCGAGTACCACAGCTCGCTATGGCCGGTAGTCGTAAACATCATGTAGCGCAAGTTCCGTGGACACGCAGAGTCGTGACCGTTCGGTATTAAATTCATCGATTGTCAGTGGACCGTACACCTTCGGCGTTTGCAGGTCGAGTATCCAGAATTGGAATGCATTAGGCTTCGGTTGCTCGTACGTGTCATTTGGATTGTTTGGACTCCGACGTTCGAGCAGTTGTTGTTTCGCGATTACGAAACGATCGTCGTGATCGAGTTCAATAACCTTCGTTGGGATGATTGGTGTATCCGCGCTCCATGATTGCGGCGCAATCATGATCTGGTGCGCCGAACTTCGGTGGATGAAGTAGCCGTGCGGCAGCGCCGCGGAGAAGTCCTGCAATCCGGGTCCGAATGCAACCGGTTGGCAACCTACGGCGACCGCGACGAACAGAAGTAGGTGCAAATGTTTCATGAGCGACGAACTTCTAATTCTGCCGCCGGCCGCACGCCGCCGTAATTACTTACCACGGCGATTCCGGCGGCATAACACGCCCCGGACAAGAGGCAGTTTATCTCCTCAACGATCGGCGGGTCAAGCACTTGCGGCGTGTTCCCCTCAAACGGGGCAGGGTGTTCTGCCGTCCGCAGAACACGCAACGCCGGATCGCTGAGATCGCACCCGGGGTGCCTCCGGGGTGTTCCAGGGGCCGAGGCTCAGGAACACCCAGTTATACGGCCCTGCGCAACGTACAGCCTATCCATCGGCAGCATACGACCAACCACATTGGGGACACGAAGTAGCGTCAGCCGGAATTACCGCAGCGCATTCTTGGCACATGGTTTCTTTGGCGTCGAGTAGTTTGCTTGCCAACACCAATTTCCGTTGCTGGAAGTCTTGATGTTGTGCGTTCAGTTCCTTGTTGACGCCGCCGTGAACCCAAGAGATTAGTTTCTTGTTGCTTAGCAATTTGTATTGGTCGTTGACCAATTGCAGGAGTTCATTTGCGTATTCTCCAATGGGCGGCGGAAATCGATGGTTTGACAGTTTTTGGCACAATTCGATTTGGTGTCGTAGGACGCGTTTGGCTTCGTCTCTTGATTTGTGGTCAGTGATGGGGAGTTCTTCTACGAGGAACTGGCAAGTTAAGAGAAGGGCTGTTAGAGGATTCTCTTGTGCGAGTTGGGTGGCCTTCTTGCGAGCCATCCGGTTTCGTTCGTAGGCCACGGCGGCGAGGATAGCACCGCCGATTGTCATTGTGGCGAGACCCGCAAGTGGAAACGTCGGAAACGCGCCAGTGCTATTTCCGAGGAAGAGCAAAACGGCAACAAGTGTGATGAGCCCGCCGATCGCTTGGAATACGGCGGCAGAATCGAGGACGATGAACGCCGACAAACGTCTGCGCTTTGGGGGAGTGGCTGCTGCGTCAGTTTGTGCGTCGTCACGGCTCATGGTTTGTCCTGCCTAGTGGGACTGTGCCGTATAACTTCTAATTCTGCCGCCGGCCGCACGCCGCCGTAATTAGCTACGACCGCGATTCCGGCGGCATCACACGCCTCGGACAAGAGGCAGTTTATCTCCTCAACGATCGGCGGGTCAAGCACTTGCGGCGTGTTCCCCTCAAACGGGGCAGGGTGTTCTGCCGTCCGCAGAACACGCAACGCCGGATCGCTGAGATCGCACGCGGCGTTCCCAGCGTCGGGTAGTCCAGGCTCTCGCGTCCCTCCCAGCGCGCGGCGCCAGGGCGATCGAACAGCTCCTTCACTTCCCCGGGCGTTGCGGGCCTCCCCAGGTCTTCCGCCGGTGCGCGTTGCGGGCAATAATGGCGGTCTTGAAGTCGCCGTTGCCGGCGTCGTCCGCCAGTCCGAGGCATCTCGTATGAACCGCCGCGAGCGCGTAATCCGGGCGATCGAAACGTCCGGGCCGGACCGGACGCCCCTCATGCACGACACGCTGCCCGGCGCCTTCGCCCGACACGGGAAGGCTCTGAAGGCCCTCTACCGCAAGTATCCGGACGACGTCGCCCACGTGGGAAGCGCCACGTACGGCGAGTTCGGCCCGGAGATCGGCGTGCCCAGCCGCGATCCGTGGGGAAGCCTGTGGGTCCGCGAGACCGACGAGCACAAGGGCCAGGTCACGCATTGCCCGCTGGCCGACTGGGCCGCCCTGGACGGCTACGAGCCGCCCGATACGGCTGGCGACGAGGCCATCTCCGCGATGGTCCGGGCCATCGACGAGAACGCCGGCCGCAAGTACGCGCTGGCCGACGGCGATACGCTCTGGCAGCGGATGTACTACCTGCACGGCTTCCAGGCGACGAACGAAGACCTGCTCCTCCAGCCGGATCGCTGCGCCCGGCTTCGCGACCTGATCCTCGAGGTCATCCTCCGCCGGCTGCGTCGCCTGGCCGAGCTGGACGGGCTCGACGGCGTCCATTTCCGCGACGACTGGGGCACGCAGCGGTCGCTTCTGATCAGCCCGGCGCGGTGGCGGAGCTTCTTCAAGCCGGCCTATCGCGCGATGTTCGAGGTGGTTCGCCGCTCGGGCAAGCACGTCTGGTTTCACAGCGACGGCGTCACGGACCCGATCATCCCCGACCTGATCGAGATCGGCGCCGACGTGCTCAACCCGCAGTGCAACTGCATGCCCCGCGAGCGGCTCCGCCGACTGATCGCCGGGCGCGTGTGTCTCTTGGGCGACCTCGACCGGCAGTGGACGCTCCCCCGTGGCAGCCCGGACGAAGTGCGCGCCGCCGTGCGCGCCGATGTCGACACCTACGGCTCATGCCAAGGCGGCCTGATCGCCCGAGGCGAGATCGCCGGCGACGTCCCCCTCGCGAACATCGAAACCATGCTCGACGAGATGACCAACTACCGCGGCGCGTCGCCGCCGGTTGCGGGCTGATGACCAGGAGAAGCCGTCTCAGGATCGGCCGAAGAATAATTTCCCGACTTCCGATAGGTGGGGAAGACCGGTTGCCCGGTCTCCCCTCCCTATCTCCGCAAATGCGGGAGTTATTCTCCGGCCGTTCCCCACCCGAGCCTCACGCCTCGTCCGGCGGCTCCATCCACGCGAGCTGCTTCTCGACGTTGTCGTGGAGCCGGTAGGTGCGCTGGTGGCGGGCGACGGGCTCGCCGAGGATTTCGATTTGGGCGAGGTCGGCCTGGCCGAGCCGGGCTTGGGCGCAGTAGTTGAGGTAGCCGATCTTGGCGAAGTCGATGCCCATCAGCTCGACGGCGACGCGGTCGGCCGCGAGCCAGTCGGGCGAGACGACCGCGACGCGGTGGTCGACCGCCGTGCCGCGCGAGGGGCCGTTGCCCTCCATGCCGTGGTAGCCGTCGATCACGGCCAGGTGCGGGCGGTAGCGCTGGGCCAGGGCGAAGAGGTTGTAGTTGATGCCGTAGACGCCGCTGCCGTGGGCGATCGGCTTGTCGGTCTTGAGGCCCGGCTTGCGTCCCTTGCCAGAGCGAAAACCCTGGTCCTTGACGGGTGCGCCGAAGATGATGTTTTTGAGCGACAGCGTCGCCACCACCTGGTCGTGCGTCTTGATCTTCGCCGCCGAGATGAGGAAGCTCCCGGGATCGAGCATGCGCCGGGCCATGCGCACGGCGTGCGGCCGGAAGTCCTTCTGGTCGAAGACAAAGACCGTCTCCGGCTCCTCCCGGTCGAAGTCGATCAGCTTCACCCCGTACTTGGCCGCCACGCGGGGGTAGCCGTAGTTGGAAAAGCCTTCCAGCGTGGGGCCCATGCCGGCCGACTCCGCAATCACCGTGCCCTCCAGCTTCCCGATCGACTTGAGGAACTCCAGGATGCCCTCCAGGCAGTCGGCGTGCGTGGCCGAAAGCTGGACGTCGATGGCCACGTTGTTCGGCTTCACGACCACGTGCCGGTCGCCGATCGCCCGGGCGATCTCGTCGCGGAACGGCTCCAGGGCGCGAAAGACGTTGTCGGCCCGGTCGTCGCCGGCGGTGAGGGCAACGCGGCTGGGGGCCTCGCGCGTGGTGCCCGCGGCGGCCGCGGACGGGCCGGGCAGATGCCCCGCGCCCAGGCAGGTGAGCCCGCCGAGCAGGGAACCTCGGAGGAAGTCGCGTCGAGAGGTTGCGTGGCGTGGTTTCATGGGGGAGGCTCCGTTCACTGGACGGGTTGGCGATCTGCGCGTCGGTCTCGCTGGTCGTAATCGTTCACGGCGTTCGACGAAAGTAGCAGGCACACGCCGTGTGCCGTCAGCCGATGTCATGTCCAGGTCTGACCAACGACGCGTCCAAGCGACTCTGCGGCATCGTGGTCGCCGGGCGGACGGCACACGCCGTGTGCCTGCTACTTTGCCGTGTTCCGCCGTCCTCGTGCCCATTATCGCCGGGATTTCGACGACCGCAAGAGCCGATGGCGCGTCGCCCGGGTGGCTCACGGGGCGCGGCGTTTTCTGAGGATGAACACGGTGTCGGAGATCTCGTCGTCGAGCTCGAGCGGGTGGTCGATCTCGTACCAGAAATCGTAGACGTCCGAGAGCTCCAGCGAGGGGACCTTGGCCAAGAGCCGACGGAACTGGCCGGCGGTGTACATCCGGAAGGGGAAATCGTGGCGGAGGCGGATCTCCCCCGATCGCGTGCGCACCAGCAGACTGACGCGGAGCGTTTCCAGCCGGCGACGGCGGTCGGTCGCCAGCACGCGCAGGGTCACCGTGACCTGCGTGCCGGCGTGCCGCTCGGTCCACCGCTCGATGCACTCCTCCGGCGCGTCGGGCGGCAGAAGATGGAAGCCGAGGATGTAGATACCGCCCGGGCGAAGGCTCTGGGCCACGCACTCCAGGTGGCGCCGGGCCGCCCGTTCCGTGAGCAGGTGGCGGAAGCCGTCGAACGTCGAGTAGGCGGCGTCGACCGCCCCGCGCAGCCGGAAGTCGGCCATGTCGGCCTCGAACACCGTCGCGCGCAGGCCCCGCCGGGCCAGGCGACGCCGCAGGTAGCCCAGCGACGGCCGGCTCAGGTCGAAGCCCGTCATCCGGTAGCCCCGGCGAGCCAGCTCGGCGATCAGCCGCCCCGTGCCACAGGCCGGCTCCAACAGCCGCCGCACGTTGAACGCACAATACTTCCGGCCCGCCGCCTCGATGAAGTCCGCCTCCAGCCGCGTCTCGCCGCGGAAGGCGAGGTCGTAGTACTGGGGGTAGTCGTACCAGCTTGCGCGGATGACGGGCGTCTTGGTCATGCGCCGGGACTCGTCAGTCGGCGTACGTCTTGAGCGCCTCGGCGTCGCCGAGCCGTTCGAGGAGCGTCTTGAGCCCCTGGAGGTTGCGGCGGAGCACGACCTCGGAGTCCTCCTCGGCGACGTGGTCCAGGATGCCGATCGGCCCCCGGTAGCCCGAGTCGCGGATCATCTTGAGGACATCGAGGTCCTTCTCGCCCTGGCCGAGCGGCACGATTTTCGGGCCGCCGGGCTGCATGCCGTTGAGGTTGACGCAGACGAGGTACGGCACCATGCGGCGGAACGCCTCGGGGAATCGGGCGAGGTGCTCGTGGCCGTGGTGGAAGTTGTAGACGATGCCCACGTGGTCCGCCCGGCCGTGCTCGCGGAGCCACTCGACCATCGCCACCATGCTCTCCGGCTCGCCCTGCCAGCCGCCGTGGTTGTAGAGGCCCACCTTGCACCCCAGCTCCTCGGCCTTCGCAACGATCGGCAGCAACTGCCGGGCGGCGCTTTCGACCTGTTCGGCCTGCGTGGCGCCGGGCGCGCCGGGCGGCATCACCCAAAGCTGGGGCGTGATCTTGTGCTTGCGGATCAGGGCGAACATCGCCTGGTTGGCCTCGGCCGTGACGTTCCCGGGGCACCAGTGGGCCGCGAAGTCGATCCCCGCCTCCTTCATCGCGAGGATCTCCTCCTCGAACGACGGCACGTGCTGCGCCCGCCAATCGTACGCCAACGCCTCGAGCCCCAGCCCCTTCAACATCGCGGCCCGCTCCCCCGGCCCGCGCGCCTTCGCGTCGAACGGCACGACGCACCAGGCGACGAGATTTTGCCGGGCGAACAGGGCGGGCGGTTTGGCCGTGTCGGCGGCCGGGGCGAAGCGGGCCGCGACCAAGAACGCAATGGCACTCAGGAGTCCAGTCCAGACGAATTCTCTCATCAGGAATCTCGCACTAGGCCGTCGGAAACACTACGTGGCACAATGCATGCTGGACTATAGGACTCCGGCGCGCTCAGAGGACATGTACAAACGCTTGTGCTGTTCTGTCGCATACGAATCTGTCATGCCAGCCACATAGTTGCGCGCTGCCATGAGATTCACCTCGCTATCTTGAAGCATCCCGTCGTACGCTTGGCTCGTTCGGTCGCGAAACTCCGCAGGAATGAGATGTTCATCCTGTACATATGCCTCAAACAGCCCTTCTACGATTGTGCGCGCTTTGAATTCGCACGTCCTGATCTGATCGTCCACGTACAGTTGCCCCTTCTGGAACTTGTCAAAGAACTTGTCCCACGCCTTCCTGAGGTCTTCACCCACGTCAACAAGACGATCCTCGCGACTGAGAACGTCATCCACACAGGAGACCCCTGCGTCTTGGATGCGGCGCTTCGAGGCCTCAACACAGTCGAGGATGAGTACGGCCAGTGCCCCTCGTTTAAAGGCGAGGAATTCGTGTCGTGACTCAATCTTCAGCTTCCCCGAGGTTTTCCGCCTTCTCCCGTGCTGAGTCCATATCTGCCGGACCAGGGCAGAAGCCCGCACTTCCCTGCACGTGAATATCCCCGCCCGGAGCGCGTCCTCCATGTCCCCCAAGAGGTAGCCCACCTTGTCAGCAAACCAAACGCACTGTGCCTCAAGGCTCCCGCAGTTCCTTCCGAATGGCTTGAACCGCTCAAGTCTCACGATATTCGCCAGCGATGAGAAAGGACGCCCCTCCGCCTCGGCCTCACTTGGCTTGCGATCGTAAATGTGTTTGATAATGCCGTCTCGAACGTCGAACGAAAGGTTCAGTCCGAAGTCTGGCCTGTAATCCACGCTTATTCGAGAGACTTGTTCCACGCCTTGCACGCAGTGATCGAATCCGTAGAGCAATACGGGTGTCGAGGACAAGGCGATCACGTCCACAGGGCTGTCGGCGTGCCCAGCTCGCGTTGAAGAGTGCCAATCGATCAATTTGCGATTCAGAGTGGCCTCTCCGCCATGTCCAAAAGGGGCATGCCCGATGTCATGCCCGAGCGAGATAGCTTCCCCGGCGGTTTCGTTGAGTCGCAAAGCACGGCAGAGCGTACCAGCGATTTGCGAGACTTCGAGGGTATGCGTCAGCCGACGTCTGTAATGGTCTTCGACGTAGTGAGGAAAGATCTGGGTCTTATGCTGTAGCCGCCTGAACGCAGAGGACCAGAGGATTCTGTCCCGGTCGCGATGGTACTCGGTGCGATACTCAAGTGGCGTTGGGTCCGGATGCTCGCGAAAGCGGTCGCCTAATGCTTCACGGCGCTCTCTGGACCGCAGCGCGTATGGCGCAAGTTCGTCCACTTCTTTCTTCTCGAGTTCCGCCTTGAGTTCCTGCGCGTCTGTCATCTCTCGCACTGCGGCCTGTCGTGATGTTGACCAGCGATAAGGAGACCGAGTTCCCCAAGGAGGTTGCGTGGCTCGGACGGACGATGCGAGGGAGCGGCTTCTCGAGAGACTGCGATCCTGGTCAGGTGCTCCCTGAGCGTGTCTCCCAATTGAAGATCGCCTCGGACGGACGCAACTTCATTACGAGTGGACACAATTGACGCGAGTTGCATCACACTGCTGCGACTGCTTGTGGTTGGGCACCGGAAGTCGATGGCTCCTGGAACCGGCGAAATCGAGAGCGTCGATGTTCTCCCATTGATCCCGCGCCGAACGAACAGGCGCTCCTTGTCCACACAGAATTGCTCCCAAACCGCCACGGGCCACGCCCATTCAGGAAGAGTACGTTGACGGCTTCTTCCCAGCTTCCGAAAAACGAGAAGATCTCCGCGGCGCCAAGTCGTATGAAGTTCGATTCCGCACGATCGGTATGCGTCAAACTCGAATAGTGGGACTTCATACTCAGTCGCGTTTCGAATCACACGCCACAAATGCAGTCCCAGCGAGACGGCTTCGCGGAGCAGCGTCCGAATCTCTCCTGAAAGGCCTGGCCGAGTAAGCGCTTGGGGGAAGCTAATCACGACTGCCCCACCCACGGATGCGAGTTCAGAGGCGCGGCGAAGAAACGACCTCAGCAGGGTCCGGCCCCAAGGGGGGTCCGCGAAGACAAGCCCGAACCGCTCCGCCGCGGAGGCGTCCAATTCGGTCCCGACATCATACGGGACAAGCTGGCTGACGGGTGAGTAATGAGAAGAAAGACGGCGCAAGACTTCAGTGTCTACGTCGAAGACCGTTGCACGCATGTCCGACAATTGAGAGAAAATCGCTGCAAACGTGGGACTGCCCAAGAATGCAATTTCTGTAGCATCGCGCTTCAACCGAATCATCAGTTCCGCGAGCCGAAAACAGGTGGATATCGAGAACCACCACTGGCTGTAGACTGGCGCGGCCTCTGGAAGCGCGCGAGCGATGCATTGAAGACTGGAACGAATCTCGCTGCTCGATGCGTAAGCCGGCGCGGAGATCCAAGCGTCTCGTTGACCATTGGTCTGCTGCTCTGCAGCGGACTCATGCGTACGGATTTCGCCTCCCAGAACGAACAGAGACGAGCCGTCCGACCCGCCACCGCGGCGAACAGCACCGCTGGCGACATCTTCCGCCAGAATCACGCTGAGCACAGCCGGATCACAATTGAGGCAGCACGTCAACAGTTGCTCGAAGCCCATCGGCCGCTGGCGCAGAAGTCGGCGCAGCGTGCGCCGAACGCGTTCGCGGAATCTGGCGTCGCTTTCGTGCGGAAGGGAGGAGGCGTACGCGTCACCCATTCGTGTCTCCGAAGCGGCGATTCTGTAATCCATACCGCCTACGGACAATTCTAGGCAATCGGGGGGTGCGCATCAAGAAGACCTTGCTACCTCCCGGCCTGCGAGTGCGCAGAATCCTCAGGATAGCGGAGTCTACAGCAACGTACCTTTCTGCCTCCAGACCTCGCGTTCCACGCGACGCGTGCACGCGGACGGGATATTGCCACGTCACGCTTCGCGGACGTGTGTGTTGCTCGGCCTTCCCCCCCAATTTGTGTGATTCAGACACCGAGCATGTCCCGTCAGCGCTTACAGCACCTTCGTAATCCCCGGCATGGCGATCGGGTATTTGCCGTCGGCGTCGGGTTGGATGGGGGCGGGGCCGTCGAGGGTGGCGATTTGGTCGAGGCCGGGGGCCTGCTCGACGTTGGAGTTGATGGCGTCGTCCCAGGTGATCTCCTTGCCCGACTCGGCGGCCATGCGGCCGAGGATGCCGGTCATCGCGCCGTAGGCGCTCCGCTCGGTCTCGTTGTAGGGCTTGTCGTTGCGGATGGCGTCGAAGAGGAGGTCGTGCTCGACCTGGTAGTGGTTGCACGGGGCCCCTTCGTACTTCCAGATCTCGTTCTCCTTGGTCCGCTGGTGGGTCTTGTAGAGGCGGGGATCGGTGATCCCTTCGCCCAGCACGGCCGAGCCGGTGGCGCCGTGGATCACGTCGCCGAAGAAGCCCCAGGTGTTGGCCATGTGGCGGCCCTGGGCGAACAGGCGGGTGCCGTCGGGGAAGGTGTATTCGACGGCGTAGTGGTCGAAGAGCTGGTCGGCGTGCTCGCGGACCTGGCGACCGCCCTGCCCTTGGGCCGAGACGGGCCAGGCGTCTTTGACCCAGCAGCAGACGTCGAGGTTGTGGATCAGCCAGTCGAGGATAAAGCTGCCGTTGACCCAGGTGAAGCAGGAGTAGTTGCGGATCTGGTGGGCCATGTCGCTCTGGTCGGCCTTCTTGGGGGTGAAGCCGACCGGTCCGTGCTCGCGGTAGGCCCAGCAGGTGATGACCTTGCCGATCGCGCCGTCGTGGATTTTTTGGACCACCTCTTCGAGCGGCTTGTAGTGGCGCGACATCAGCCCGCTGGCGATCTTGAGGTTCTTCTTCTTGGCCGCCTCGCCCGCCTTGAGCACGCGGCGGATGCCCGGGGCGTCGACGGCGAACGATTTTTCCATGAACACGTTGCAGCTCTTCTCGACGGCGTATTCGAGGTGGATGGGGCGGAAGCACGGGGGGGTGGCCAGGATCACCACGCCGCCCGGGGCCACCAGGTCGACGGCCTTCTTGAAGCCGTCGAGCCCGACGAACTGCCGATCCGGCGGCACGTCGACCTTGTCTTTGAGCTGCTTGGAGAGCCGCGTCAGGCTGCCGCTGAGACGGTCCTCGAACACGTCGGCCATGGCCACGAGCTTGGTGGGCCCTTCGGTCGATAGCGCCTGGGCCGCGGCGCCGGTGCCCCGCCCGCCGCATCCGACCAGGACCACCCGGATCGTGTTGTCCTCGCCGGCGTGGACGCTGCGGGCCAGGGGGCTTACCAGGGCGGCGCCGGCCAGGGCGGTGCCGGACCGCTTGAGAAACCCGCGGCGCGAAGTGGACGACTTGGGGTTGCTGGTTCGAGCGTTCATGCGGGAGACCTTTCTCTTGGTGGGGACATCAATCTGCCTTTTCGGGGAACCTCGGAGACCTGGGGATCGGTCGCACCAACCGCGGGGAAGGCTCCCTTCGCAACGCGGCCCCTATTGTGGTAGCGGGGACCTGCGTTGTCAAGCAGACGGGCGTGTCGAGGGTTGCGGCCCGCGTCGGGCGTCACGCCGCGCTGGACCGGTTGAGCTGCCGTTCGAGCTCCTCGCGGTGGACCGGGATTTCCCGGGGCGCCTCGATGCCGAGCCGCACCGTGTTTCCGCGAATCTCGATGACTCGCACCGAGATCCGGCCGTCGATCACGATCTGTTCGTCCTTCTTGCGGGAAAGCACCAGCATGAGCGATCCTCCTTGAATGCGTAGTCAAGAGTGTTGGGCGTGTGCCGGGGCTCAGACCGCGAGTGCCTCTTCCTCCGGCACGACGTCCGTCCATTCGGAAAACCGGGCCAAGTATTGCTCCATGAACTCCTCGAGCACATCGGCAATCGCGTGGACGCCGCCCCGGCGGTGGGAGGGCGTCGGCTCCATTTCGTCTTTCCACCGGCTCTCGTTCATTTCGGCCTCCCTTCGTCTCTCAAGCTTCTGGTTGCATTATAGCGAGTAGTGTACGGATGTCAACCCATCCAGGAAAGACGGACTGCTGTGCAAATAGGAAGACGGCGCAACTTGGGAAAGGGGATCTGCGGCTGAAACGGGCGTGGATCGAAGCCCGCGACGACGCCAGCGGCGATTGCGTGCCAAGGCGAGGTGCTCGAAGCGGGAAAGCCCCGTCTGTTCCCTTTTTTCGTTACGTCCCGTGCATCCACCTCGTCGGTCGCTCTATGCGGGTGGCGAGCGGGGGTCTCCCGGCCGGGCGAACCCGGGCTGGCGATGATCTCGGGGCCGAGGGGCACGACCCTTGCGACAGATCCCCCCGGACATGCTACAGTTCAGTACCCTGGAGCGGCTCCAGGCCATTGAGCAAAGGTGAACGGGCCGATCCCTTACCGCCGGCTCGGCGGAGGTGACCGTAGAGGGCGGCCGAAAAACAACTTCCCGACTTCCGTAGCAGGCACACGCCGTGTGCCGTCCGCCGGTTACGGCACACGGCGTGTGCCTACTACTCCGCAAATGCGGAAGTTATTCTCCGGCCGATCGTAAGACGAGACACCGCTTCCACGACCATTGACATTGATGGGGAATTGCCATGGCAGAATACTCCGCTAGTCCCGCAGGCGAGAAGTTCAAGATCCCCGAGCAGGGGGAGTATACGGGCGAAATGGCCCGCCTGGAGACGCTCGTCGACCGTGCCCGCGGCGAAGGGAAGGAAGTGGTCGTGGTGATGGGCGTGGGCTTCGTCGGCGCGGTGATGGCGGCGATCGTCGCCGACACCGAGGACCGCGAGACGGGCAAGCCGAGCAAGTTCGTGATCGGCTGCCAGCGACCGAGCACGCGGAGCTACTGGAAGATCCCGATGCTCAACCGGGGGGAGTCGCCGGTCAAGGCCGAGGACCCCGAGGTCGATCCGATGATCGCCCGGTGCGTGAACGAGAAGAAGACGCTCACGGCGACGTACAACAGCGACTGCCTGAGCCTGGCCGATTGCGTGGTCGTGGACGTTCAGTGCGACTACACCAAGGTCGAGCTGGGCAACATGCGGACCGGCGAGGCGGAGATGAACGCCTTGGAGGCGACGATGCGGACGATCGGCGAGAAGATCCCGCCCCGCTGCCTGACGCTGATCGAGACCACCGTCGCGCCGGGCACCACCGAGTTCGTCGCCTGGCCGATCATGAAGAAGGCGTTCGCCGCCCGGGGGATCCAGAGCGAGCCGTTATTGGCCCACAGCTTCGAGCGGGTGATGCCGGGCAAGGAGTACGTCTCGTCGATTCGCGACTTCTGGCGGGTCTGTTCCGGGTGCAACGCCGAGGCCCGGCGGCGCGTGGAGAAGTTCCTCCACGAAGTGCTCAACACCGACGAGTACCCGCTCACCGTGATGGACCGGCCGATCGAGTCGGAGACGACCAAGATCGTGGAGAACTCGTACCGGGCGACGATCCTCGCCTTCCTGAACGAGTGGAGCCTGTTCGCCGAGCGGAACGGCGTCGACCTGATCAAGGTGATCCGGGCGATCGGAATGCGTCCCACGCACAGCAACATCATCTTTCCCGGCCCGGGGATCGGCGGCTACTGCCTACCCAAGGACGCCGGGCTCGGCTACTGGGCGTACAAGCACATCCTCGGCTTCGAGGACGGCGAGAGCGTGTTCAAGATCAGCCCCACGGCGGTCGACGTGAACGACACGCGCTCGCTCCACGTGGCGGAGCTGACGCGGGACGCGCTTCGGAACATGGGCCGATACATCGCCCATGCCGACGTGGTGATCTGCGGGGCCAGCTACCGCCAGGACGTGGGCGACACGCGCTATAGCGGGTCGGAGATGGTCGTGCGCAAGCTGACCGAGATGGGGGCCGAGATTCGCGTCCACGACCCGTACGTCGAACACTGGTACGAGCTGGAGAGCCAGGACGTCTACCCGGCCCCCGGCCATTCCTGGTCGCGCTTCTTCCGCAACCAGGAGGGGCTGAAGGATATCCGCGTCAGCGACGACCTGCCCTCGGTGCTCTCGGGCGCCGAGGCGGTGATCCTGGCCGTTCCGCACCAGCCATATCTCCACCTGGATCCGGCCCGGGTCGTCGAGTGGGCCGGGGGACCGCTGGCGGTGATCGACTGCTTCGGGATCCTCTCGGACGACGAGATCCGCGAGTACTTCCGGCTCGGCTGCGAGGTGAAGGCCCTCGGCCGGGGCCACATCCAGCGGATCAAGGAGCAGGTGCGGGCGGAGAAGATCGAGGCCCGGATCAGCGCCGCTCCGGCCCGCGCGACGTAGGCCCTACCCGATGCCACGCGGCCCCCTCGGTCCGGCACGGACTCACTCGTCGGGCAGCAGGTGCTCGGTGGGGATCGTGCGGACGACTTCCTCGGTGCTGGTGAGGCCCTGGGCCACTTTCAGCAGGGCGGAGCGACGGAGGTCGAGCATCCCTTCTTCGACGGCCTTTTGGCGGATATCGCGGGTCGTGCGTCGCTCGTGGATCAGCTCGCGGATCGACCGGGTGATTCGCAGGACCTCGGCCACGCCCGTCCGACCGGTGAAGCCTTCAAAACGGCAATGCTCGCACCCTGGGGAGGAATAAATGTGATCGCCCTGGCCCGGCTCGAGCCACTCGCGGACGTCGTCGAACGTCTGCGGGGAGCCGCTCAGGTCGAAGGCCACCTTGCACTCGTCGCACAACCGGCGGACCAGCCGCTGCGACAGGATCCCCAGCAGGCACGCCGAGAGGAAGTGCGGATTGGCGCCCAACGCCAGCATGCTGTTGACGGCCCCGGCGGCGACGGGCGCGTGGAGGGTGGCGAAGACCAGATGCCCGCTGTTGGCCGCCAGCACGGCCGTCTCGGCGGTGACCGGATCGCGGATCTCGCCGACCATGATCACGTCGGGGGCTTGGCGGAGCACGCTGCGGATCAGCTCCGGGAAGCCGAGCCCGATTCGGGGACGGACTTCCGATTGGCGGATGCCGGCCATGGCCAGTTCGATCGGCTCTTCGATCGTGTTGATCTTCCGCGACCCGTCGTTGAGGTGGCTCAGGCAGGCGTAGAGGGTGGTGGTCTTTCCGGCGCCGGCGGGCCCGGTGACCAGGATCAGTCCGCTGGGCCGGCTCAACAGCGCCATCAGGTGATCGAGATTCTGCCTGTGGAACCCCAGGTTGCCCAAGTCCAGGAGTGTCATGTCGTGTGCGAGCAGGCGGACCGCCATGTCCTCACCCCAGAGGGTCGGAATGGTATTGATCCGGACGTCGACCCGGTGCCCCCCCTCGATCCCGCAAATGCACCGCCCGTCCAGCGGCCGCAACCGCTGATCCACGGCCATCCCGGCGATCGCCTTCGTGTGGTTGATGTATCGGCTCAGCTCCTCCCGGGTGACGGTCATCAGCGGGCGGACGATGCCGAGATGACGCACGCAGATCGCGGCGTCGCTCTCGTTGGCCAAGAAGAACAGGTCGCTTGCCGGCAGACCGGCCGCGTATTCGATCAGGCGGAGCACGGTCTGCTCCACGTCCAGGTCGCTGAGGTCGGGCGCTTCGAGGGGGCGTTTCTCGGAAGTGTCGCTCATGCGTTGTGTCCTCGGGCTAGCGCCAACGCGGCCGACTCGTCCTTGGCCAGGTGAAGGACGCGGTCCATCCGCAGTATTTTGATCGTGTCCATCACCAGGGTGGGGGTCGAGTGGAGGACGAGCTTCCCGCCCGCTTCGACAAATCGCTTGTGCCACACCAAGGCCAAGGCCAGGCCGCTGGAGTCGATGTACTCGGCCCGGGCCAGATTCAGAATCACCCGGCGGGTGTATCCGCGGTCGCCCAGCAGGCCGCCCAACGGGTCTCGCTCCGGATCCAGGTCCTCTTGGACGACCCGTCCCTCCACTTCCAGCCGCAGCACGTCCTCGTCGTCGCCCAGCACTCGAAGATTCATGGACAGGTCCCTCCCCGGACGCTCGGCCGAATTTCGCGACGGATGCGCCCACCATTGTTGCAGATTTCCCGGCGTCCGCCAGGGGGGGACGCATTTTGACGGTCCCTGGCCCGGATTATTCACGAATGCTGTAGCACAGGCTTCTAGCCTGTGGAATTGGCAACACAGGAAGATGCCTGTGCTACGAGGCCACCGCATGAATAATCCGGGCTGGGGGGCACGGCGGCCGAGGTCGTCGACGTGGCCGACCCGTCAACGCCGGATTCGCCGCTCTGGGGCAGGATTAGACAGCCTCGCCGCCTCAACGTAGACTTCAAAGAACGCGTTTCTCTTCCGCGCTTCAGCCACGACCTCCCTGCCGGAAGGCTGAGCCGGAACGAAGGCCGCCGCGACGCCGGTTGCCGCGGCTTCCCGTTAGGACCGGCGAGTCAATAAGTGTCGTACTCCTCACGCTCCGCGTGAGGCCAAGCGGCACACCCTCACGCGGAGCGTGAGGAGTACATCGGAAAACGCGACAGTAGTTGATTCGCCGGTCCTTAGGCTGACCTGCCAGGTGGATACTCCGGCTGCAACCGAGGCTCGCGCCATGCGGATCGTGACGATGAAGCGGGCGCTGCGGCGCTGCGCCGAAGAGCGCCGGCGGAACGGGACCGGGGCGATGGTGCGATGGGTCGCCTATCGATCGGCCCAGCGCCTGGTCGACGTCAAGGTGGCCCACGTCCTTTGGCTCGACGCGGCCAACATCAACGATTCGCTCCGGCCGGACACGGCCTACACGTTTCGGTTCCTTTCGGCGGAAGAGGTTCGCGCCTTTTCGGCGGGCGCCGGCGACTCGCTCCCTCCGGCGATGGCCGACCGGATCGTGGCCGGCAACGATTTCTGTTTCGCGGCGCTGGCCGGGCCGCGCCTGGCCGCCTTCGGGTGGTTTGCGCTGGGGAGCATCGAACCGGAGCACAACGGCGGCACGGCCCTTTCGTACCCGCCCGACGTGGCCTACATGTACAACGGATTCACCTACCCCGAGTTCCGCGGACAACGCCTGCACGGCCTGGTCAAAGGGCTGGGGCTGCGGGCCCTGGCCGACCGCGGCGCGGGCAAGCTCGTCTCCACCGTGGATTGGACGAACGGGGCTTCGTTGCGAAGCAACTTCCGTCTCGGCTGTGTCGACCTGGGACGCACGGGGGTGCTCCGCCTGGGCCGATTCCGCGTCGCCTTCTATCCCCGTGCCGCCCGGCGCTTGGGCATCCGGTTCCACAACAAGGCGATCACGCGGCCTGCGCCGCTGCGTCCGGCAGGCGGTAGACCGGCCGCCGGCCCCGGCGGATCGCGGACGCCGTCGCCCCGGGACTGCTCACCAGGCCCGGGGGCTGCGCCGCCGGCTTGCCCGCTCGAATGGGAAGAATCGGCCCAGCCGTCAGAAGCGTCCCCTGCTGCGCCGGCGACGTGAGCGTCGCGGGCACTTCTGCCTGGACGACGGCCCGAGAGGGCGGGGCGGTGCCTTCTCCGCGCATCACGGCGTTGACGTTCTTCACCGCGCGGCGTCGGGATTCGTGAGGCCGCCGCGTCGCGAATCTCCGCCGCCACTTGACGCAAATCGCGAGCCCGACGGCGTTTGCATGCGGCCGCGTTTCGCCGGCAGCGGATGCCTCCTTCGTGGCGCGCCGTTTGCAATCGAGTCCCCCTCGAACCGGCCTACCCTCCGCAGAGCTGGCCCGTGATTGAGTCCTTCACGGCGAATGGGCCCCATCGAAGCCCAGGGGTTGCAACCCCTGGGCTTGGAAGCAGCAATATCGGGACATTCGCCACAAACCGGACGTCGTGATCCGGAGCGTCGTCACGCTCGCCTCGACCGAACGGAAGCCGTCCCCGCCCGTGCCTCTCGAAATCGAAGAAGAGCCCGATATGAGCAAGAAACTACGCCCGTGGTTCCTGGTTGCAGCGATCCTCGCGACGGTTGGGGCCATCCATTTGCTCACCCTGCGGCCGGGGCACGACTGGGGAGGCGATTTCAGCATGTACGTCCACCACGCCAAGAACTTGGCGGAGGGGACCCCGTACGCGGAGACCGGGTACCTCTACAACCCGGCATACGCCACGATCGGCCCGCCCACCTACCCGCCCGTGTTTCCGCTGATCCTCGCCCCCGTCTACCTGCTCTGCGGCCTCAACTTCGAGGCGATGAAGCTGGTGATGGTCGCTTCCCTGGTTGTCTTTCTGCTGTTGGTGTTCCTCACGTTTCGGCGGGAGCTGCCGCTCGGCCACGCGCTGGCCATCGTCGTTCTGGTGGGACTGAGCCGCACGCTGCTGGGCGGCGCGAACTCGATCGGCTCCGACATGCCGTTCATGGCGATCCTCTACCTGACGATCTTCACCCTCCAGAAGGCGTACGATACCTACCGCAACCGGCGGCCACGCTTCCGCTACCTCGTGCCCGCGGTGGTGCTGATGTGCGTCGCCTTCGGCTCGCGCACGCTGGGCGGTCTGCTCGTTCCCTCCGTGCTGGCCTACGACCTCCTGCGCTACCGTCGCATCACCGGCTGGGCCGTCGCGGTCGGCGCGGCGATGGTCGCTTTTGCGCTGGCGCAGGGCGTTTTCGTGCACAGCGACTCGGCCTACTTCGACCAGTACAACGTCGGCCCGAGCGTCTTCCTGCACAACGGGGCCGCCTACCTGGCGGAATTCGCCGCCTTCTGGCACAACGGCTACTTCAAGCCCCTGGGCGGGCTGATCTTCGTCGTCGTGACGACGCTGGCCGTGCTGGGATACGCGTCCCGCGTGCGGCGTCGGGTGACGCTCCTGGAGGTCTTTCCCGTCCTCTACCTGACCGCCGTGCTTCTCTTCCCCGGCTTTGCCGGCAGACGGTACCTGGAGCCGATCTTTCCCCTCTACCTGTTTTTCGCGTTCCGCGGTCTGGAACACGCCTGGCTCGTCCGACGGGTGCGAGTGCGGCGGGTCGTCTTCGCCTCGTTGCTGGTGGCCGTGAGCGGCTCCTACCTGGCCAGCGCAACACGCCTCGATCTCGACGTGACCGAGGGGATCGGCAAGGCGGAGTCGGTCGCCCTGTTCGACTACGTCCGCCACGAGACGCCGGAGGACGGCGTGGTGATTTTCATCAAGCCCCGGGTGATGTCGCTGCTGGCTTCTCGCAGGGCGTCGGCCTATCACATGCCCTCGGACCCGTCCCTGCTCTGGGACTACTTCTCTCGCATCGGCGCGACCCATCTGGTCGTCGTGGAAAACGACGAGGCCTTTGCCGGCGCCGAGGACCCCGCCCGGCTGGCCTATCTGCGGACGTTCGCCGAAGAGAATCCCGCCAAGCTCAGGCCCGTGTTTGCCAACGCCGACTTCCGCGTCTACCGCATCGCCGACCAGGGAGCCGGTCTGGCGACCGCGGCAAGCGAGGCCGTGGCGGAGACCCACGGCCAGGCCTCCGTGGTGCTGGCCACGGCGACCGCCTCGGGCCCGTCCCGGTAAGGCGCGATCGCCGGACGATTCCAGGGTACTTGGAGTGGATGCCGAAACCAGTCGGCTTCAGCCGACCGGTGGTCTGCCACCAGCTTTAGCTGGTGGGAAGGGAGACAATCCCCACCAGAAGGAGCCGGCTTCAGCCGGGCTTCTCGGCCGGTCTTCAGACACCGGGAGTCGGTTGAAACCTCTTTATCGAGAAGCCCGGCTGAAGCC